>Ga0114956_1000412_pt1 | contig 30706 bp, 17 predicted proteins | sample MaitaG_FD_87304 | JGI IMG/M metagenome (GOLD analysis project Ga0114956, IMG submission 87304) | Marine algal microbial communities from Maine, USA - Maine_Asex2 metaG | ecosystem: Host-associated > Algae > Red algae > Unclassified | place: Maine, USA | collected 2015-01-05
GACTGTATGGAAATTTGCATTACTATCTGATTGAATTGTTTGCACTGTGTGTCATTGTAAAGTTTGTTTGAACCCATTATGGGTTGTGTTTCAATTATTCCTTTCTGAATTGCTAAAGGATGGAGACGGCAATTACCCCGTCCCCTTTGTTACAAACTTTTACAATTCAGTTACCTATAAATAGTAGTTCAATTAGAGAAGCCTCACTCCCCTATTCTCTTAGAGAAGTATTCTGTATGGCTGATAGAGCCAGTTCCCCATTGCTTTATCGAAGTTTTTAATACCAATTTTTTCAAGGATGCACATATAGGAAATGGCATCAGAGTTGTCATCAACTGAGAAGTAAAACTTGTATTTCAAGGCTTCTAAATCATGATTTTCAAATACCACAAAGCAGGTCAATTTAGAGTCTCCCTTGTCTACGGTCAGTCTCGCACCATAAAAGACGTCATCTTCGCCATATTTTGTAATATGACCGTAATTGTTTAATTCTGGATTCTGGAAGTTTAGAGTCTCTCCAAGTCCTTGTATAAGTGCGATGGCTTTTTGATTAAGTTGTGGACGAATCTCATCTAAATTATACTCAGATGCTGCAACTGGAAAAAATGTAAGATTTTTCATGTGTTAGTGTTTAATTATAAAATGGACTTACATAGTCTTTCCACTTAATTATAATTTTTCATTTCCTTATAGCGAGAAGGAATCTTAGCCATTTATGTTAATTAAATCTTAATATTTTAAATGCTTTTATCTCAAAAAATGATATAAAATAGTATCTTCCATTTCCCCCCATTAAAATTTAGTTGCTAACAGAATAAAAGAAGTCTTAGCACAAAAGGATGTTCGCAGACTTGGCAATGTGACGAGCGTGGTAAAAGTTAGAATATAGTCAACTCGTGTGTCCAGAATAGAAGGCAGCCACGTCATGAAGTGTTATATGAGATAGCAAAAATATTAGATGTGGATGTTAGAGATTTACTAATAGGAAATAAAACGGAAAAAAACTTTAAAGCAACTTGAACGAACTAGCGACCATAATAAATAACAAAGACACCATCTTAATAGATGAACTGGCAAAACAGATTTCACCTTCATCAGAAGTCTACATAGCTTGTGATTACATAACTGCTTTTGCCTTGTTTGATATGTTCAAAAACATCAAGGAATTATCTGGTATTAAACTCTTAGTAGCTTATAGCAGCGAAGATGATGATTTCAGATTTATACAATGTAGTAGAGAGAGCAAAAGGAATCTTGACCTTAATAGGAAGTATATAGCAACCCAGTTATTAAAATTACTTGAAGATAAAATAGAAATTAGGTCTGGGACATTAGGTCAACAAAACATGATAATTGTTAAGAATGGTAGTAGCTGTATGAATTATTCATTAACTCCGCAAATACCTGATAGTATAACGTTAGGAACAATTTCTTCTACTGAATTGATTATGATAACTGCCATGTCAGATGCTACTGGGCAATACCTGAACCACTTCAACCAAGCATGGGAGCAAAGCCCAACTAAGCTCAATAATCAAATCTCAAACTTTATCACGAAAGCCACCAAAGATTATTCAGGAGAAGTTATTTACAAATACTGCCTTAGACATATCTTCCAGTACTCAACTATTGATGAACGTGCAGATGAAAAATTACAAAAGGTCGGTTTTAAAAATTCTAAGGTCTGGGACTTGCTTTACAACTTTCAAAAGGATGCTGTTATAGGTGCTATTGAAAAGATAGAAACTTATGGTGGTTGCATCATAGCAGATAGTGTTGGTCTCGGAAAAACATTTGAAGCATTGGGAGTTATCAAATATTATCAACTCAGGAATTACAGAACGCTTGTCCTTGCTCCTAAGAAGTTAAGAGAAAACTGGACGGTCTATCGAATGAATGATAAGCGGAATATACTTTCAGAAGATAGACTAAATTATGATGTCCTTAATCATACTGACTTATCAAGATTAACTGGCAAGTCTGGTGACATAGATTTAGAAATGATTAACTGGGGCAACTATGATTTAGTAGTCATAGATGAGTCCCACAACTTTAGGAATAATCCAACCAAAAAAGGCATGACTCGTTATAAGCGTCTCATGCAAGATGTTATAAAGTCTAACATTCGTACTAAGGTTTTAATGTTATCTGCTACGCCAGTAAACAACAGAATGAATGACCTGAAAAATCAAGTGGCATTCATCACAGAAGGTGATGATGAAGCATTTTTATCACATGGCATTGAGAGTATCAATCAAGTCATGAAAGATGCACAGCGAAAGTTTACCCAATGGTTCAGAGATAGTGACCCTGATGATGCAGACCTGAATAAATTGATGGAATCTTTAGATGGGGGCTACTTTAGAATCTTAGACATGCTAACCATTGCAAGGTCGAGAAAGCACATAGTAAAATACTATGATACCAGCGACATAGGGACTTTCCCCGAGCGATTGACGCCTATTACTCTTAAACCCAAAATTGACTCACAAGAGCAATTTCGTGACATTGGACAAATCTATGATGAAATAAGCACATTAACCTTAGCCTCTTATACCCCACTGGCATATGTTAGAGCAGATAAACGACCTGAGTATGAAGCCAAGTATGATATGACGACCAAGACAGGTAGCATATTCAAGCAAGTAGATAGAGAGCAAAGTTTAATACATTTAATGCGGGTCAACTTATTGAAGCGTCTGGAAAGCTCTATTCACTCTTTTAAGTTAACCACGCAAAAACTCATTTTCACCATAGAAAAGAATCTTCAAAAAGTAGAAGATTTCAAATCGAGTGAATTTGATTATGATGTTAATATTACAGAGATAGATATTGATGATACGGAGTTAGAAGATTTATTGGCGGGTGGTAAAACCAAAGTTTTGATTCAGGATTTGGATTTAATCCGATGGCGTCAAGACTTACAAAATGATAAAGATGTATTGCAACACTTATTATCACGAATAGAACTCATAAGTGTTGACAGAGATGCAAAACTTTCTAAGCTCTATGAGATAGTATCTAATAAAATCAAGAACCCTATAAATGCCGAGAATAAGAAAGTAATCATCTTTACTGCCTTCTCAGATACAGCTAATTACCTCTACAACAATCTATCAGAAAAACTAAAAGACAATCACAAAACATACAGTGCAATAGTCACAGGTGGTGGCACGAATAAAACAAATATGCCCAATTGCCGTGCAGACCTAATGTCTTTGCTGACTAATTTTTCTCCACTATCCAAAGGTAGGGATAGTATCAATCCAGACGAACCTAATGAGATTGATATTATGTTTTGCACGGACTGTATTTCCGAAGGTCAAAATCTTCAGGACTGTGATTATCTTGTCAACTATGATATACACTGGAATCCAGTAAGGATTATTCAACGCTTTGGTCGTATTGACAGAATAGGTTCTCAGAATGAGAAGATACAATTGGTCAATTTCTTTCCAAGTATGGAGCTTGACCAATTTATAGATTTAGTGGCACGAGTAAAAGGTCGTATGGTTATGCTCGATGTCTCTGCAACGGGTGAAGATAATATCATATCCAAGAATAGTAAGGAGATGCACGATTTGGAATATCGTAAACGCCAGCTAAAGCAACTCCAAAATCAAGTCATTGACTTAGAAGATGTACAGGGCAATATCTCTATTACAGATTTGACCTTTAATGATTTCAAGATGGACTTGGAGAAAAGTACAGATACTCAACTGGAATCCATAGATGATATACCACCTGCTTGTTTTTCCATAGTGCCGAGTAATACCGAACTCATACCAGAAGGCGTTATTTATTGTCTCAAAGACACCAGTGCTGATTTTGCGAATCAGTTAAAGAACAATATTCTCTATCCTTATTTCTTGGTTTATGTAAGTCAGGATGGAACACAGACGGTCAAAGCATCACAATCAAAACTGGCATTGGATTACTTCCGTAAACTCTGTATGGGCAATCAAAAGATATTTCCAGAACTGATAGCTGCTTTTGATAAAGAGACAAGCAAGTGTAAGAAGATGGATAAACATGTTGCCTTGCTTAATCAAGCAATAGAAGATATAGTAGGTGTGCAAGAGACCATAGGTCTGGACTCACTGGCTACAGTAGGTGGCACTACTCTATCGGGGAACAAAGCCTTGCAGAAAGAGAATTTAGAATTGGTGGCATACTTAATTGTCAAATGATGAACAGGGACTTTAACGACATATTAATGCTCCCCGAAAAGAGCCTACTACAACGTAGGTTAACCAAAGTGTTTTTTACAAAGCACTTTAAACTAAATGCGACTGAGAGGCGATTACTAAATAACGTTATCAAGTCCATGCAATGGTTAGTCAGTTTGAAACCTGCAACTTGTAACGTGGCATCATCTATAACAGATGAATATTCTTTTGATGAAATACAAATATTTACTGTCCAGCTATCTGATGTTGATTTTGACAAGTATTATAAGCCTGTGTCAGAATTTATACAGAGACATGTGCCGTATCAGATATTACTCATCTTAGAATCTGAATATCAATTAGCTTATTCATTAGCAGATAAACGGATTAATCAATCAGATAAGACCAAGCGAACTGTTGAGTCCTATTATCATACTCCCGTTATCAATACACTTTACCAGCGAGACATTGAGAAAGCATTAGATAAAGCCATACAGTTTAGACAATTACAGAAAGATAATTTAGCTACCGTTTATCAATCATACGTGAGTGCCATTGTTCAATATCAGTCGGCATGTATCACAGGCAGTTACATAGCTCGTGACCATAAGCGAACAGCAGAAGATATTTCAGTGCTAAAAGAAATAGAAAGCATAGAAACACAAATTACAAGTATCAAAAGTCAACTAAAGAAAGAATCCCAGTTTAATCGGAAGATGGAGAAGAATGTAGTCTTGCAAGAGAAGAAGAAAAAGATAGAAAACCTTAAACTTCAACTTGGTAATGACTAAAATAGGTAATGCACATACTATATATTATAGAATGCTTGAATATGGTTCAGACAGTATTCATGAAGGAATTCGCTTAGACGAAATCAAGACCAAGTTAGAGTCAGAAGGACTTATTGAAAAAGGCGATTTTCAAGAATATCTTTTAAAGTGGTTTGAAGAATCTTTTCAACACAAGGAAAGAGCATGTGAATGTAATTTTAGACCAGATTTAAAATGTGCTTGCAGCGGAGATACCGATTGTCCAGACTTTGAACATATTAAATATTGCAGACATTTTCTAAAACCAGAATTATGTGTACAGTTACTTCACCTGAAAGAGTCTGAGTTCAATTCTACCGTTACGAATCGTGCAAAGAGATTAGGGGAATACGCAATTGGAATAGCCCTTTTAGGATTGCTTTTTCCAATTTTCATAGACCAATGTTATTCTACCAGTGAATTAAAACAACTTAAAACGATAACTGACAGTCTTGCTGTTCAAAATAGACTATACGATAAAAACATAAAATATAATTGTGACCATTTCGATTCAATGCAAGACTTTAATGCACTTGATAAGAAAATTGATTCTATTATGTTTCATGAAATTGATAGTAGTTTCAAAATTATTAAGAAACAAATTGATAGGATTGAAAGAAAACAAAATCAGATGATTAATTCAAAGAAATAACATGAGCATAGATAAAATAAATAAAGACGACGCAGAAGCACAGAGCAAAGACCTTATAGGTGATAACATCTCTAAGCTCAAAGAGCTGTTTCCAGAAATAGTGACCGAAGGAAAAATAGACTTTACGTCTCTACAAGAAATACTGGGAGAAGAAGTAGAATCTGGCGACGAATACTATCGCTTTACATGGGCAGGAAAAGCCCAGTCTCTTAGAGAAGCACATAAGCCATCAACTGGTACACTTAGACCTTGCAAGGAAGAAAGTGTAGATTGGGACAAAACAGAAAACCTTTACATAGAAGGTGATAATTTGGAAGTATTAAAGTTACTTCAAAAGTCTTATGCTGGAAAAGTAAAGATGATTTATATCGACCCACCATACAACACAGGGAAAGATTTTGTCTATAAGGATAACTACAAAGACAATCTAAAGAACTACCAAGAGCTAACTGGACAAGTTGATAGTAATGGAAATAAAGTAAGCACCAATTCGGATAGTGATGGACGCTATCATTCTAATTGGTTGAACATGATATATCCAAGATTAAGGTTGGCAAGGAATCTATTGCAAGAAGATGGGGTAATATTTATTAGTATAAACGATAATGAAATACAAAATCTCAAAAAAATAATGTCCGAAGTTTTTGGGGAAGCTAACTTTTTATCACAATTTATTTGGAATTCTGAGGGAAATACAGATAACCAACTTGAAGTTAAAATTAATCATGAGTACATTCTGTGCTATTTAAAAAATGTTAATGTTAAAAATAAGGCTATCGGAAGAGTTATCGACCCTAATACACCTGATGATAGTAACTTACGAAAAGGCTACGCTGATAATAATATTAATAAAAACTCACCAGCAAATCCACCTTCAATAATTACATTACCCATAGGATTCCCATGTTCAGAAAGTGAATTAATATATGAAGCCAAAGTGCTAGATGATAAATTTTTCGCAACTTCAAAGAAAGAGAAATATATTTCAGACTCTTTAAAAAAAGAATATCAAATAGAAAACAACTCTGGCTTACCAGTAAAACTTGACCAACTTGTTGTTAAGAATTTCAAACTAATTAAGGAATGTAGAATATATGGTGGGTATGCAAATGGTGGTAAACTTCAACAATTTATTGATAATAACTGTCAGCCGATAATTGATGATGATAGCTCCCCAATTTCATTTTATCTGAATAGGAATGCGGCTGTCAGATATAGAAAAGATGTTGAAAATCCCAGAAACATTTTATCAGTTCTGAGAAACCTTGGAACTACGGAAAAGTCAAAAACGGAATTAAAGAAAATAGGAATTTATTTTTCATATCCAAAACCAACAGGATTAATAGAATACCTTATTAAAATAGGCTCAGAAGATAAAGGTTCAATTGTGTTAGATTTTTTTTCTGGTTCGTCATCTACTGCTCACGCCATAATGAATTTAAATGCAAGAACTGATTTAGAAAGGAGATATATTCAAATTCAACTTCCTGAATCAACTGACAATAAAAGTGAAGCATTCTTAGCTGGATATAAAACAATTGCTGAAATTGGAAAAGAACGTCTGCGAAAAGTAGCAAATAAAATAGCAGAAGAACATCCAGATAAAGCCAAAGATTTAGACTTAGGATTCAAAGTATTCAAGCTCGACACATCCAATATCAATGCTTGGGATGGTACGCCAGAAAACTTAGAAAAAGAACTGTTTGATTCTGTGTCTAACATCAAAGATGATAGAACAGAAAAAGATGTGCTATATGAAATATTATTGAAGTATGGTCTGGATTTGACCTTGCCTGTCGAAAACAAAGACATTGCTGGAATACAGGTATATAGCATTGGCTATGGAGCATTATTTATTTGCTTAGCTGATAACATTACAAAAGAAATATCAAAAGGCATAGGAGCTTGGAAAGAAGAACTCAATCCAGAGATATGTCGTGTGGTATTTAAGGATACTGGTTTTAAGTCAGATGCAGACAAAAGCAATGCAGTACAGACATTGAAGCGATTTGGAATCACAGAGATAAAATCAATTTAAGATGAAGATTGAAAAAGCAGACCCAGAAGCACAAAGCAAAGACCTTGTAGGTGAAAACATCTCTAAGCTCAAAGAGCTATTCCCTGAAATATTGACCGAAGGAAAAATTGATTTTACAGCTCTACAAGAAATTCTGGGTGAAGAAGTAGAGACTGGTGACGAATTCTATCGCTTTACATGGGCTGGAAAAGCTCAGGCTCGAAGAGAAGCACATAAGCCATCAACTGGTATACTAAGGCCATGTAAGGAAGAAAGTGTAGACTGGGACAAGACAGAAAACCTATATATAGAAGGTGACAATCTGGAAGTACTAAAGCTCCTTCAAAAATCTTATGCTGGAAAAGTCAAGATGATTTACATTGACCCGCCCTACAATACAGGGAAGGATTTTGTCTATAAAGACAATTACAAAGATAACTTACGGAACTACCAAGAGCTAACTGGACAAGTTGATAGTAATGGAAATAAAGTAAGCACCAATTCGGATAGTGATGGACGCTATCATTCTAATTGGTTGAACATGATATATCCGAGATTACGATTAGCCAGAAATTTATTGTCCCAAGAAGGAGTTATTTTAATAAGTATTGATGACAATGAACTCTATAATCTTAGGAAAGTTTGTGATGAAGTATTTGGTGAAGACCATTGGTTAGGAACTGTAATATGGAAAAATGCAACTGATAACAACCCTACTCAAATATCTATTGAACATGAGTATATTTTAGCTTATTCAAAAAATAAGGCATTCCTTTCTCCTGTGTGGCGAAGTAAAATTTCAGATGTTAAAGAGCTTCTAATCAGAATTGGCGATGATTTTAATTCTAAATATCCTGATTCTGAAGAATTGCAAAAGCAATATACAAGTTGGTTTAGAGAGCATAAAAATGAGCTCTGGCCTTTAGATAGATATAAATATATTGATTCAGATGGGGTTTATACTGGCAGCCAAAGTGTACATAACCCAGGTCGAGAAGGCTATAGATATGATGTAATTCATCCCGTGACAAAGAAGCCTTGCAAACAACCGTTAATGGGTTACAGGTTTCCATTCACAACTATGAAGAAAATGATTGAAGATGGTAAAATTTTATTTGGTGATAATGAAAATAAAATTATTGAACTTAAACTTTATGCATCTGAATTTTCTGAAAAGCTAGGAAGTATTCTTGAATTTGATGGAAGGATTGGCTCGTATGATTTGAAAAATATTTTTGAAGACTCAAAGAGAATATTTACAAATCCTAAACCAGTAAAATTTCTTGCACAAATTTTTGATTTTGTTCTTGAAGAAAATGACATTTTACTTGACTTTTATTCAGGGTCATCCTCATCAGCTCATTCTGTATTATATGAAAATGCTAAAGATTTGGGAAAAAGAAAATTTATTCAAATTCAATTACCAGAACTTACTGGAATAAAAAGTGAAGCTAATAAGACAGGTTACAATACTATTGCGGAAATTGGGAAAGAACGAATCCGCAGAGCAGCTAAAAAGATTGCAGAAGAACATCCAGAAAAAGCCAAAAATTTAGATTTAGGATTCAAAGTATTTAAGTTGGACACATCTAATATCAGTGCTTGGGATGGTACACCAGATAACTTAAAAAAAGAACTATTTGATTCCGTTTCCAATATCAAAGATGATAGAACAGAAGAAGATGTCCTATATGAGATTCTGTTAAAGTATGGTCTGGATTTGACCTTGCCTGTCAAGAGCAAAGAGATAACTGGAAAGCAAGTATATAGCATTGGTTATGGAGCATTATTTATTTGCTTAGCTGATAACATTACTAAAGAAATATCAGAAGGCATTGTAACTTGGAAAGAAGAACTCAATCCAGAGATTTGCCGAGTGGTGTTTAAGGATAGTGGCTTTCAGTCTGATGCAGACAAGAGTAATGCGGTGCAGACATTAAAACGTTTTGGAGTAACTGAAATAAAATCAATTTAAAATGAAGATTAAATTTGATGGTAGTCTTGATTATCAACAACATGCCATACAGTCCATAGTTGATGTATTTCAAGGACAAGAGATATGCACCAGTAATTTTACCGTGTACTCTCCTACTTACATAGCTAAGCAACAGACCTTAGACCTTAATGATATTGGCTACGGCAATAGGCTGACCTTGACCGAAGGTTCTATTGTAGAGAATGTCCAGAACATACAACTAAGCAATGGACTAAAGCCATCGACCAGAGCAGAAGTAGATAGAGATAAGTTGGATTTTACCATAGAGATGGAAACGGCAACAGGTAAGACTTATGTTTACTTACGTACCATTATGGAGCTGTACAAAGATTATGGATTTAGTAAGCACATTATAGTTGTCCCTTCCATTCCTATCAAAGAAGGCGTCTACAAGTCCTTACAGATTACACAGTCTCATTTCAAAGAGCTGTATGATAATGTAGATTACAACTTCTTTATCTACGACAGTAGCAAACTCAACCAAGTAAGAGACTTTGCTATTAATCCAAAGTTGGAAATCATGGTTATCAATATTGATGCCTTCCGCAAGTCTTTTGAGAATCCAGATGATGAGTCTAAGAAGGTTAACATTATACACCGTTATAACGACAAGTTAGGATACAAACCCATCAACCTTATAAAGAATACCAGACCATTTGTTTTTGTGGATGAACCACAATCGTCTATAAATACCCCATTAGCAAAAAAAGCCGTTGCAGGACTTAATCCGATGATGCTTATACGCTACTCTGCAACACACAAGGAGAAGGTTAATGTCATGTATAAGTTAGATGCCGTTGATGCTTATGAGAAGAAACTTGTCAAGCAGATAGAAGTGGCATCCGTAGAAACGGAAGGAGCAAGCGACATGGCGTATTTATGTTTACTGAATGTCAGGAATAGAAATGGAAGCATTGAAGCACAGATAGAATTTGATAAGTTACAAAAGGGAAAGATAAAGCGACAAAAGAAGTGGCTTAAACAAAACGATGATTTAGAATCAATAACGGATAGAGAAGAATATGAAGGTTATATTATCCAAGACATTTATATAGCAGAAGGAAATGAATATGTAGACTTTACCAGTAAACAAGATATCCTTCGATTAGGAGAAGCCATCGGTGCAGTAGATGATAAGCAGGTTAAAACCTTACTCATCCGAAAGACCATAGAAGAACATCTGGACAAAGAACTTATTCTAAATCCACAAGGTATTAAGGTGCTGAGTTTATTCTTCATAGATGCTGTAAAGAACTATCGCCAGTACGATGATGAAGGGAATCAAGCTAATGGACTCTATGCTCAAATTTTTGAGGAAGAATACAAAAGAGCTATTAACAAACCCAAGTACAATAGTTTATTCGAAGGAGTAAAAGATAAAGACGTTTTTGTCACCGCAGTACATAATGGTTACTTTTCCATAGACAAGAAAGGTAAAGCCAGCAACACAAAAGAAAAGTATGAATACTTCAAGGATACCAAAGGAAATACAAAAGCTGATGAAAGCACCTATAACCTTATCATGAAGGATAAGGAAAAGCTCCTGAGCTTTGAGTCCAATCTTCGGTTCATCTTCTCCCACTCTGCTCTACGTGAAGGCTGGGATAATCCTAATGTTTTTCAAATATGTACTTTGAAAGAAGCTGGAGCATCTGAGATAAAGCGACGACAAGAAATTGGTCGGGGTCTGCGACTCTGCGTTAATCAAGATGGGGAGAGATTGTACGGACATGATGTCAATACTTTGACCGTGATGGCAACAGAGTCTTACAAGGACTTCACAGAAAACTTACAAAAAGAAATAGAAGCTGATACAGGCATCAAGTTTGGGGTCTTACAGACACATAGCTTTAATAACATTGTCAAGGCAATCAATGAGGATGATGACGTAGAATTATTAGGACAGGAACATTCTGAGACTTTATACGACCATTGCTTATTAAAAGGCTACATAGATAGAAATGGAAAGGTTCAAGACCTGCTCCGCATAGCCATTAAAGAAGATAATGTAGAACTCCCCGAACTGTACACCGAAGATGTAAAAATAAAAAACCAAATCATCGAAGTGTTGAAAAAGGTCGCTGGTAAATTAGAGATAAAGAACAATGCAGATAAGAAAAAAGTAAAGGTCAACACTAAAGTCTTAGAGTCACCAGAATTTAAAGCACTTTGGGAACGAGTGAAGTATAAGACGGTGTTCTCAGTAGACTTCGATAGTGCATCTCTGGTCAAAGAATGTATCCAAGCAATCGACGACGGTATGAAGTTGGTTCGAGGGAAGCTTGTTTACACAAAGATGGCTCTGGATATTACGGAAGGTGGTGTCCAAGCAGATGAAGATAATCTTTCAAGAAGTGTCTCTAACCTTGATGTAGAAGTTACCCAGCTACCTGACATCGTTGGTTACTTGCAAAATGAAACAAATCTTACCAGAAGGTCGATAGTAGATATTTTATTAGGAACAAAGAAGCTCCGCTTTTTCAAGATAAACCCGCAGAAATTTATAGAAGAATGTATCAAAATTATCAATGAGCAGATGCAACTTCATATTGTAGACGGCATCAAGTACGAGAAGATAGGTGACGCTTCTTTTTATAAACAAGAACTATTCGAAAACCAAGAGCTATTTGGTTACATAGAATCCAACTTAAAAGAAAGTGAAAAGACTCCATACGAGTATGTTGTTTATGACTCCAATGTAGAATCATCTCTTATCCAAGAATTTGAGAATCATGATAACATATCAGTATATGCGAAGTTGCCAGCTTGGTTTAAGATAGATACCCCATTAGGTACTTACAACCCTGACTGGGCTATTATGTGGAATGACGGTAATGATGAGAAATTATACTTCGTAGTGGAGTCTAAAGGCACTATTGGTCTATTTGATTTGCGTATAAAAGAGACAGCTAAGATTAAATGTGGTAAGAAGCACTTTGAAGCTATTGGTACTGAGATGTTGGTGGTGAATGATATTAATGGGGTTGAGGAATATGCGCTGGAGAAACAAGAATAGTTATGAAGTTATCATATTTAAAAATATCAAATTTTCGAAATCTTGATGGACTTGAAATTCATTTTAATCCAGAGAATAATTTCATAGTAGGCGAAAATAATCTTGGCAAAACCAATATTCTTCATTTGCTAAATACAGTCTTTCGAAACACCTATCGGACTGGTTTTTTATTTGAAGATTTTAAGGACGCAGAAAGTAGAATCGAAATTAGGTTCACTCTCCTACTTCATAAAATGGAAATTGGCTTGTTTGAAGATTTATTTGATTCTGATGTAGATATTGACCAAATAACAATATTTGCAAGACAGGAATCTCCTGATGATTATATGGAGTACTTTCATGATGAAACGGAATTGCGAATTTCTCCTTCTACAATTAAGTGTACTAATTTTCTTTACTATGACTCACTTAGAGACCCAGACAAGGAGTTAACATTTGATAAAGGAAAAGGAGTTGGAAGATTTCTAAATCATTTGGTATCTAAGCAACTTGCTGATGCTGGTTCAGAAGAACTTGAATTTATTGACAAGACAAAAACTACTGATGTTTTAAATGGGATTAATTCTGTTTTATCTAAAATAAAGGCATTTAAAGATTATGAAATTGATGCACAATTAGAAGATAGTATCCAAGATTTAGTTTCGAAGTTATTCTTACTAAAGGATGGTGATAATCGTGGACTATCACAGACTGGATATGGCGTTAGGTTTTTGGTGGTCATTTCTTTATTCATTTTAAATAGATTACTCGATTTAGGTAAAATAAAATCTAAGAAAGGAATATTTGAGGATGAAGATAAGAAAGGTATTTCTTTGATACTTGGATTAGATGAGCCTGAGATTCATCTTCATCCCTACATGCAAAGGTCATTAATTAAGTCAGTTAGAGATATAATATTAAACAAGGATGCAGAATTTTCCGAAGTATTAAAAAAGGCTTTTGATATAGATGTATTTATCGGACAATCAATAGTGGTTACTCATTCGCCTAATATTCTATTAAAAGACTACAAACAATTAATCAGGTTACATAGGGACGGAAATGGTTTACAAATTACATCTGGCTACAAAGTGATGCTTTCTGAAAATCTTGAAAAGCAATTGCAAATCCAGTTCCCTTACATACGGGAAGCATTTTTTGCAAGAGCTGCCATTGTCGTTGAGGGAGATAGTGAGTTGTCGTCTTTTCCAATTTTAGCCAAGAAAATTAATCCAGATTATGACTTTGACCAATTAGGAATTGCTATTGTTAATGTGGGTGGTAAAGAATCCGTAGAGCCAGTATTGAAATTACTTGAAAAATTTAAAATCCCCGCCATTGGTGTTGTCGATAGAGATAAAGGGGCATCTCTGTCAGCATCAAATATTGTAATGACTGACGAGCATGATTTTGAATGTGAATTATTAAAAATAATTGGCACAAGAAGAAATTTTTTGAGAGATATAGTAACACAAATTGATAGCTTAGGATTAGAACGTGTAATGCAAGTGGGTGCATTAGCCAAGAATCAAAAAAAGTATCCAACCGTTCTTGACCAAACTGTCCTGACTGGTGATATTAAACTAAAAGATATAGAAGGTGTCGATTTGGACAAAGAACTGATTTGGTATTCAACATGGTTGAGGGTCAATAAAAACATTCTTACATCTTCAATAATTGCAGATGAGTTAACTTCTGCGGACATTCCAGATTGTTATAAAAAGGCAATTACAGATGTAGTAAACTTGGTTAATTAATAGATGAATGTATCCGATAAAATAAAACAACTTCATGGAAATGATGAAGCTCAATTAGAGTTTATATTTTCTGATAATCGGAGAATCATTGTAGAGTCTCCTGCTGGTTACGGAAAGACTAAAGTAATGATAAGCAAGATAGCCTATCTGATAGCATCAGGAAAACTGCCTAATCCTAAAAAAATACTGGCACTAACCTTTAGCGTCAATGCTTCTTATAAAATAAAAAAAGAGGTAGTTCAAGAGCTGCCGAATTTGTTAGATGAGTCTTTAAATAAAGAAGTATATGATAAAATACAAGTTTCTAATTATCATGGATTGTGTCGAAGAATATTAAAACGATATGGCTTTCGATTATCAAGTTATCTGAGGAATGTTGATACACTTATTACATTCAATGATGGTGATACAAGAGAGTATAAAAGATTGTCAGTTGTTCTGAACAGTGAGAAACAATCATTTCTTGCTCAGTTCAATAGTGAGGTTAAGAACTGTAATTCTGAATTTGTAAAGACAAATTTTAATAGATATAATGAGATTGTTCAAGATGATTTACTTCGTCAAAAGGTCATTCCCTTTAATTCATTAATTACGCTTACAGTTAAACTCTTAAAAGAATATCCACGTATAAAACTCTTTTATCAAAGTTATTTTAAGTCCATATTTATAGATGAGTTTCAGGATACAAATTTATTGAGCTACGGCTTAATAAAGTATCTTATTGATGAGAATACATACGTTTACTTATTGGGTGATTCTTTACAAAGGATTTACGGTTTTATAGGAGCAATACCAAATGTTCTTCAAAAAGCCAAGGTAGATTTTCAAATGGAGTTCATTACATTATCTAAAAATTATCGCTTTAAAGATAATCCCGAAATGTTGCAATTGGACAATAACATTAGAGCTAATGCCCTTAATCCTATATCCCCTTTAATTGATAGTCCAGTATCATTAAAGTTTTCACATCTTGATAATCAAGAATTAGAAGGTGAATACTTAATAAGTCAATGCAAAGACCTTTTATCAAATAACGACACAGACAAAATTTCAATTTTGTTTAGGTCAAGAGGATTTAATACTAATATTGTAATCACTCAATTTGATGATTCTGGATTGCCTTATTTTTATGCATTATTTTCTGATGAAGAAGCTGATTATAAAAAATATCATTTTGATGCTGCAAAGTTATTTATAGAATATTTGGGCAAAGGGAAATTCTCAAAAAGGCTATGCAGTAAATTTTACAAAGAACTTGTTGGTCAGACTGATTCTAACAATCCTACTCATAATTCATTGAATGTTCTTTTAAATATTTTCTTAAAACAATTATTTATTGAGAACTATCATATGGAAGAAGAAGATAAGATTATACTTGTAAAAGAGACTTTCGAAGGTCTTGGCTTAAAACAATATATTGAATTTGTGGATTCAAGAATAATACTTACAACGATTCATGGTGCAAAAGGTTTGGAATGGGAATATGTAATTATTCCTGACATGGAACAAAATTCACTTCCCAGTTACTTTAGTTGCCGTGATTGCGGTTTTAAAAGTAATTGTGATTATACATATAATGAATTAAATCAGGATAAACTTCTTGATGAACTTAGTGTCTTTTATGTAGCTTTTACAAGGGCAAGAAAACAAGTTTATTTTTCTGCAAGTAAGAAAAGTTATTCTCCAAATGGTGACAGAGAATTTAAAAATAATCTATCGTGCTTTTTAAGTTTAGATGGTATAACACTACCGTAGCATCAATGAAATATTTTCAGAAAAAAAAATACAAAAAAAAATACAAGGAATTTTTCTCTTTGTATTCCGACGGTCTATGTAGGGAGTATGCAAATGGACAGGTGGGGAGGATACACTGACGGAGGGAGGGACTCAGGGAGTTGCTATAATCTCATCAAGTTAAAAATGTTAATATTGTATCTAAATTTTACAGCATTGAAATTATAAACAATTGTTTGACAATTGTTTATAATCGTTGTACCATTGCTACTAAATTAATTAATGATAAATAATTTAGTAATCAAATTACTAAGTATTTAACATCGTAATTTCCGTGTAAATATACCACACGATTCTTCGTATCTTGCTTGAAACTTCGTAATATATGAGAATTGACTTCGCCAGTACTTTCAGCTTTAATGATGTTTATCCTATTAGTGTATCAGAGACCAAAGGAATGTCTATTGGGCATCTAAGATTAGGACAGAAAGGTTTGCTTAGCTTCTTAGAAAATCATCTTGGTCTATACTCCAAAGATGTTCATCAGGCTGTACGTGCTAAAGCATACGAACAAGCAATTGCTATTACGTTGGAGTCCTACCCTAACCTTTATATCTCAAAATCGTATGAAGTAGATTCTTGGGGTGTTGCCATGCAATTATTAAAATGGAGAGATGAACTGGTTTTAGCCGCATATGATTTTAATATTGAGAATGCTTTAAAAGTATCAAAACGACTACATGCTCTTTGCCTAATTGAGCAGAATGTTAGCAGTGTACCTGATGGAGAAAATGAAAGATGGTTAAAAGTATTAGAAGCAATAACAAAAAGTATAAACCTACCGATAGACGAGTTGCAAGTATATGAACCTAAAGCAGACATTCATCCTTTTTATATCCACTTGTTTCATACCTTAGAAAGCAAATCAGTTAAATTGATTTGGGTGGAGTTCCCTAATATCTCAAATTCGTCTGATTTATCTAAATTTCAAAAGAAGTTATCAGACTCATCTTTGCCGAAAGTTGAAGCTATCAATGATGGTTCTTTAACTGTTCTTAAAGCAAGTAACGATAATCTTTTGTCCGAGTGTATTGGGGAAATACTTGTTAGCGATGAGCATATGAAACCGCTATTATTAATTCCTGAGCGGGGGCAAGTTTTAGAGGATGCAATAATAAATCGTGGACTACCTGCCATAGGTTATAGAACTATTGAAACAGATGGCTCAATTGAACAGCTCCTTCATCTAATCACTGTGTTTTTATGGAATCCAATTAACCCACAAAAACTTTTACAATTTCTATCTCACCCGATAGCTCCAATTTCGAAAGGACTAAGGAATAAGCTTGCGTCCACTTATAGTCGGAAGTCATCAATAAGTAGCTCTGAGTGGAAAGATGTAATTGAAGAGTACTTAACTAAGTGGTCGGACAAGTCAAAGTCAATTAAGAAAACAATTGATACTTGGTTCTATAGAACAACGGTAAATATTTCTGATGGTGTAAATCAAAAACAACTTATTTCACTCTATGAAGATTTGGGGAAGTGGGCTGTAAGTTTAAGCTCTATTGACGGCAGGGATGATTCCACAAAACGAGCATTTCAAGAACTTGGCAATCAATGCAAGCAAATAATATCGCTTGTTAAAGATTTCACTAAGGAAGATGAATTTATATCAGAACTGCAATTAAATAAATGGATAGAGTCAGTTGATTCTAACTATTCAGTAAAAAGAAATAATCAAGAAATTGGAGCAATCCCTTTTATTACTGCCCCAGCAAACTTAACCTTAAAATCAAATACTACTATTTGGTGGAGTTTCCTAAATGTGGTTAACCCTGTTAAGTATGCGACTGATTGGACTTCTGATGAACTAACACTATTACAGAACATGTTTATACATTCTAAGGAAAGCATCGTCAATCAATGGTTTTGGCAACATTGTCATGCGATTCGTATGACAGAATCAAAATTGATTCTTTGTATTCCAGATAGTGTAAAAGGTGAACGACAAGAAGCTCACCCTCTCTATTATGATTTATTACAAACCTTTTCAAACCCAGAATTAATTATCAACAGAATAGCTTTGAATAACTTTATTGGAATCGGTGAAAGTAAAATTGAGATGAAGGAGTATTCCAAAAAGTCATTGCCTTTGCCTACGACGCATTGGCAAATTGAGAGACCTGTTATTTTGGAGAAAAGAGAATTTGAATCATATAGTTCTCTTAAAAAACTATGCTATTATCCACATGAATATTTCTTAAACTATCAATTAGGAATACGAAAAACAGAAATACCAAATATTACAGTTTCTAATCTACTCTATGGAAATCTTGTACACAGTGCCGTGCATCAACTTTGGTCTGACACAAAGATTTTAAATTATGGTTCAACTGAATTGGTTGAGAAAATCTCTCAACAATTGGAATCAACTATTTCCGAAGAAGGGTCAATTTTATTATTAGCAGAACATGAAATTTCACTTTCGCAATTCAGAACAATAGCTAAAAAGTCAGTGCTTCATTTATTTAAAGAGATTAAAAACAATCAATGGACTTTTGTCGAATCAGAACAACGTCATCAGGTTAAGGATGAAATTGGCATATTAGGGGACATAGATTTAGTATTAAAAAGAGCTAAAAATGAATATGTAATTGTAGACTTAAAGTGGGGCGGTTTAAGCACAAGACGAGATGAATTAATAAATGAACAAGAGTTGCAGTTAATAATCTATGATAAGCTTCTCCAAGCGAAGAATCGTAAAATTCATTTAAGTTATTACATTATAACGAACCAGTTATTTCTTTCAAGGTCTGATGAAGCCTTCAAAGATGCACGAGTGATACCAAGTAATAAATCTATTGATGCACATAATAAAATGCTATGGGATAAAATGATTAACACATATGCCGAGAGATACAAAGAATTAAATGAAGGTGTAATTGAAGTAGGAGTAGTTATGCCAGTCTCACTTCTGGGAGAAGTATCTCAAATCTGGTCAGATGAAACAAATAGCTTTTTAAACGTTCCAGTTGAATCAAAGAAAAAGCAAGCAGATAAATATTCTTCATACAATAAATTAGTAGGAAGAATATGAAGTATCCAAAAATAACAACAGCCAGTGCTGGCACAGGTAAGACCTATGAAGTCACGGAACAAATATGTAAGATGCTTCTTAGTGGAGAGACTTTACCAGATAGAATAATAGCGACAACTTTTACTGTCAAGGCAGCCAATGAGATAAAAAGTAGGATTAGAGAAAAGCTGTTAGAAAAAGGCAAGACCAAAGAGGCAAATCTTGTCAATCAATCTTTAATTGGAACGATTAATAGTATCTGCTTTGAATTGATAAAAAAGTTTTGTTTTGAAGCAGGAATTTCCCCAACTGTTGAAACCTTAGATGAGAATGATTCTAAGATTATAATGAGGGAAATTCTTGGGAGCATAATAGATGAGGACTATTTGGAATTAGCCAATAAATTATATCAAGATGGTTCATCAGGATACAATGTAAAAACACCACCCTATTTAGAGCAGATAAAGTCTGTAATATCTAAACTACGGTTGAATAGTTTGGATAAAAGTAAATTGAATGATTTTGCCTTAGTTTCTATAAGTAAAATCTTAGACCTACATCAAGGAAAAATAGATGACCATGCTTCTCTAATGGAACAGGTGTTGGACATTATGGAAATGGAATTTGAGAGCATCAATACTGACGAATTTAAAAGTGATAAAGAAAAACGGGAGCATGTTGCTTTAAGAAATCTTTATAGAAATTATAAGTCTGGAAACTTTAAGTGGCAAGAATGGGTCAATTGGAATAAAGCCAAAATTGCTCAAAAACATTTTTCTAAAGATAGTCATGAAGAAATTCAAGAACTAACTTCAAATTTGCTTGGCAATTCGGCTTACAGAAAAGATTATGAATCTTACATAAAAAAAACATTTGAGTATGCGGGGGAAGCATTAGACCGATACCAGAATTATAAAGACGAAAAAGGTCTATTAGATTTTACAGACCAAGAAGCTCGGCTTCACGAATTAATTGAAAACAATACTGAGGTATCAGATTACTTATCAAACAATTTCGATTTAGTAGTTGTCGATGAATTTCAGGATGTGAGTCCTTTGCAATTATCACTATTCATAAAGTTGTCGCAATTGATTGGTACGAATCTTTGGGTAGGCGACCCGAAGCAATCTATCTATGCTTTCCGAGATGCTGACCCTGAACTTATGCAAGGTGTATTAAATGTCGTCCCTGTTGAAAATAAGTCTACCCTATCCTTTTCTTATCGGTCAAGAAATAGTCTCGTGCATTTTGCGAATAATGTATTTGTGGAATCCTTTGCTAACTCTTTAAATAAAGAAGAAGTTGCGATTGAACAAGCAGATATAAAGATTACTCATAGAGCATCAAACGAAGAAGGTGTATTAAAATGTCCAGTTACTTTTTTAAATCTTGAAAAAGGAGATGTTACCAATAAGCCAAAGCAAAAAGAAACGCTTACGCTTAAAATTATAGATGTAATAAAATCTCAGCTTCCAGTGTTCGATAAAAGACTAAAATCTTACCGTCCAATTGAATATGGAGATATATCAATTCTTTGTCGTTCTAATGGAGCATGTAGTGAGTTTGCGTCATATTTGTCAACTGCTGGAATACCTGTATCTATTTCAACTGATGGGCTGATAAATGAGCCAGAAATCATCTTTACATTATCCTTGCTTAAACTACTGGTACATCGAAATGATACATTATCAAAAGCTGAGATTCTCTTATACAGCAGGTTTGATGGCAGTCAAGAATCAATGATAAATGATAGGCTTCAAACTGAAAATTCATATTTATGGCAAGAGGATGATTTTTATGTAGAAGGATTAAATAGTATAAGAAAAGAAGCTCAATTTCTATCACCAGTAAGGGCTATTGAGAAATTAGTAAGTCACTTTAGGCTTGCAGAGTTATTTACTGCATGGGGTAACATAAATCAGAGACTTGCTAATGTTGATGCATTAATAAAACATGCGCAAGACTACCAAGAAACATGTAATAGAATTAAGTCAGCATGTACATTAACAGGCTTTTTGGAATGGATGAATGACCTTTCAAAAACTGATGAAGATAAAGGTGGAGAACAATCTGGAAATGTAGTAAAGGTCATGACTTATCATCAAAGCAAGGGGCTTGAATGGTCAATGGTATTTATGTGGGATTTAGACTTTAGTTTAAAGGATAGGTTTTACGGAGTTAATATATCGAAAGCAGATAGATTTAACGCATTAGACCCACTTGCGAATCGAGAGATAAGGCTTACTATTAAAGGATTTAATGGAAGTTCTAATATTGAAGCTTATGACAATCTGATTAACCCAAGTCCCACAAAAATACAAGCAAACCAATTTGCCATTGAAGAAGAAAAAAGACTGTTCTATGTAGGAGCTACAAGGGCTAAAGATTATTTATACATCTGTACAGCACAGAACAAGTTTACAGTTCCTGAAATAATTAACCCCAGATTAAATGTATCGAAGTTGAGTAACGGTATTCATGATGATGTTTTTAGTTGGATGGATGAACATATAACAATTCAAAAGGAATCTATGCCCATTATGAAGGATAATAGTTTAGCGTCTTACAATAAAGGCGTTGACCGATTGTACTTTAAAGAAGTTTTTGGGCGAAAAGAACATGGTGTGTTAAAGATTACACCGTCAACTTTACCCCCGAAAGAAGGTGTTTCCATTTCTAATATTATAGAGATTAATAAACGAATAGAGTTTGATAGAGATGGTTTAGATGATTCTGAATTTGGAAATTTAATTCATAGTCTTTTGGCAGCTTTTAATCCAGATATTGAATTGAAATCTTTTGAGTCTTTTATTGGTAAGAGACTTACTGACTTTGGGTGGTCAGATAAAATAGATTCAAAAACATTATCCGAATCTATCCACAAATTCTTCACTTGGCTAAATCACAATTATAAAATAAAGTCAATTTTTAAAGAGCTACCAATTTCAGAATTCACTAAAAACGGAAACAAAGTTAATGCTGTCATTGACCTATGTGTAGAAACTGAAAAAGGTATGATTATCATTGACCACAAGTCATTCTTTACAAAGAATTATAACCAGAAGGCATATGAGAACAAAGCTCTATCTTTTTCAGGTCAAATTAATTGTTACAGGGAATTAATTGAAAAGGGATTTGATAAGCCTGTAATCCATTCGTTTATTTTCTTTGTTATCGAAGGCAAATTATTTGAACTCAGTTAAGTCTAAGTTGGAAACCCTATTATAAATTGACGAGATAAGTAGCCTAAATTATTGAGCTGGTTTAAATTGCATTTTGGACATGATGTCGATAAAAGGCGTTGTATAAACAAATTTAATTTTATAGTCATTGTTTTTTAAGGCATACTCCAATTCATTCAAAAACTTGTTAGAGTCAAGTTTAGAGTCTCGAATTTCTAATGCACCCAGTTTTCCATCTTGACCTAAAAACTTTGCTCTTTTATTTTCCACAATGTCATAAACCACATAAAGATTGTAGTTGGTAGAATTCATACCACTACTCTTTATAAAATATTTGTGCGTAAAATATGGTTTCATTGACATGATAGGAACAACGAAATGAGATGCTGCAATCAATTTATACTCTGCTGGTTTCCCAAATAATTGAGAAATTATTTTACCAGCTTCATCATCGGCTATAATCCTTAATACATCTTCATCAATGGTGTATTCTTCATAAGGTTCGGGGACAGTTACGTATAGTTTCATGATACAAGATTTGTTTTAGAAATTGAATTGTACATCATACATGCATTCTTTGTCAAGAGCTTCGGTTAGCTCCACCATTACTTTTTGGATGTTGTTTATTTCTTCATTGTGAAATATGGTTATTGCTCTTGTGTTTCCATAGTGTCCCAAAAAAGGTATTATAATATCACCAGTTTCTGCACTGGAATACAGATAGAGGCTATACTCTGGTAATTCTGAGTCGATAAAATAGAGTTTGTAATGCATTAAATAAACTAAAGTATTGTTGTCGTCCTTATGTTTTAAGTATCCACTGCTTATTGAACTTATTTTAAGGTTTTTAATTGCTAATTGACTCTTGAATAATTCGATTAGTTTATCTGCATTTGTGTGAATTCGTTCAATATCTAATTCATTTTTTGGTTTGGCGATTGCTGTAAGTTTATCCATGTCTTTTTAGATAAATAGATTACAATTAACCAAAAGTCCTGTTTCGTGAAAAATTTCTCGATTTGGATTTGTATGATGTGATAAATTACACGTTTGATGATTTGCTCATTTTTGTCATCCGATAGTTAGAGCTAAATTGGGGGATTCACGTTGAATACGAAATGAACCTAACTTGCCTTTTTGTATTTTCTATTTGGGGAGCTTAGATTTAAATACGCCTCTTTAATATTGTCCTGAGTTAATCCAATATATAACTTAGTAGTAGACGTTGAAGAATGATTAAGTATTTTGCTCAACAACACAAGCTTGTGTTCTGATGGGTCAGTCATATATATTCTTCTGGCAAAGGTCTTACGTAGAACGTGAGATGATTTTTTACCTGCTACATTAAAATTATTGAGGACGGCTTTTACTCTCTTATTTATGGCTTGTACTGTTATAGGTGTATTCGCAGCTCCTTTTCTTTCATACCTGAAAATATAGCCCGTAGGTGATTCAGTGTATTGAGATATTACCCAATCTCTAAACTCACAGAATAATTGGTCAAAGTAAATAACCCTACGTTTACCAGTTTTCTTCTCAGTCAAAATAAGTTCTTCATGCTGAACCTGCTCCCATGTTATGAAACGCAAATCTGACACCCTACAAGCAGTAAAAAAGCCTAATGAAAATAACATAAGATTCTTTAGCTCTCCTTTACCTTTTAAGGAAAATAATATGGACATGGCCTGATTCCATTCTAAAGGCTGAGTTTGTGTGTAATCTGAATTATTAATCATCTTTTTTAGGTTGGTCTTACTCTCATATAACAAACCTAATGATGAAATTAGTTCCCCGAATTGCTGATTAATTAGCTGATTGTCAGACATTTAAAATATAGCTAGGTTTCACTTATTGCTTTTTTGAAACCTATTATTAAGTTTCGATGCCTTGGGTAATTAGTATTTATAAGTGAATTGTGAAATTGTTAATTATGCTAAGCGAAACTTGAACTTTATTATCTAATATTCTACTCTTTTAGATACCAATCTATTGAATCAATAGTCACATGATTTGTGATATTTAAACGAGAAATCTGTCTTTCGAATTCTAAATAATCTTTGCTTAATTTTTTCTCTGATTGAACATAAGAAATTTTCACGGTTTTATTTTCAAATTCAAATTGAGTTTTTGAAACACCTGTTCTACTATAACATTGATAAATAGGAGTTATCGTTTCTACTTTTTTATTTGCTTTATCATAAACGAAAACTTTGTTATTCCAGTAATATAGGAAATCGTGGTTAATATTCTTAACAATTAATTCATGTGATTCAAAAATTATATAAGCGATTGCTCTATTTAGTAAAGAAGAATTCAAATTGAAATAACCGTCGCGATTTATAAAATTTATTACTAAATCCTTTCGAAAATATTGCTTAATCAATTTTTTACATTCTGAATACAAATGTAAGTTAACTGTTGATTTATGAATGTTTGTTTTATAATACTTGAATAAATCTAAAACGTTTCTGGAAGAATTAATCGTTCGAAATTCTTTATCAAATTGCGATAACATTACTCCGAATTCAAATAGCGCTTTCTTATTTGAAAGTAACATTATTTCATAATGACTCAAAGGTTCTTTAATCTTGTCTTTTTTTCTCAATGAAGCTCTAATAATGTCAATTAATGCCCCATCACCACTTCCTATTATTGCTATATTCTTCTTCTTCGCATAAAACTTTGAAATAGAATCTTTTTCCCAATACGATTGATACCTCTTCTTTATCGCTTTATTTCTATCACTACTTTTTCCTGAAAGGTATTTTTTATCAAAATTCTGAGAAATAATTTGTTTAATTTTCCTGTTTTCCGAACTAAAACCTGAACAAATTATAATCAGATTGTAGTTTCCTTCGATTTCATCCTGACCATCATTTTCTAATAACTTATAAGTTCTACCAGTATTCTTGATTCCTGTTATTTTTTTATTGTAAAAAATATCATTATGTGAAACATTCTCCGAACTAAAAAATTGACTTAATATTTTTGAAACAACATCACCACAATTTCCAGATTCCCAATTTAGAAAAGGGAGTTCTGATAATTTTTCATCAAAAAGTCTATCAGGCCAGTGGTAAATATTTGGATGAATATATCTATGTTCTACATTTTTAAAATTACTTAATAATTCATCATTTCTTTCGTATAAATGTACATGTGTAATGCCTTTCTTCTTTAGAGCATAAAATGTCGTAATACCACTTAACCCACCACCTATTATTGCTACTTTATTTCCTGAACCCTTTGATTTGATATATTTGAGTTTAACTAAAGATTTAACCAAATTTATAGCTCTTGATTGTTGAGATAGAAAAGTTAAATTATTTTCTAAATGACCAATTTGAAATACTTTTTTGGCAACATTTGCATTCCAACCTTCAACATGCGGTAATGAACTTAAAATTACATTGCGAGTACTTTGGAATGTGTCTTTATTTATTTCATGTTTTATCACATTTCGATAGAATACTTTTAAAATATTCTCTGATGCCAATTTTAAGATTCCTTTCAATGCTATGACTTGTTCTGGCTCAATATCTGAATCCAATGCACATACATAAGTCAAAACTGAATTACTTGAAGATACTTTTTCAAAATCTTCTGATGTTCGATAAAATATTGGGTGAGATTTTGATGAGTGAATTGGTAAGATTAAATGTGATTTAATCCTGCGACTAAATATTGAAAAATAGAAATATGAGATTAATACAGTATTTCGTTTATGGCAAAAATCTAAAATATTCTGAATTGTGATAGTTGGAGAATTTTTAAAAATGTCATATTTTATAAATAATTCTTCAACATATTTCAAGTCAATACTTGTTCCGAGAAAATGATTAAGCTTCGCTATCTCATCTTGGAATAAATTAACTGGCTTGTCTATAAGATGCCTTAGTTCTTGCCATTTACCTTGTTCAAATTTACTAAAACCTGAATCTGAAGGTGAATCTAAAACTGATATATCACTTTCCAAATGTCTTTCACTCTTTATTCCTGCATTTGTATTAATAAGATTATCACAATAGAATTCTCCATTACATTTATTAAACTTCTTTCGTATAATACTTGAAACTTTATCTGATTTTATTTTAGAATCTATTGTATATGTATGAGACATTAGCCAAAGACATAGTCGCCACAAAACGAATAAATCAAACATTTCTTCTTTATCAATAAAATGATATTGAACATTATTAAAATTAGATTCATTTAAATAATCAGGTGCACGATTGAAAACAATATTTTGAGTTTTAGAATCTGATACATCTATAAGTTTTCTTTGAAGTTTATACAGATTCGTAATGAACTTATGGATATCCATTCCTTTAACATCATCTAATATCTCAGGGGCAAGGCTTTTTGATGTGATTTTTAGCTCTAAACTTGGATAAGGTTTTTCCTTGTTTGAACGTAAAAATTTAATGTCCATTTCACTATAATCCGCAACAATAGCAACACCACCATCTACACCATAGATTTTGTATAATTCTTCATTAAACTTATTTATGATTACGTTAATGTTAGTTGAATTATCATTGAATGACTCTATAACTTCTCTCTTTAAAATTCCTAAATCATCCATTATAGTATCATTTTTTTAATTGAGATACCAAATACACGTGGACTACCTAAAGTTGCTACTCTCGCATCGTAGGAATTCGTAGTTCTTAGATAATAAACTTGATTTAATAAATTCTTAGCAAATAACTTTATTGAAATGTTTTTTGGAAATCTATACCCTAAATTAGCATCCCATAATGTTCTTGCGGGACGAACTTCTCCTAAGTCATTGTCTGGGTCATCAAAAACTTCACTACGATAACTAAAAATTGAGCTTATCGTTATTTTATCAATTCGTTTGTTAATAGCGAGCATCAATTCATGCTTAGGCGCTCGTTGGAGTTGTAAGCCATTTAAATCTTGGTAGCCATTCACCTCACTATGTAAATAGGAATAAGACAAGCGGGCATTAACTAATTTGTGGGATACGAAATCAACTTCCGTTTCTATCCCACGAAGAATTGTCTCCTCAGCATTTGTTGCAAATATTCCATTGTCGGTAAATTGAATAGTTTGCAAACCATTGTATCGAGCATTAAATAGATTAATCGTACCATAAAGTTTATCACTGAATTTATTTTTGTATCCAAATTCATAAGACAAAGAAGTTTCATTTTCCAATGGAGTACCAATAATATCCGTGGAAACAAATAAAGAGTACCCCCCAGGCTTAAATCCTGTTCCAGCCAATAAATAAATCATCGAATTATCACTTAATTCGTAAGCAAAATCTAAGTTCCAAGACAAATTTTTCCAAATATGTGAGGCTAAAACAATCTTCTGTTCACCTGATATTAAACTATTACTCGATTCTAAAGTATTTGCATTAAATTTCTTTTTGTTTATAGAATACCGAACGCTTGCGTCAACTTGGAGCTTTTTGAATAAATTAAAACTGTAATAATTAAATATAGCATAATCAGTAGCGGAGAGGTTATTATTCCAAATATCATTATTTGAATTAAGAATTATAGCACCTGCCCCATTTGATGCACCTTCGATAAAATTTGGGTTTGATTCTACGTCCCGCCCTTCTATTAGAGTAGAAATAAATTGGGTTTTACTATTACCAGATTCGTTATTCACAAAAAATCCAATACCTAAATCTCCAAAATTGAAACCCTTTTTGATTCTTAATTCTGAATACTTTACGAGTAAGGAGTCTGCAATTCCAATAGAATAATTAGCTGCTCTTTCATCTAATAAATCAGAAGCAACTAATATTTCATTGTTAGAAAATCCAATTTGATTATTGAAATAAACATCATGAATGTTTCTAAAGCCAGAATTAAGTTCTATGGAATAATTTTTTTTCTTATACGTCATATTTATAAGAGAACCATAAACAAGTTTTTTTGCAGCTCCAATTTCTTCGGTCGAAACTTGCCTCGAATCGAGGTCTCTTTCTTGACTTAGATAATCAAAAACTTTTGAACGTTTGCCATTTGTATTACCCCCAATAAGAGTGTATGCATTACCATCAGAATTGAAATTCGAAAAATCACTTACTAAATCAATAGAAAAATTTTGGTTTGGCTTATAAGCAACTGAATAACGCAAGCCTAATTCACTAAAGTTATCTAATTTCTTATCAAGAGTATTGTTCTGACTATAACCATTATTTCTTCTGAATGATAAAGCAATTCGTTGGTTTAGTTTATCAGATATTACAAGATTATTCATCAAATTTAATCCTACTTCTCCATATGATGCAAACCTTGCACTTACTTTAGAATAGTTGTATGCTTTTGGTTTTGCTGTAATAAAATTAATACCACCCCCAATTACATTTTTACCCCATTTAGAACTATGTGAACCTCGAAATACTTCGACACTCTCCATATCAAAAACTTCTATTTTTGCCAATCCTGTTGTATTCATGTGCATCCCGTTAAGGAATACAGATGAACTAAAATCTTGACCTAATGTAGTGTTATCAGAACCAAGTCCTCTGATTGCAATTCTTGATTTAGAAAAACCTAATTGGTCAAAAGTAAAAGAAGGACTAAATTGTTCAACCCTATCAAGCGAATTAATTTCATTCTTCTCAATAAACCCTTGTGAAAGAGAGTGTAAACTAATTGGTGATTTGGAATGTGTATTCTCTGTTCTACGAGCAGTGATACTTACTTCCGAAAGCTTAACATTTTTATCCAAAGAAACAATAATTGAATCATTCGGGTTGACACTAATATATACTGTATTAAAATCAGGATGACTGAATCTCAATTCAACACTTTCAATTTCTGATTTAATACTAAATTCACCTAACTCATTTGTGTAACTATTAAGTTGTTTCGAAGTCATGGTCACCGCAACTGAATCTATGGGATTATCAGCCCTGTCAATTACAACTCCTTTAAGCTCAAATGGAGCAGTTGCTTTTATTGCACTATGTGACATAAATAATGCTATAATCAAATAAATAATTCTCATTTTTCTACGCTCGTTTTGTTTTTCGTTTTAATAAAATCGTTGTTAATAAAGACCAATGGATTTTCTATACCATTGGAGTCTATCAATGATGCAGCTTTCATTGATTTATAAACATTTAAAATACCAGTACTATCAATCACGCCATCTTTAGAATAAAAATCTTCTAATCGGTCTAATGTCTTGATGTATAAATCAATATCATCACCAGAAATTTCTTTGCCTACCAAATCTGCGATTTCTTGATTTGATTTTTCATGAATCAGTGAAAGCGATTCTGAAATAACCTGAGTCATTTTATGTACCAACGCTGATTTTTCTTCTATTACATCAGTACGTGTTAAAATGCCTGCCATAGTATATTGACCACCAAATATCTTATCTACTTCCGTTGTTTTGAAAAGCGGAATGAGTTCATTTACTTTTCCTTTTGATTTCATAATCTCAATGAAAGGTTCAATTGCCATACCGCCTTCAATTTCTCCTTTATCTAAGGCTGCTTCAAAAGTTGATGCACCCGCTTTAACAACATTATAATCGGTTTCTGTAAGTCCAGCTTCACTCATCAAGTATGCTAATACCATGTGGGTGGCAGAACCTTTAGAGGTTACTCCAAGATTATAACCTTTTAAATCTTGAACGGATTTAGGATTATCATTCTCTGTATTTTTAGTAACCAAAGACATGCCTGGGAGTATATTCATCATTGCTATCATTCGTAGATTGGACTTACCCTTAATCTTTGCCTTATAAGCATGGTCAATTGAATTTGTGCTAAAATCAACTTGTTCAGAAATCAATGCCTGAGCCGTAGCCGTACCACCTCTTAAATAAGTTATCTCTGGCTCTAATCCATACTTTTGAAATAGCTTTTGTTTGACTGCAATATCCAATGGTAAGAAATGAACGACATGACCACCACTTGCGATTTTCACTACTTCAAATTTTTCGTTTTGTTTACTATTCTTGCATGCAAATAGAAATACAGATACAGATAGGATTGAAAGCAATAGAAAATTCTTCATATTAATAATTTAGGTATGAAAATTTATTTGTGATTACATTGATTATGTAATTGAAAATTATAACAAGAACTGTGAGTGCAAGCAATCCTGCAAAAACTGTTGTGGTATCGAACATTGCTGCTGCATTATCTATCAAATAACCTAATCCTTTTGATGACCCAATGTATTCTCCTACAATTGTTAAATGGCGGCAAGCTGACCCCCCGAATGGCGCTCTATGTGACCCCCTAAATGGCGCAAGCTGACCCCCCTTGTAATAAATTAGGGAATTTGTATCCGAGGAGTGGATAAAACC
>Ga0114956_1000417_pt1 | contig 30529 bp, 9 predicted proteins | sample MaitaG_FD_87304 | JGI IMG/M metagenome (GOLD analysis project Ga0114956, IMG submission 87304) | Marine algal microbial communities from Maine, USA - Maine_Asex2 metaG | ecosystem: Host-associated > Algae > Red algae > Unclassified | place: Maine, USA | collected 2015-01-05
AGGGCGAGGAACGAGCCCTGCTGGCAAGGCGACCAGACAACAGAGCGCGCTATTCGCCGAGGAACGAGGCGAAAAAGGAACTTGTCGTAGTGAGCGCTTGCACCTACCCGCGCGGCCCCTAAGTTCCACCCGCACGAAGGTGAGGAAGGCGCTCAACTCGGCTGCCGAAGAGCTTCGAACCGATGATCTTGATATTGAGGTCGACTCGGATACGGGTGGAGAGCCGGGTTCGCCCGTCATCGGGGAGGTCATTCTGCGGAAGATACGGCAAGCCGATGTCGTTGTCTGTGACGTGACGCCCGTCGCCGTCCGCAAAAGGGATCTTGATGGCGACGAGGGCGCAACTGTGCCTAACCCGAACGTGTTGTTCGAGGCTGGGTATGCGATTGCGACAGTGGAGCTTGGGTCCGTCATCCTGCAAGGCCGTCACCACTTGGCTAAGCGAGATTGACCTATTGGGGCTCGACACGGCAAACTGTCGAAGTGTGCTGGCCGAGATGTCACCGGTGGACCGGAGGACGCTCACCAGCCCCGAGGCGAAATCGCTTCGAGGGGCCGTGGACGAGTTGAGCGAGAGTCTTCGCACGACGGACCCGATGAAGATTGCCGCGGGCCATTCTGACCCGCTCGGCTAGTGGCTACTCGTTTGGCTACCCCGGCGCTTCCGCGGAAGCGGCCACACAGCCGAAAACGGCGAAAACCCCGCTACACCGGGGTTCCGAGCCAATATCTTGTCGGGTTGACTGGATTCGAACCAGCGACCCCCTGCTCCCAAAGCAGGTGCGCTACCAAGCTGCGCCACAACCCGTACTGACGACGAGGCTATCGGCTGAGGGCCGATCGTCCGTCGAAGTTTTTGAGGCGATCGTCGAGATCGCCGAGAGATCAATCGAGGGCGCCAAGCACCTTTTCGAGTGCGTCGTCTTCGCTGACGTCGAGAGCGAAGCTGAGCTCACTGACCAGAATGCTCTGGGCCTTCGTGTACAGCGACTTCTCGCCAGCCGACAGGCCCTTCTCCTTCTCGCGGAGTGCCAGGTTACGAACGACCTCGGCCACCTGGTACACGTCGCCCGACTTCAGCTTCTCCTGGTGGTTCTTGAAGCGCCGGCTCCAGTTCGCGGGTTCGCGGACGTCGCGCCGTCGCAGCACCTCGAAGAGGTCCTCGACGTCTTCGACGCTGATCGGCCAACGCATGCCAACCTCGTCGACCTTGTCGACCGGAACGGACAGAGTCATGTCGCCATGAGCCATTTCGAGAATGAGATATTCGGTCTTGCGACCGAACGCCTCACGCTTTTCCTTTTTTTTCACGACGGCCGCACCATGGTGCGGGTAGACGACTCGATCGCCAGCCTTGAACGTCATGCAGTCTCCAGATCAGTAGCCACGCGCATTTCGCCAACTTTTAAGGATGCCAGCAGTTTCCCTTTAAACCGACGCCCACTGACCGAAGGGATAGTTTGATCCAGTGCGGGCTTGCGTTCAGCGGCCCTCGTCGAAGACGAGCAGGGTGCAAGGCTCCCGACCCGCCAGGGCGATGAGGCGGTCTTGCTCGGGTCCGGGGGTCCAGTACGAGTCGAAGATGTGAAGGTGGGCGAGTGCTCCCGGCTGGAGTTCTTTGAACTGGACCTCGGAGTACTCGGAACCGAGCTGCAACTGGAAGGCGAAGTGCTTGACTTCACCACTGGTGTTGAAGACATCGGGCTCGAAGCAGAAGTCGTCCATCGCGTCGATGCGATAGTCGGCGGGATCAGCAAGTGATTGCTCGTGTTGGTCCTGTGTTGAACTGCACCCCGCACAGAAGAGAAGGGTGGCCAGAGCGATACCAAGGCTTCTACGCACCCCCTGCCAATCGGCCTAGGTGTCGCTGAAGCAAGCAGCTAGCCCACTTTGACGCGGTAGGTGGCGGTTCCCACCGCGATGAGCGCTCCCGCGTCGTCGCGCACTTCGGCCTGCGTAAAAACGATCGAACTGCCCCGCCGCACGACCCAGCCTTCGGCAACAGCACCGCCGAAGACGGGCCCCAGGTACTGCACGTGCAGCTCGATCGTCGACATCAATACATCGTCGCCGTCGTAGGCCGCGCGAATCGCAGGTACGACGACCATGTCGATCATGGAAGCGATCGCCCCGCCGTGCACGACACCAGCGGGTTGCGAGTTGTTGATATCCCAGGGAAGTCGAAGTCGGGCGTAGTCGGTGCGTAGCTCTTCGAAGACCATGCCGAGTCGACCAGCGAAGTACTCGCGGAGTCCGCTTTCGGCCAGCTCGGTCGCAGCGTCGGTGTCGGAACTTGTGGCGAAGAAATGCTGCCAACGGTCGAGTACGTCGGCGGCCAGCGGCGCGAATCGCTGGGCGTTCGGCGAACCGGAGGGAGAAGTCGGGGAGGAATCTGTCACGAGTGCCGAGGCTACTTCGGGTGTCGCCGCCGCCCGGCCACGGCGGTGGCCTAGATTCGGGGAGTGGCCGAGCCGTCTGAAGCGACAACTGCGCGTGCGCGAGCGCAGCGGGAAACGCCAGTCGCTCTCATCGCAGTGGCCGTCGGAATTGCAGTTCTGCTCGCGTTCGGACTGTTCGTTCGCTCACAGCGCGCTCGGCTGTACACCGCACAGCTCATGTCGGTGAGCGCCGACGTCGTTGTTCCTCAGACCGTCGCGGCAGCGATGGAGCGTCCGATTCGTGGTTTCGAAGGCGGCGCCGCGTCTGCGGTCAATCCGGTGACCGGCTTTCCCCGACGAACCCTTGAGCCGTACAAGGGACTCGGTGCGTGGATCGATGCGTTTGACTACTCACCGAACTACGCCGTCGACGACCCGCCCTTGACTCCGGCGGTCGTTGAAGAACTGGCCGCGGCCAACGTGAAGACCATTTTCATTCAGGCGGCACGCAATGATGAGCGTTCGGCCGGACTACTCGAAGACCGCTGGTTATTGGCTGAGATCCTGGTCGGCGCTCACGACCGAGATATGGCGGTCGTGGCGTGGTATCTCCCCAAGTTCGTGCCGGGTGAAGTCCGGGACTTTCGCCAGCTCGAAGCTCTCGTCGACTTTGAGGTACTCGGGCACCGATTCGATGGCGTCGCCGTCGACATTGAGGCTGACCCTGAACCTACCGACGAGGAATTGGCGATTCAGAATGCCGAGCTGATCCGTCTCTCTCAACAGCTCCGTCAAATCTCCGGCGATGACGTGCTCGGCGCGATCGTGCTGCCCCCGCCGCTGATCGAAGACGTCAACGACAAGTTCTGGCCCGACTTTCCGTGGACCGAACTCGGCCCGCTCTACGACGTATGGCTGCCGATGAGCTATTGGTCGGGGCGCTCCAACGAGTCGGGCTACGGCGATGGTTACTTCTACAACGCGGAGTCGACGCGGCGCATCCGCGACCACATCGGCCAACCCGACGCTCCAGTTCACGGCATCGGTGGGATTGGCGGCGTGACGGGCGAGCGCGACTTCAGCTCCGGAGAGATCTTGGCCGCGGCCACTGATCTGCCGCTGTTCGCAGAGTCGCTCCGCGATACCGATTCCATCGGCGGGTCGATCTACGACTGGCAAACCCTCGATGTTGAGTCAAGACTGCTGCTGAGCGATCTGTTTGCAACCGGGCCCGCTGCCGACCTGGGTCAGACGGACTAGAGCCAGGAATTGAGTCGAGCGCGTTCGCCAGGCGAATGACATCGACCGAGCGAGAAGGCAACGTTCGCTAAGAAGCACGCCGCTCTTCATGTGCTCCTCGGGCGGCGGAATCGCGCTGTGGGCCGAACGATGCACTTTGTCTAGTTTGTGCGTGATTCAGGCCAGGCGACCTTTAATTCTTGGGCCGCGCACCGACAGAACGCCATCTGTGTACACGTCCGTTTTAGGACAGGAGAAGGTGCAAAATTGAGAGTTCCTTGGCGAAGAGGATTTTGGATTGCGATGGCGGTAGCGCTCTTAGCGTCCACCGCTGTCGCCGGCCCACCAGCGGCTGCTGACCCGGCGGACGTCGCAGGGTTGCTCGGCCCCATCTCACAAGCGGATGCGAGCGCTGACCTGAGCGGTAACGTGCCGCAAGGCGTTTGTTATGCCGACGCGACCGTTGCTGGCGGCGGCGGTGGTGGTACACGCTCAGGCGTTGGCGGTGATGGCGCGGAGATCACAGTACTAGCGGCGGCGCATCCGACCCAGCCGTATCTGTTTACGTTGGGCGCGAAGGGTGTGTTTCGACCGAACAACCAGTCTCCTTTGGGACCGCCGGGCGGTTTCGGTGCCTACGGATCTGGCGGTAAGGCCGGTGACACTGGCCCAGGCCAAGACTCGCTGGTCCATGTCGGATCCAGTGGTGCTGGAGCATCGGCGTTCTATCTGGGCTCGATCGGATCGAACGAGCTGATTGCTGCTGGTGCCGGTGGTGGCGCTGGTAGCGGGCACGCTGCAACCGCGATCGGCGGTGCGGCCGGACAGTTCGGTGGCAACGCTGGTCTTCCCACTGGCGTCGGTGTTGCTGCCGGAGCGGACGGCGGTGAAGGTATCGACCTCGGACGAACCTCGTCAGGTCAGCCGGGCGATCGCGTAGCACTCGTCGGTGGCCAAGGCGGCCAGGCCGGTGCGGCCGGTTCGGGTGGCGTCCACCCGACGTACCCCGTCCTGAATGGAATCGCTGGTTCGGGTACAAACGGTGGCGCTGGTCAAAACAGCGACTCCTCCGTTGATGCCGGAACATTTGCCGTGTTCGATGCTTCAATCGACACTTCTGGTGGCGGTGGCGCTGGGTACTTCGGTGGCGGCGGTGGTGCTGGAACCGCCGACAATGGTGGTGGCGCCGCAAACTACCCAGATTGGACTGACCCGCTCGCTGGCGGCGGTAGCGGCGGTGGCGGTGGTGCCAGCTATGTGGCAGCAACCGTCGGCAATGGTCTAGCGAGCGCTCCGGTTTCCGTTTCATCGGTCGCAGCTGGCAACGGCGGCGCCCTCGTCGAACCGGGCGCCGATGGCGCTGACGGGTATGCGAGTATCTCCTTTGTTCCCTGTGACTATGATTTGACCGTTACCAAGGTTGCGAATCCGACGCAGGCGTTTCCCGGCGACACGGTGACATTCACTGTTGTTGTCACCAACAATGGCCCCGACCACATGACGCTCGGCGACACGGTGACGCTCGTCGATGACGCCGCAACGCAGTTCACGAACGCACCGACGAACATCGTTGCCACTCATACGACAGTCGGTGCGAACTCAGGACTCGATCAGAATCCGGTCTCGTGCACTGGCACGATGGCGTCGCTTGATTGTTCACAGACGTATGGCTCGGCCAGTGCTGCTGGTGTGACCGGCGGCGGTGTTCGTGGTCTCGATGTCGGTGGTCAGATCACGGTGACCTATGACGTCGTCCTCGACGCTGCAGATCAGGTCGGCCAGCCCACCGTTCTGACGAACACTGTGGGTGTTACCGACCGGAACGGAACCGACACCGCGCAGTCGACGGTCACCATTCCTGCACAAGAATCACATATTGAAATTGAGAAGACCGCGGGCTCGCCATCGAACAACGGCGACGGCACGTATGACATCACGTTCCAACTTGAAGTCGACGTGCCCGCTTCGGTTCCGACGTGCGCCAACGACGGCACGGGCTGTGCGCTGACCGATCACACCAACGTGCAGGTCACCGATGACTTGGCTGCGACCTACGGAGCCGGCGCCATCGTGGCAGCAACCTCAGCCGTCGCGAGCGGTCCGTGCACTAGCAGCGCGGTCTACAACGGTTTGGCGAACACCGATCTCCTTATCGGCACCGACACGTTGGTTCCCGGCGATGCCTGTGTCATCACGATCACGGTGACCGTGGACGCCGCCGTCGCTGGTCTCGGCGACTACACCAACAGCGCAACGGTGACGTCCGATCAGGACACCGACACCGACACCGCGGACGCGACGCTCGCCGAAACGCCGGGCATGGACGTGACCAAGACCCTCACGGGTGGTCCAACGAACAATGGTGACGGCACGTACGATCTCGAGTACACGATCGACGTCGTGAACACCGGTGACGGCACGATCTCGAACGTGCAGGCCACCGATGGCCTTGACGCCGTGTTTGGTACCGCGCTGATCAGCGCAAGCCAGACGACGGCAGCGCCCTGTACCCGCGATGTGGCGTACACGGGCGTTGCCCTCAACATCAACCTGCTGGCCGGCAACGATGTGTTGCCGATCGGCGGCTCGTGCCAGATCGTCGTTTCCGTGACGGTTCTGGTCGACTCGGCCGACCCCGCTTCGGCCGACATCAACACCGACTACACGAATACCGCGACCGGCTCTGGTACCACCCCGAGCGGTGGCCCGGTCGGCGACACCGATGATGCGATCACGAACCTCGGTGAGAACCCAGGGATCGATGTCGTCAAGTCGATTTCTGATGGCCCGACGAACAATGGCGACGGCACCTATGACCTGGAGTACACGATCGATGTTGCCAATACGGGCGACGTTGATCTGCTGAACGTGCAGGTCGTCGATGGCCTCGACACGGTGTTCGGCAACGCGCTGGTCAGTGGGTCGCAAACGACGGCGGCTCCCTGTTCCGCCGACGCTACGTATACCGGTCTTTCCCCGAACACGAATCTGTTGGCAGGAAGCGACACGCTCGCGGTCGGCGAGTCCTGTCAGATCGTCATTTCGGTGACGATCACCGTCGATGCGAACAATCCCGAAGCCGCAAGCATCGGCACCGACTACACCAACAACGCAGCGGGCTCCGGTACTTCCCCCGGCGGCGCGACGGCGAACGACGACGACGATGCCACGACGAACTTGGCCGAGAGCCCGGCGATCGATGTCGCCAAGTCGATTAGTGCTGGCCCGACGAACAACGGTGACGGCACGTACGACCTGGAGTACACGATCGATGTTGAGAACACCGGTGACGTTGATCTGCTGAACGTGCAGGTCGTCGATGGTCTCGACGCGACGTTCGGCAACGCGCTGGTCAGTGGTTCGCAGTCGACGGCTGCTCCCTGTACTGCCGACGCGACCTACACCGGTGTGGCCCCGAATACGAACTTGCTCGCCGGCACCGACACGCTCGCAATCGGTGAAATGTGCCAGATCGTCATTTCGGTGACGATCACGGTCGATTCGAGCAACCCCGATGCCGCAAGTATCGGCACCGACTACCCGAACACCGCGGCCGGCTCCGGTACGAGCCCGAGCGGCGCTGGAGCGAACGACTCCGACACCGCAACGACGAACCTCGGCGAGAACCCAGCCATGGCCGTCGTAAAGGCGATCACCGATGGTCCAACGAACAACGGCAACGGCACGTACGACATCGAATACACGATCGATGTTGCCAACATCGGCGACGTTGACCTGCTGAACCTGCAGGTCGTCGACGGCCTCGACACCGTCTTCGGTAACGCACTCGTTGTCGGCACGCAGTCGGCGATCGCCCCGTGTATTGCGAACCCGGCATACACCGGTATCGCTCCGGACACCGACCTGCTCACCGGCACGAACACGCTGCCGGTTGGCGATAGCTGTCAGATTGTCATCACGGTGACGGTCACGGTCGACTCGAACAATCCTGACGCGGCAAGCGTCGACACCGACTACACGAACACCGCAGCCGGTTCGGCCACGTCGCCAAGCGGCGACCCGGTGAACGACGACGACACCGCGACAACGAACCTCGGTGAAAACCCAGGTATCGATGTCGAGAAGTCGGTCGTTGGTACGCCGGTCAACAACGGTGATGGCACCCACACGATCGAGTACCTGATCACCGCGCAGAACACCGGTGACGTCGACTTGCTCAATGTGCAGGTGACCGATGGGCTTGAAGCCGCCTTTGGGGCTTCGTTCCAGTCGGCAACGACATCGACGGCACTTCCGTGTTCGACGAACGGCGCGTACAGCGGCACCGCGGCCGGTGATGTGAACCTGCTGTCCGGTACCGACACGCTCGCCGTCGGCGAACTCTGTGCTATCACCGTTCTCGTAACCGTGCTGGGTGACAACCTCAGCCCGGTCAGCAATACCGCTGCCGGTTCCGGTACGACACCGGCTGGCGAATCGCTGACCGATGATGATCCGGCCGACGTCACGCTGACGGAGAACCCGGCCGTCGACATTGTGAAGACGGTTGGTCTTGCGCCGACGTCGAACAACGACGGCAGCTTCGACATGTCGTGGGACATGGTGATCACAAATACCGGTGACGTTCCGCTCAGCGGGGCACAGGTCACCGACAACCTCGCCACGACCTATGTCGATGCGGTGAGCTGGTCGGTCACGGGCACTTCACTTGCCGCCCTCGACACCTGCACCTTGAACGGCGCCTTCAACGGCGACGCCGACCAGAATCTGCTCGACGGGACCGACACGTTGACTGTCGGTCAGACTTGCACGATCACGATCAACGTGACGTTCGAACCCGGCGCCGACCTCGGCCCATACACGAACAACGCCGATGTCTCGGGCACCTCGCCCGGTGGCCAAAGTGTCAGCGATACCGACGACGAGCCAGTCTCGGTCGATGAATCCCCGGCAATCGATGTAGTGAAGACGGTGCTTGCGCCGCCGGTCAACGACGGCTCCGGCGCGTTCACGACGACCTACCAGGTCACCACCACCAATACTGGCGACGTTCCACTCAGCGGCGTGCAGGTTACTGACGACCTGGCGACCGCCTTTGCGTCCGTTGCCAGTTGGTCTGCTACCGCAGGCGTTTCCGCCGGTGCCTGTTCCGACAACGCGGGCTTCGACGGCGATGCCGACATGAACCTGCTCGACGGCACCGACTCGCTCGCGGTTGGCGAAAGCTGCACGATCGATATCACGGTGACGTTTGATCCGAACGGCGCGCTTGGCGACTACGTCAACGCTGCTGGCACGTCGGGAACCTCACCAGGTGGTGAAGGGGTCACGGACACCGACAGCACCGACCAGGCCGTGGTCGAAAACCCGGCCATCGACGTCACCAAGGACGTTCTCGATCCTCCGGGAATCGTGAACAACGGCGACGGCACCTACGACATCACCTACGGCGTTGTCGTCACCAACACCGGTGACGTTCCGCTGAACAACGTGCAGGTCACCGATGACCTCACGGCAACGTTTGCAACCGCCGCCGGCTTCGATGTCGACCCCGCTTCGGTAACCATTACGGCTGGTCCGTGCACGGCGAACTCGACGTTCGACGGCGACGCGGACCCGGCCCTGTTGTCCGGTACCGATTCGCTTGTCGTCGGGCAATCCTGCTCGGCCGAGTTCCCTGTCACGGTCACGCCGGGCGCAACACTCGGTGTCTACACGAATGACGTTCAGGCTGATGGCACCTCGCCGGGTGGCAGCGGCGTGAATGACGCTGACGATGCCGATGCGACGTTCCCGGAGAATCCGGAGATCTCGCTCACAAAAGACATCGTCGATCCACCAGCAGTGGTCAACAATCAGGATGGCACCTACTCGCTGACCTATCGACTTGTTGTCACCAACACCGGTGACGTTCCGCTGAACAACGTGCAGGTCGACGACAACGTCTCGGCCACATTCGTCGGCGCAACCGCCTACACGGTCGATGGAACCTCGGTTGTCTTCGGCGATCCGTGTACCTCCAGCGCAACCTATGACGGTTCGACCGATATTGGACTGCTCGCTGGCACCGACACGATGGCGGTCGGCGATGTTTGCACGATCGACATTGACGTCACCGTCACGCCCGGCTCGGACCTCGGCCCGTACGACAACACGGCCGAAGCGACTGGCACCTCGCCTGGTGGTGACGGTGTCAGCGATGTCAGCCAAGATGGCTCTGATCCTGACCCGGAGGGTGATGGTCCGGGTGACAACTCCGACCCCACCCCGGCCTGGTTCACGGAAGAACCTCAGATCAGTCTGAACAAGACGATCGTCGGTGGCGTGACCAGCAATGGCGACGGCAGTTACAGCACGACCTATGGCCTCACGGTTGCGAACAGCGGCAACGTTCCGCTCTACAACGTGCAGGTCGACGACGACCTGTCGGCCACGTTTGCACCAGCAGCGAGCTGGTCGGCAGACGCAGTCCGAGTGACCGCCGGTACTTGTACCGCCTCGACGGCGTTCGACGGAGCGATCGACCTTGGCACCTTGTCGGGGTCCGACTCGATGGCGGTTGCCGACACCTGTGAGATCGAGATCGATGTCACGGTCTTCCCGGGTGGTTACCTCGGCAGTTACGACAACACGGCAACCGCTGAGGGCACCTCGCCCGGTGGTGCCGATGTCGATGACATCAGCCAAGACGGCAACGATGCCGACCCCGAGGGTGACGGTCCGGGCGACAACTCGGACCCAACACCGTTCTCGGTGACCGAGAATCCGATGATCGATGTCGTCAAGACCGTTGTCGGCGACCCGGTGAACAACGGCGACGGCACCCACACGATCGAATATCTGATCACGGCCGAGAACATCGGCGATGTCGATCTGCAGAACGTGCAGGTCACCGACGGTGTCGAGGCGGCATTTGGCGCCTCGTTCCAGTCGGCGACGACGTCGACGGCAACGCCATGTTCGACGAACCCGGCCTACAGCGGCACCATTGCCGGTGACGTCAACCTGCTGTCGGGCACCGACACGCTTGCGATCGGCGAGACATGCTCGATCACAGTCTTCGTCACGGTGACCGGCACGAACCTCGGACCCGTGACCAACACGGCCGAGGGTTCCGGAACCTCACCCGGTGGCCAGACCGTTGCCGATGATGATCCGGCCGACGTTGCGCTTGCCGAAGATCCGGCGATCGAGGTCGTGAAGACGGTTGGCTCAGCGCCAACGTCCAACGATGACGGCAGCTTCGACATGTCCTGGGAGCTGGTGGTTACCAACATTGGTGACATCGTCCTCAACAACGTGCAGGTCAGCGATGCGCTTGCCTTTACCTATGCCGATGCAGTGAGTTGGTCGGTGACGGGCACGACGCTCGATGCTGGTAGCTGCACCTTGAATGGTGCGTTCGACGGCTCGGCCGATGTGAATCTGCTCGATGGTTCGGACTCGATGGAGATTGGTGCCTCGTGCACGGTGACGATCGATGTGACGTTCGAGCCAGGTGCTGACCTCGGTCCGTACGCCAACAACGCCGGTGTTAGCGGCACCTCGCCAGGTGGCGAAGGTGTGAACGACACTGACGACGACGAGACGCTGGTCGATGAGAATCCGGCGATCGACATTGTGAAGACGGTCTTGGCGCCGCCGGTCAATGACGGCACGGGAACGTTCACGACGACGTATCAGATGACCACGACGAACACCGGTGATGTGCCGCTGAACAATGTGCAGGTCGTTGACGACCTTGCTGCAGCGTTCGCCGGTGTCGCGAGCTGGTCGGCCACCTCGGCGGTCACGGCTGGTGCGTGCACCGATAATGCGGCCTTCGATGGTGAAGTCGACATGAACGTGCTCGCTGGTACCGACGGCCTGGCTGTTGGTGCTAGCTGCACGATCGATATCACGGTCACGTTCGACCCGAACGGTGCCCTTGGCGACTACGTCAACGCAGCCTCCACAGCGGGAGTCTCACCGGGAGGTGAGGGTGTCACTGATTCGGACAGCACCGACCAAGCGGTCGAAGAGAACCCGGCGATCGATGTGACGAAGGATGTTCTTGATCCTCCCGGGATCGTGAACAACCAGGACGGCACCTACGGCATCACCTACGGCGTTGTTGTAACGAACGTTGGCGATGTGCCATTGAACAACGTGCAGGTCACCGATGACCTGACCACGACGTTTGCTCCGGCGGTCGGCTTCGATGTCGACCCGGCCGCGGTGACCATCACCGCTGGTGCGTGTCTGGCGAACACCGCCTTTGATGGCGACGGCGACCAAGACCTCCTCGATGGCAGCGACACGCTCGCCGTGAACGAGTCGTGCTCACTGAGCTTCCTCGTCACGGTCACGCCGGGCGGCACGCTCGGTGTCTACGACAACGATGTCGAAGCATCCGGTACCTCACCTGCGGGTGAGGGCGTCGACGACGCCGATGACGCCTTGGGCACCTTCCCGGAGAACCCCGAGATCTCGCTGACCAAGGACATCGTTGAACCGCCTGCGGTTATCAACAATCAGGACGGCACGTACACGCTGACCTATCGACTTGTTGCCACGAACACCGGTGACGTACCGCTCAATGACGTGCAGGTCAATGACGACCTCGATGCCACCTTCGCCTCGGCGGCTGGTTGGTCGTTCGTCGCGACGTCGGTGGCGTTCGGTGACCCATGTGCGTCGAGTGCGACCTATGACGGCTCGACCGATATCGGTCTGCTGGCGGGTACCGACACGATGGCGGTTGGCGATGTCTGCACGATCGACATCGAAGTCACCGTCACCCCCGGCGCCGACCTCGGCCCGTACGACAACACGGCGACTGCCGCTGGTACCTCGCCAGGCGGCGAGGGTGTCACCGACGTCAGCCAAGACGGCACCGACCCCGACGCCGAAGGCGACGGACCGGGGGATAACTCCGATCCCACGCCGGCGTGGTTCACAGAAGAGCCGTTGATCAGTCTGAACAAGACGATCGTCGGCACGGTGACCAGCAATGGTGACGGAAGCTACAGCGCCACCTACGGCCTGACGGTTGCGAACAGTGGCAACGTTCCGCTCAGTGACGTGCAGGTCGATGACGACCTCTCGGTCACGTTCGCACCGGCCGCCAGTTGGTCCGCTGATGCAGTGCGGGTCACCAGTGGTCTCTGCACGGCATCGACGACCTACGACGGCAGCGCCAACGTCGGCACCCTTGCCGGTACCGACACGATGGCCGTCGCTGACACCTGTGACATCGAGATCGATGTCACCGTGTTCCCGGGTTCGTACCTGGGCAGCTACGACAACACCGCAACCGCCGACGGCACCTCGCCGGCAGGTCAGGGTGTGAGCGACGTGAGCCAGGACGGCAACGATGCCGATCCCGAAGGCGACGGACCGGGTGACAACTCGGACCCGACCCCGCTCTCGGTCAACGAAGATCCCTCGATCGACGTGATCAAGTCGGTCGTTGGTGATTCGGTCAACAATGGCGACGGCACCCACACCGTCGAGTACCTGATCACCGCCCAGAACACTGGCGATGTCGAACTGCGCAACGTGCAGGTCGCCGATGGTCTCGAAGCGGTGTTTGGTGCTGCTCTGGTTTCGGCGTCGACGTCGGCCGCAGCGCCCTGTACGACGAACCCGGCTTACACCGGTACCGCAGCCGGCGATCTCAACCTGTTGTCGGGAACCGACACGATTGTTATCGGCGAGACCTGTGGCATCACGGTGACGATCACGGTGACCGCTGGTGATCTCGGACCACACACCAATACGGCAACCGGCACCGGTACGTCGCCGGGTGGCGTTGGCGCCATCGACGACGATCCAGCCGATGTGCTGCTCGATGAGAACCCGGCGATCGACATTGTGAAGAGTGTCGGCGCCGAGCCGACCTCGAACAATGACGGCAGCTTCGACATGACCTGGAACCTGGTCATCGAGAACACCGGCGACGTCGTGCTCAACGATGTGCAGATCACCGATGACCTGACGGCAACGTATGCCGATGCGGTCAGCTGGTCGGTTACGGGCGTCTCGCTCGCAACCGGAGATTGCACGCCGAACATCACGTTCAATGGCGACGTCGACACCTTCCTGCTCGCGGGCGATGACTCGATGATCGTTGGGGAAACCTGCTCGATCACCTTCGATGTCACGTTCGTACCTGGTGCCGATCTCGGTCCGTACACGAACAGCGCCAGCGTCGGTGGCACCTCACCTGCTGGTGAAGGTGTCGATGACACCGCCGACGCCGATGCGACCGTCGTCGAGAACCCGGCGATCGACATTGTGAAGACGGTCTTGGCGCCGCCGGTCAATGACGGCACGGGCACGTTCACGACGACATACCAGATGACCACGACCAACACCGGTGACGTCCCGCTGAGCAATGTGCAGGTCGTTGATGACCTTGCTGCTGCGTTTGCGGGTGTTGCGAGCTGGTCGGCCACCTCGGCCGTCACGGCTGGTGCGTGCACCGACAACGCTGGCTTCACCGGCGATACCGACATGAACGTGCTTGCCGGAACCGACAGCCTCGCTGTCGGCGACAGCTGCACCATCGATATCACGGTCACCTTCGATCCGAACGGCGCACTCGGTGAGTACGTCAACGCTGCTGATACCTCTGGCACCTCGCCGGGAGGCGAGGGTGTCACTGATGCCGACAGCACCGATCAAGAGGTCGAAGAGAACCCGGCGATCTCGGTCACCAAAGACGTCCTCGATCCTCCCGGGATCGTGAACAACCAGGACGGCACCTACGACATCACCTACGGCGTGGTCGTCACCAACACCGGCGACGTTCCGCTCAACGATGTCCAGCTCACCGACGACCTCACGGCAACGTTCGCCACAGCGGTCGGCTTCGACGTCGACCCGGGTTCGCTGACGGTCACGGCAGGTCCGTGCTCGGCGAACACGACGTTCGACGGCGACGCTGATCAGAACCTGCTCGATGGCAGCGACTCGCTGGTCGTCGGACAGTCCTGCTCGGTCAGCGTGCCGGTCACGGTCACGCCGGGCGGCACACTCGGCACGTACACGAACGTCGTCCTCGCCGCTGGCACCTCGCCCGCCGGTGAAGGAGTCGACGATGCCGATGACGCCGACGGCGACTTCCCGGAGAACCCGGAGATCTCGCTCACCAAGGACATCATCGAACCGCCAGCCGTCGTCAACAACGAAGACGGCAGCTACACGCTGACCTACCGACTCGTCGCCACGAACACCGGTGACGTGCCGCTCAACAGCGTGCAGGTCGAAGATGATCTGTCGGCAACGTTTGCCGATGCGGCCGCATGGTCGGTCAACGAAACGTCGACTGCCTTTGGCGACCCGTGTGAGGCCAACCCGGCCTTCGACGGTTCGAGTAACACGTTCCTGCTCGTCGGTACCGACACGATGGCGGTCGGCGATGTCTGCACGATCGACATCGAAGTCACCGTCACGCCAGGCGCCGACCTCGGCCCGTACGACAACACCGCAACCGCAGAAGGAGTCTCACCGGGAGGTGAGGGCGTCACCGACGTCAGCCAGGACGGCGCCGACCCCGACGCCGAAGGTGATGGACCGGGCGATAACTCGGACCCGACCCCCGCCTGGTTCACCGAAGAGCCCCAGATCAGTCTGAACAAGACGATCGTTGGCGGTGCCACCAACAATGGTGATGGCACCTACGACGTGACCTACGGCCTGACGGTTGCCAACAGCGGCAATGTCCCGCTGTACAACGTGCAGGTCGACGATGACCTGTCGGCCACATTTGCGCCAGCAGCCAGCTGGTCCGCAGGCGAGGTACGAGTCACGAGCGGTCAGTGCACGGCGTCGACCACCTTCGACGGTGGCAGCGACATCGGCACGCTCGCCGGTACCGACTCGATGGCAGTGGGCGACACCTGCTCCATCGAAGTCGATGCAACCTTTGCGCCCGGGGCCTACCTCGGCAGCTACGACAACACGGCGACCGCCGACGGCACCTCGCCGGCAGGTGAGGGTGTCAGCGACGTCAGCCAGGACGGCGACGATGCCGATCCAGAAGGTGACGGTCCGGGTGACAACTCGGACCCGACCCCGCTGTCGGTCAGCGAGAACCCGGCCATCGATGTGGTCAAGACGCTGGTCGGTCCGTCACTGAACAACGGTGACGGCACCCACACGGTCGACTACACGATCGTTGTCACAAACACCGGCGACACTGACCTGCTCAATGTGCAGGTCACCGACGGCCTCGAAGCCGTCTTCGGTGAGGCCCTGCTGAGCGCATCGACGACTGCCGTCGACCCCTGCTCGGCCAACCCGGCCTACACCGGAACGGGCGGCGTCGCCGCTGTTGATGATGCGGCTGATCCGGTTGTTGATGATGCGGCTGATCCGGTTGTTGATCCTGCGGCCGATCCGGTTGTTGATGATGCGGCTGATCCGGTTGTTGATGATGCGGCTGATCCGGTTGTTGATCCTGCGGCCGATCCGGTTGTTGATCCTGCGGCCGACCCAGCTGTTGATCCTGCAGCTGACCCCGATGCAGATCCAGCCGCTGATGCTGGCGCCGGCGACGTGAACCTCCTCACCGGGACGGACACGCTTGCCACCGGCGAAAGCTGCCTCATCACGGTCACCGTGATCGTCGAAGCCGGCGACCTCGGTCCGCACACGAACACGGCCGCCGCCGTTGGAACCTCGCCCGGTGGCGAGAGCGTCAACGGCGACGACCCGGAAGATGTCACGCTCGCCGAGAACCCGGCGATCGACATTGTGAAGACGGTGGGCCTCGCGCCGACGTCGAACAATGACGGCAGCTTCGACATGACCTGGAACCTCGTGGTCACGAACACCGGTGACGTCGTCTTGCGCAACGTGCAGGTGGCCGATGCCCTGGCGTTCGCCTATGCGACGGCGACGACCTGGTCGGTGACCGGAACGTCGGTTGGCGAAGCCGACCTCTGCACGCTCAATGCGCTGTACGACGGTTCGGCCGACGTCAACTTGCTCGACGGAACCGACTCGATGATCATCGGTCAGTCCTGCGAGCTCACGATTGCCGTGACCTTCGAGCCCGGTGCCGATCTCGGCCCGTACACGAACAACGCTGGAGCAAGCGGCACGTCGCCTGGTGGCGAGGGTGTCGATGATTCCGACGATGAGGATGTGCTGGTCGTCGAGAGTCCGGCGATCGACATCGTGAAGACGATCTCGGTGCCGCCGGTCAACGACGGCAGCGGAACGTTCACCACGACCTATCAGATGACGACGACCAACACCGGCGATGTGCCACTGAACAACGTGCAGGTCACTGACGACCTCGCTGCAGCGTTCGTTGGTGTAGCCAGCTGGTCGGCCACCTCGGCGGTCACCGCCGGTATGTGCACCGACAATGCTGCCTTCGACGGCGAAGTCGACATGAACGTGCTCGCTGGAACCGACGGCCTCGCCGTTGGCGAGAGCTGCACGATCGACATCACGGTCACGTTCGATCCGAACGGGGCACTTGGCGAGTACGTCAACGCCGCCAGTACGTCAGGGGTCTCGCCGGGAGGCGAGGGTGTCACTGACGTGGACAGCACGGATCAAGCGGCCGAAGAGAACCCCGAGATCCTGGTCGAGAAGAACATTGCCGACCCCGGCATCATCACGAACCTCGACGGCACCTACGACATTACCTACGGCGTCACGGTGACGAACACCGGTGATGTGCCGCTCAACAATGTGCAGTTGACCGACGATCTGACGACGGCGTTCGCGTCGGCGGTTGGATTCGACATCGATCCCGATGCCGTCGCAGTCACCGCTGGTCCATGTACGCCGAACGACACGTTCGACGGTGTCACGGACCTCGGTCTGCTCGAAGGAACCGACCGACTCGTCGTCGGTCAGTCCTGCTCGGTGACGTTCCTCGTCACCGTCACGCCGGGCGGCACGCTCGGCACCTACACCAACGACGTCGCTGCCGACGGAGTCTCGCCGGCAGGCGAGAGTGTCGCTGACGCCGACGATGTCGACAACGAGTTCACGGAAAACCCCGAGATCTCGTTGACGAAGGACCTCGTCGAACCGCCAGCAGTCGTGTCGAACGAGGATGGCAGCTACACGCTGACCTACCGCCTCGTCGCCACGAACACCGGCGACATCACCCTCGAGAATGTGCAGGTCGTCGACGACATGTCGGCCACCTACGCCGACGCCGTGGCCTGGGACGTCACCGGAACCTCCATTCCGGCCGCCGACCCATGCTCGACGAATCCGACCTACGACGGGCTGGTCAACAAGAACCTGCTCGCCGGTGGCGATTCGATGGCCGTGGGCGACACCTGCACGATCGACATCGACATCCTGGTGACCCCGGGCGCCGATCTTGGCCCGTACGACAACTCCGCAACCGCTGACGGCACCTCGCCGGGCGGCCAAGGCGTGTCGGACATCAGCCAGGACGGCACTGTCTCCGACGCTGAAGGCGATGGCCCGGGCGACAACTCGGACCCAACCCCCGCCTTCTTCGGCGAGGATCCACAGATCAGCCTGAACAAGGCGATCGTCGGTGAACCGACGAACAACAGCGACGGCACCTACACCGTCACCTACGGACTCGACGTGTTGAACAGCGGCAACATCCCGCTGAACAACGTGCAGGTCGACGATGACCTCTCGGCGACGTTCGCCTCGGCGATCAGCTGGGCGGTCGATGCGGTGCGAGTCACCTCGGGTGACTGCTCCGCCTCAACGACCTACGACGGCTCCGCCGTCACCGGCACACTCGTCGGTAACGACTCGATGGCGGTGGGCGACACCTGCACCATCGAGATCGATGTCACCTTCGAGCCGGGCTCCTTCCTCGGTAGCTACGACAACACGGCAACCGCTGACGGAATCTCGCCAGCCGGTGTCGGTGTGTCCGATGTAAGCCAGGACGGAGCGGATTCTGACCCCGAAGGTGACGGACCGGGCGACAACTCGGAACCGACGCCGCTCTCGGTCGGTGAGAATCCAGAAATCTCCCTGACGAAGGACGTCGTGGTTGATCCCGTGAGTAACGGCGACGGCACCTACACGCTGTCGTATGGGCTCGTCGCCACGAACACCGGCGACGTGTCGCTCAGTGATGTGCAGGTCGACGATGACCTGTCGACGACATTTGCTGAGGCCGACGGCTTCACGGTTGATGCCGTGGCAGTCACCGCTGGCAACTGCTCGCCATCGACGAGTTACGACGGCGCCGCCGACACCGGCACGCTGACGGGCTCGGACACGATGGCGGTTGGCGCCAGCTGCACGATCACGATCGAAGTGACCGTGACACCAGGCGCCGAACTCGGACCGTTCAACAACACAGCTCGTGCGGCCGGCGTCTCGCCTGCCGGCGAGAATGTTGCTGACGTGTCCCAGGATGGCACCGAGAGCGACGTCGACCGTGACGGCGATCCGGGCAACGACTCGGACCCGACGCCGGTTGCGTTCGGTGAGAACCCGGAGCTTGAGCTCACGAAGTCCGTCGTTGGTACGCCGACGATGAACAGCGATGGCTCGTTCACCGTCAGCTACGAGATGGATGTCTCGAACACCGGCGATGTCGATCTCGACAACGTCACGCTGACCGACGATCTGTCGGCAACGTTCGGCGAAGACGCAACGTTCGAAATCGATGCCGTCACCGTGGCTTCACCTCTGGTGGCCAACGATGGCAACGGCTCGTACTCGTCCTCGCCAAATACACCGACCTTGTTCAACGGCACGACGATCCTTGACCTCATCTCGGATGAATCGACGCTCGCCATCGGCGAATCGGCCACCGTCACCGTCACCGTCACGGTGACAGGCGCAGGGGTCGGGATGTTCAAGAACCAGGCATCCACCTCCGGCACCTCGCCCGCAGGCCAGCTCCTGCAGGATCTGTCGCCGGCCGAAATCGCGGTCGACGCCCTCGAGCCTGAAATCACGACGACGAAGGAACTGATTTCAGGTCCGATCGAGAATCGTGATGGAACGTTCCGTCTGGTCTATGAGATCACGGTCTTGAACAGTGGGGTCATAGACCTCGCCAGCGTTCAGGTCGCCGACGACCTCGACAGCCAGTGGGACATCGACTTCACGGTCGTTGGCACCACGAGCAGCACGATGACCGTCGAACCGTCCTTCAACGGTAAGACCGTCACCAACCTGCTCGCCGGTGAAGACGAGCTGGCAGTCGGCGAAAGCGGCACGGTCGAGTTGACTGTCGACGTCGAACGCCCGGACGGGAACCGCCTGGAGAATCAGGCTGTAGGTACCGCCACCGACGTCCTCGGACTGCTCGTGGTCAACGACAACTCCCAAGATGGAGCGGCCGGTGACCCCGACAACGATGGTGACCCGACGAACAACAACGTTGAAACGGTCGCACTGTTCGAAGTCCGGAACCTGGCCTTCGTTGACCCGACCCCAACACCCGCAGCCACGGCTGCGCCGGGTGCGACGGTTCGTGCAACATCGACGCCACGGCCGGCGGCAACCGCCCGTCCGACGTCGACACCACGGCCGGCGGCAACCGCCCGACCAACAGCGACGCCACGTTCGCTCGTGGTCCGTCCGACTGCTACACCACGTCCGACCCAACAGGAAACGCCCAGGAACCTCGCCTTCACCGGCGCAGAGTCTCTGACGCTGGCGCTGGTTGGCGCCGGTCTGTTGGCAGCCGGTGCGGCCTTCGTCGGTGCTAGCCGTCGCCGCAAGGAGCAGTAGTAACGACAGTACCAAATCACTGCAGTTGTGAGCCCCGGCGAACAACTGTGTAAGTGAGCGACTTCGCCAGAAGTCCGAACGACAGTACGACAGTACCAAATCACTGCAGTTGTGAGCCCCGGCGAACAACTGTGTAAGTGAGCGACTTCGCCAGAAGTCCGAACGACAGTACGACAGTACGACAGTACCAAATCACTGCAGTTGTGAGCCCCGGCGAACAACTGTGTAAGTGAGCGACTTCGCCAGAAGTCCGAACGACGGTCGCAGGCACCTAGTGCCTGCGGCCGTTCTCGTTTTCTGATCGTGGTAGCAGCGCGGCGACGCACGCGTCGACAATGCGTCCGACCGGCTCGGCCGTCAGGTACTGGCCGCCATCGGGGTAACAGACCTTGCCGATCGATTCGCCAGTGCGGGTCAGCACGAACGACGCCCGGACTTGCTCGGTCCCGACACTGCTGACATCGACCGGACGGGCCGTTCCCCACGTCGTGACACCAAGTGCGAGCCATGACGCCGGCACCGACGCCCACCGAAGCACGTCGATCGGATGGCCCATGCTTGGAGCGATGATCGGGTGCCAGCGGCAGCGCCAGGACGACCCAGCAACTCGCACTTCGGCGCCCGCGACGACAAACGGGGCATCCGGCCGGGCCCAGACGAGCAGCGCGTTGATGAGCTCTTCGGCCGACGGCCCAGCAGCCGGTTGCGCGTCGTTGATTTCTCGATCGAGCGAACGGTGGGACCGCGGCGGTTTGTCCGATGAGTAACTGCTTGCGATCGTCATGACGACGTCACCTCCAGGTCAGTGCAATGGAGGCGACCGCTGGAGGCAGAAAGCCGGAGCGGGGGTCGCAAGCCGTCTTTGAACTATGCCAGGGCAGTCTGACGTTCCGCGCCAGCAGGTGCCAGAAAGGGGTTCCGAAGGGGTTGAGACCGTCCCGGCTGTGGACGGCCTCAACCAGGCCGGCAGAGGCGGCTAGGCGCGAACGACTTCGCGTGCCCCGCGCAGATCGATAACGGTGTCATCGAGTTTCATTGCCTCGTCGACCGAAAGGCGACCAGGGCCCAGCAACATGAGCGCCACAAGACCAGCGAGATAGGTGAAGTCGAGCTCGGAGCCGCCGAGGAAATCACCGTCGAGTTTCACAAAGATCAACGCGCCAACGATGACCGCGGCGAGGACCGTGGCCGCGACACGGGTGTAGGCCCCCACGATCAGGGCGATGCCAGCGACGATCTCAAGTACCGCCGTGAGCGGTGCGGTGAAGCCGGGCAACGGCACGCCTTGTGAGTCAAAGAATCCTTCGACGTTCGACATGCCGGTATCGAACTTGTCGATGCCGTGATACACGAACAGGACACCGAGCACGACGCGCAGAATCGTCGGTGCAAACGACGCGAGTCGTCCGAGGTTGGTGTTAAGGGAATGCATTGAGAATGGCCTCCAAGTGTGGGCAGGTACGTCCGCTCGGGGCAGTACCAAGAGGCTTGGAAACTCAGGAATACGCCGAGCTATTCCCGCAAGCCGATGACGTAAATGGCCTAAACCGTGATTCGATCGGCCCATTTCCTATGGCCTAGCGCCCATATGTTCAATCCCGTCGCCGCTGAGTCGATCTGCTTGGGATGCGCAGTAGCAGGTTAGACAGGAGACTCGGCATGGACAAGGTGGCGCCTCGCCGCCAGGGGTGGCAACGATACGGGTTGGCTCTCTTCGCCACCCTCGCGCTCCTGGTGACGACGACCTACGTAAACGGACCCGTGAGCGCCGATCCGGCGCCGCTGGGTGAGCTTGGCCCATTTACCCAAGATGCCGCTTCAGGCGATTTAGCTGGCAGTATCCCGGAAGGGATTTGTTATGCCGAGGCAGTCACTGCTGGCGGTGGCGGTGGTGGTTCTCGATCCGGCATTGGTGGGAGTGGCGCGGAGGTGACGACTGTTGTTCGTGCGCATCCGACGCAGCCGTATCTGTTCACGCTCGGTGATAATGGCTATTTCCGAGCTAACCAGGTGTCGCCGTTCGGGCCCGACGGTGGTGTTGGTGCCTATGGCTCGGGCGGTAATGGCGGTAACAACGAGGCCGCGGTCGATCCGTCATTGACCAGCGCTGGTTTCGACTTTCACGTGGGTTCGAGTGGCGCTGGCGCGTCGGCGTTCTATCTTGGCGATGTTGTCGCGAATGAGCTTGTGGTTGCTGCTGGCGGTGGTGGTGCTGGTAGTGGTCACGCGGGTGTGGCGTTTGATGGCAGCGCTGGACAGTTCGGCGGTGACGCTGGTTTGCCGGCGGTGGCAGGCGTCAGTGCTGGTGCCGATGGTGGTCCTGGTCTTGATCTTGGACGGCATTCGGCGCTTGCTCGGGTTGCGATCGGTGGTGGTCAGGGTGGCCAGGTCGGTGGTCCGGGTGCTGGTGGCATCCACGGCACCTATGGGCTGCTTGATGGCAACCCGGGCACTGGAACCAATGGCGGTAACGGCGCGCAGAACGAGAGCAGTGTCGATCCGGGTACTGACGCGGAGTTGGGTCAGCCGGGCGGTTCGGGAACGAGTGACACCGCGGGTGGCGGTGGTGGCGGCTACTTCGGTGGCGGCGGTGGTGCCGGTACTGCGGACAATGGTGGTGGTGGAGCGTCTTATGCCGATCCGACTGATCCTCTGGCGGGTGGCGGTGGCGGTGGCGGCGGTGGTGCCAGCTATGTAGCTGCAACCACGAACGACGGTCTCGGGTCGGCGTTCATCTCAATCTCTTCGGCCGCAGCGGGCAACGCTGGTCCTATCGCGGAACCGGGTGCCGATGGCAGCGATGGCTTTGCGCGCATTACCTACATCCCCTGCGACTACGACCTCACGGTCGACAAGACCGTAAGCCCAACGACGGCGACTGCTGGTGACACGGTCACCTTCACGGTCGTCGTGACGAACAACGGTCCGGATCACATGACGCTCGGCGACACGGTGACCGTCAACGACAACGTCGCCTCCCAGTACACGAACGCGCCGACCAACATCGTCGCGACCCACACGACGGTCGGCGCCGACTCGGGCCTGGACCAGAACGCGGTCACCTGTACCGGCACGATGGCGGCGCTCGACTGCTCCCAGCCCTACAGCTCGGGCTCGGCCTCCGGCGTCACCGCCGGCGGGGTGCGCGGCCTCGATGCTGGTGGCCAGGTCACGATCACCTACGACGTCGTCATCGACGCTGCCGACAGCGGCGACCGCCTCGTCGAGATCACGAACCGCGCCGCGGTCACCGACCGCGATGGGGCCGACGGCGCAACCGCCGTGGTCAGCGTCCCGAACGAGGAAGTCGAAATCACGATCGAGAAGACCGCCGGCACGCCGGTTAACAATGGCGACGGCACCTACGACATCACCTTTGAGCTCACGGTTGACGCTCCGACCTCGACGCCAACCTGCATCAACGACGGCAGTGCCGGGAGTTGTTCGTTGCTCGACAACACGAACGTGCAGGTCACCGATGACCTCGCAGCGACGTACGGCGCCAGCGCCCTACTTGCGGCTTCGTCGATCGTCGACAGCGGTCCGTGCACCGCAAACACGGGCTATGACGGGGTTGCTGATGCCAACCTGTTGATCGGCACCGACACGCTGGTGCCTGGCGACACGTGCGTCATATCGATCAGCGTGACGGTGAACGTCGATGGCGATGATCCTGATGCTGCGGAACTCGGTGACTACACGAACAGCGCCACGGTGACATCTGACCAGGATGCCGACACCGGCACCGCTGACGCGTCGCTTGCGGAGAACCCCGAGATCGCCCTGACCAAGGCGATCAGCGCTGGTTTGACGAACAACGGCGATGGTACATACGACCTCGAGTACACGATCGACATTGAGAACACCGGCGATGTTGAACTCGCTGACGTCCAGGTCAATGATGGCCTCGACGCAGTTTTTGGGGCCGCACTCATCAGTGGGTCGCAGACGACGGCAGCACCATGCACTGCCGATACTGCGTATACCGGCGTGACGCCGAATACGAGCCTACTGACGGGGTTGGACACGCTGGCGATTGGTGCTACCTGTCAGATCATCGTGTCCGTCACCATCACCGTCGACTCGAACAATCCTGACGCCGCAAGCATCGGGACCGAGTACACGAATACCGCGAAGACCGGCGGCACATCGCCAGGTGGGCAGGGTGTCACCGACGCAGACGACGCGATGACGAATCTCGCCGAGAACCCATCGATCGATGTAGTTAAGGAGATCACGGGCGGGCCGACGAACAATGGCGACGGCACCTACGACCTTGAGTACACGATCGATGTTGCCAACACCGGCGACGTCGACCTGCTCAATGTGCAGGTCACCGATGGCCTCGATGCCGTCTTCGGTGATGCGCTGATCACGGCCGCACAGTCAACGGCAGCACCGTGTTCGGTTGAGGCGACGTATACAGGGATCGCCCCGGACACGAACCTCCTGTCGGGCACCGACACGGTTGCGGTGGGTGAGTCGTGCCAGATCGTCGTATCGGTCACGATCACGGTCGACGCCAGCGAGCCTGACGCCGCCAATATCGACACCGACTACACGAATACGGCAAACGGTGCCGGTACGAGCCCCGCCGGTCAAGGCGTCGCCGACGCGGACGACGCAATCACGAACCTGGGTGAGAGCCCGGCGATCGAGGTCCTCAAATCTGTCGTTGGTGATCCGGTCAACAACGGCGACGGCACCCACACCGTCGAGTACCTCATCACCGTACAGAACACCGGTGACGTCGACCTGCTGAACGTGCAGACGAGCGACGGTCTCGAATCGGCATGGGGAGCATCCTTCCAATCGGCGACGACTTCGACTGCGGCGCCATGTACGCCGAACCCGGCGTACACGGGCACCGCAGCTGGTGACGTCAACCTGCTCTCGGGAACCGACACGATCGCCGTCGGCGAAATCTGCGGCATCACGGTGACCGTCATCGTCGCCGGCGACAACCTGGGTCCGGTGACCAACACGGCCGAGGGCGTTGGCACGAGTCCGGCGGGTGCCGGCGTCGCCGACGATGACCCGGCGGACGTCACGCTCATCGAGAACCCAGCCATCGACATCGTGAAGACCGTTGGCATCGCGCCGACCTCGAACAGCGATGGCACCTTCGACATGGCGTGGGAGTTGGTCGTGACCAACTCGGGCGATGTGCCGCTGAGTGGCGTACAGGTCACCGACGACTTGGCAGCTACCTACGCTGACGCCGTCGCATGGTCGGTGACGGGAACCTCATTGGCCGCAGCCGACACGTGCACGCTGAACGCCGCCTTCGACGGAACAGCCGACCAGAACCTGCTCGACGGCACCGACTCGCTGATCGTGGAAGAAACCTGCACGATCACGATCAACGTGACGTTCGAGCCGGGCGCGGACCTCGGCCCCTACGCAAACAACGCCGATACATCCGGCACCTCGCCAGCAGGCGCGGAGGTCGACGCAACCGACGTCGCCGACGTGACCGTCGATGAAAACCCAGCCATCGATGTCGTCAAAACCGTACTGACGCCGCCCGTCAACGACGGCACCGGCGTCTTTACGACGACCTACCAGGTGACCACAACGAACACGGGTGACGTCCCGCTGAGCGGCGTGCAAGTCACCGACGACCTCACCGCGGCATACGCCACGGTCTCGAGCTGGTCGGCGACGGCCGCCGTGTCCGATGGTGCGTGCACCGACAACGCCGCCTTCGATGGCGATGCTGATAAAAACTTGCTCGACGGAACCGATTCGCTCGCCGTTGCCGAGTCGTGCACGATCGACATCACGGTCACCTTCGATCCCAACGGTGCGCTTGGCGACTACATCAACGCGGCATCGACAACCGGAGTCTCTCCGGGAGGAGAAGGTGTCACTGACGAAGACGACACCACCCAAGGCGTCGAAGAGAACCCGGCGATCGATGTCACGAAGGAAGTTCTTGATCCTCCGGGAATCGTGAACAACGAAGACGGCACCTACGAGATCACGTACGGCGTCGTCGTCACGAACAGCGGTGACGTCCCACTGAACGACGTGCAGGTCACCGATGACCTCACGGCAACTTTCGCTGCGGCGACCGACTTTGTCGTCGATCCTGCGGCGGTATCGGTCACGGGCGGAGCCTGCGTTGCGAACGCGAGCTTTGACGGTGACGCAGATCAGGGCCTGCTGAGCGGCACCGACTCGCTCGTGGTCGGCGATTCCTGTTCGATGGAGTTCGCCGTGACCGTGACGCCTGGCGCCACGCTCGGCAGCTATCTGAACGCGGTGACCGCGGACGGAACCTCGCCCGCAGGCGAGGGCGTCACTGACGTCGACGATGCTGCAGCCGACTTTCCGGAGAATCCGGAGATCTCGCTCACCAAGGACATCGTCGACCCACCAGCGGTGATCAACAATCAGGACGGCACCTACACGTTGACCTACCGGTTGGTCGCGACCAACACCGGCGACGTGCCGCTCAACGACGTTCAGGTCGAAGACAACCTCTCGGCAACGTTCGCCGCAGCCGTGGACTGGTCCGTCGACGCCACACTGGTCGCCGCTGGCGACCCTTGTTCGGCGAGCACGACCTACGACGGCTCGGGCGACATCGGCTTGCTCACGGGTACGGACACGATGGCGGTCGGCGACGTTTGCACGATCGACATTACCGTCACCGTCACCCCTGGTGCCGACCTCGGCCCCTACGACAACACGGCGACCGCCAACGGCACGTCGCCGGGCGGTCAGGGAGTGAGCGACATCAGTCAGGACGGGGCTGAACCCGATCCCGACGCTGACGGCGACCCGAGCAACAACAGCGACCCGACGCCGGCCTGGTTCACCGAAGATCCCCAGATCAGCCTGAACAAGGCAATCGTCGGGGGCGTGACCAGCAATGGCGACGGCAGCTTCAGCGCTACCTATGGCCTGACGGTTGCGAACAGCGGCAACGTTCCGCTCTACAACGTGCAGGTCGACGACGACCTCTCGGTCACGTTTGCCCCGGCCGCGAGCTGGTCGGCTGACGCCGTTCGAGTCGTGGGCGGTACTTGTAGCGCTTCGACGACCTATGACGGTGCAACCGATATCGGGACCCTCGCCGGAACCGACTCGCTCGCCGTCGGTGACACCTGCGACATCGAGATCGACGTCACGGTGTTCCCAGGCTCCTACCTGGGCAGCTATGACAACACGGCGACCGCCAACGGCACCTCCCCGGGAGGGGAAGGGGTCACCGACGTCAGCCAGGACGGCGCCGACGCCGATCCTGAAGGCGACGGTCCGGGCGACAACTCGGACCCCACGATGTTCTCGGTCACCGAGATGCCATCGATCGACGTCGTAAAGGAGCTCGTCGGCGATCCGATAAACAACGGCGACGGCACCTACGACATCACCTACGCGATCACCGCGGAGAACACCGGCGATGTCGACCTGCTCAACGTGCAGGTAACCGACGGACTCGAGGCCGCCTTCGGCGCGGGTCTCCTCTCGGCGGCTGCCTTCGCTGCGACACCATGCACGACAAACCCGACCTATGACGGACTGGCTTCGGGTGACATCAACCTGCTCGCCGGAACCGACACGTTGGCGATCGGCGAAACCTGCCAGATCGATGTGACGATCACGGTGACGGGTACCGATCTTGGTCCGCACACGAATACGGCTGCCGGTTCTGGAACGTCTCCGGGCGGTCAGGGCGTAGCCGATGATGATCCGGCCGAAGCGACACTGGTCGAGAATCCGGCGATCGACATTGTAAAGACGGTTGGCACGGCACCATCACCGAACAACGATGGCACCTTCGACATGGCTTGGGAGCTGGTCGTCACGAACTCTGGTGATGTCCCACTCAGCCCCGTGCAGGTGACCGACGACCTGGCGGTCACGTACGCCGATGCCGTCACCTGGTCCGTGACGGGAACCGCCGCGGATCCGGCTGAAGTTTGCACGACGAACGCGGCGTTCGATGGTTCTGCTGACATCGACTTGCTCGACGGCACCGACTCATTGGCTGTCGGCGAGACGTGCGCGATCACGATTGACGTCACCGTTGAACCCGGTGCCGATCTCGGTCCCTACACGAACAACGCCGACGTCACTGGCGCCTCACCGAGTGGCCAAAGCGTCGACGACACCGACGACGAAGATGTGTCGCTTGCCGAGAATCCGGCGATCGACATCGTGAAGACGATCTCGCAGCCGCCGGTCAACGACGGCACCGGCATGTTCACGACGATCTACCGGCTGACGACGACCAACACCGGCGACGTCCCCTTGAACAATGTGCAGGTCACCGACGACCTCGCTGTCGCCTATGCGGCCGCGGCAAGTTGGTCGGGGGCCTCAGCGCTCATCGATGGCGCCTGTACCGACAACGCGGCATTCGATGGCGAGCTCGACATGAACGTGCTCGATGGCACCGATGGTCTGGCCGTTGGCGAGAGCTGCACGATCGACATCACGGTCACCTTCGATCCGGGTGGCGCGCTTGACGATTACGTCAACGTCGCCGTCACGTCCGGCACCTCGCCCGCCGGCGAGGGCGTGGACGACGAATCGAGCACCGACCAGGCGGTCGACGAGAACCCGGCAATTTCGCTGACGAAGGATCTGATCGATCCTCCTGCCGTTGTTTCGAATGGCGATGGCACCTCTTCGCTGTCGTATGCGTTGGTGGTCACGAATGTCGGTGACGTTCCCCTGAACGACGTGCAGGTCGCCGACGACCTGTCGGTCACGTACGCCGATGCCGTGGCGTTCGCCGTCACTGGCGTCTCGGTTTCGGCTGGTGCGTGCACCGCCTCGATGACCTACGACGGCGCAACCGACACCGGTACACTTGCGGGCTCAGACTCGCTCGCGGTCGGCGACACGTGCACGATCGAAGTCGCAGTCACGGTGACTCCAGGGGCCTACCTCGGCGCCTATGACAACACCGCCCTGGCAGCCGGAGTCTCCCCGGGAGGGCAGGGTGTAACCGACGTCAGTCAAGACGGCGCCGAAGCCGATCCCGACGGCGATGGTGATCCGTCGAACAACGGTGATCCCACTCCGGCCTTCTTCACGGAGGTTCCGCAGATCAGCCTGAAGAAGGCGATCGTTGGCGACCCGATCAACAATGGCGACGGCACCTACTCGGTTACGTACGGCCTCGACGTCGTTAACAGCGGCAACGTGGCGTTGAGCGACGTTCAGGTCGATGATGACCTGTCGGCGACCTTCGCTGCCGCAGTCAGCTGGCAAGCCGACGCGGTCCGGGTTACCGCCGGGGCATGTACGGCCTCGACGACTTACGACGGCGCCGCCGACCCGGGAACGTTGGCGGGTGCCGATTCGATGGCGATCGCCGATACGTGTTCGATCGAGATCGATGTGACGTTCGAGCCGGGGTCCTTCCTTGGCAGCTACGACAACACCGCCCAGGCAGCAGGAGTCTCCCCGGCAGGTGAGGGCGTAACTGACGTGAGTCAGGATGGCGCCGATGCTGACCCCGAAGGTGACGGACCGGGCGACAACTCGGACCCGACGCCATTGACGGTTGAGGAGAATCCAGAGATCTCGTTGACGAAGGACATCGTCGATCCACCAGCGGTCGTCTCGAACGCTGACGGCACCTACTCACTGACCTATGCGTTGGTCGTGGCGAACATCGGCGACGTTCCGTTGAGTAGCGTGCAGGTCGTCGATGACCTGTCGGTGACCTACGCCGACGCCACGGCCTTTGCTGTCACTGGCGTCTCGGTTTCGGCTGGTGCGTGCACCGCCTCGACGACCTACGACGGTGCCGGTGACGCTGGCACGCTTGCCGGCTCGGACTCGATGGCGATTGGCGACACGTGCACGATCGACATCGCCGTTCTTGTTACCCCGGGCGCCGACCTCGGCCCCTACGACAACACAGCACAGGCAGCCGGAGTCTCCCCGGCTGGTGCCGACGTCTCCGACGTGAGTCAGGATGGCGCCGATGCCGATCCTGATGGCGACGGTGATCCGTCGAACAACGGTGACCCGACGCCCGCTTCGTTCGGCGAAGATCCGCAGATCAGCCTGACCAAGGCGATCGTCGGAGGACCCGTGAACAACGGCGATGGCTCGTACTCGGTCACGTACGGCCTCGTTGCGACGAACAGCGGTACCGTCCTACTGAACGATGTGCAGGTCGTCGATGATCTGTCGGTCACGTTCGCGCAGGCCGCAAGCTTCACGGCTGATTCGGTACGAGTCGCCGCGGGTGATTGCACCGCCTCGACGACCTACGACGGCGC
>Ga0114956_1000418_pt1 | contig 30489 bp, 20 predicted proteins | sample MaitaG_FD_87304 | JGI IMG/M metagenome (GOLD analysis project Ga0114956, IMG submission 87304) | Marine algal microbial communities from Maine, USA - Maine_Asex2 metaG | ecosystem: Host-associated > Algae > Red algae > Unclassified | place: Maine, USA | collected 2015-01-05
CATCAGTGTCACCCGACGCATCAGTGTCACCCGACGCATCAGTGTCACCCGACGCATCAGTGTCACCCGTCGTATCAGAGTCACCCGTCGTATCAGTGTCATCCGACACATCAGTGTCACCCGACGCATCGGTATCACCCGACGCATCAGTATCATCCGCCATTCCGGCTTCCGAATCATCGTTTTCGACAGGAGTAGTGACTGATTCATCTTCCGACGCATTTGGCACATCCGTTCCTGTTGGATCTGGTGGCGTACCAGCTGTTCCATCACTGTCTGTGTCTGTATTTTCGGCTGCTTCACCTTCGGGAGGCAGATCAGCCGTACTTGTATCTGACGACCCACCACCGCCGCCGCAAGAAAACAGTATTAAGGAGAATAAAAGCACCAACTCACAGCGCAACTTTGACATACAAATTTTAATGTTCATGGCCCGATACTAGCAGCGAGATATTTAGAGTTCAATAACCGGATCGCTCTATATTTCTAACCTGCCCACCTGTCCAAGCTAATTTGAATGTGACAAAACTCACCAAATATATCGCTATGGGTTAAGACTGCTAATACCTATTAATTATTGCTTTTTAACTCAGTGTGAGCAGGTTTTTAAAACGCAACATGTGCGAAATGAAAGAAGATTTGTACTCGTTAAGTAAAAGCTGTGTCTCGCGAGCAGATATTGCTGGCTAATCAAAAGGATATTTGAAGCCGGCTCATAATAAGAATCCTGCTTCATATTCGACTTCTGCAAACGCCTCATTTTGCCTAACGGTAAGAAGATACCAGCGCCAAGTGCAAGAACAGTATCAATAACACTGCCACTGCTGACCAACTGGTAGTCACCGTACAAACTCAGGCAGCACGCTGCCCATAAACAGACGACACCTCAAACTCCGCCAATGGCTTGGGCTTACCTACTCCATAGCCTTGCACATAATCAATGCCGATTTCTGCAAGCTTGAGTCGAATATCATTCGTTTCCACGAACTCTGCAATGGTTTGTATTTTCATAACCGCAGATACATCCGCGAGCGCCTTAACCATCGCAACGCTGATGTCATCAACTAGCAAATCCCGAACGAACGCTCCGTCAATCTTGACGAAATCAACCGGCAGGTTTTTCAAGTACGTAAATGAACTCATTCCGGAACCAAAATCATCAAGCGCAAACTGACAGTCAAACTGTTTAAGCACACCCATGAAAGCAATCGCATCATCTAAATTTGCTACTGCCGTAGTCTCTGTTATTTCAAAGCAGAGACAATCTCCCGGTACAGCGGATTCTTGCACTGTTTGCAGCATAAACTCATGAAAATGCAAGTCACCGATCGACGCACCGGAAATATTGATCGCGCATCTTGGGTGCTCACCGGTTCGCTGAAATTGTTTGGCCATCCATTCCAGGGTATGTGTTACCACCCAGCGATCAATCGGGGTTATTATGTTGTAGCGCTCTGCCGCCGGTAAGAATGCACCAGGTGGTACCAGATCTTCACCATCCATCATTCGAATCAGTATTTCAACATGCCCGATACCTTGGCTTTGTGCGCATGTTGGCTCTATGATTTGGCCATAAAGAACAAAATCGGTGTTTTCAATAGCTTTACGTATGCGTGGAACCCAGCTCATTTCGTTTTGCCGCGCACTGAGACCCTCATCGTCTTGTTCATACAAATGCACACGATTGCGACCGGCCGACTTCGCTGCAAAGCATGCCACATCTGCAACAGACATGACTTCCTCAATGCGGTTTCCCACACCAGTAATACCTGCTACACCGATACTTGCACCGGTACTAAATGATCGATCTTGCCACGTGAATCTGAAACCTTCAATACTGCTGCGCAACTGCTCAGCCAGATCCAAGCCGTACCTCAACGAGGTGCCTCTAATCAAAACAGCAAACTCATCACCTCCCAGCCTGCCAATGATCTCCTGATCAGAAAATGTTCTTTTAAGTAAAACAGAGAGTTGTTTGAGCAAAAGATCACCCGCTGCATGACCGCAGGTATCGTTGACTACCTTGAACTGGTCAAGATCAATGAATAACAAGAAATCATCCAGAGAATCTGGCGTGCGACTTTCCAGATGGTCCCGTAGTTTTACCTCAAAAGCAAAGCGATTATTAAGACCTGTCAGGTAATCATGATTCGCCTGATACTCTAACTCATTCGCCATTTTCCTGGAAACTGCCATGGAACTATGCAATTCATTTACAGCCGTAGACAGAACCGCCATTTCTCTTGAGCCTGACAGGTCTAATGGAATTTCCGCATCTGGAGACTCTCTGGCTTCTGATAATATTTTAAGTCTGTTTTCAATTTTTGATAGTGGCACAGTAACCAAAAAATTGACCAGCAGTAAACTGAGCGTGGTCAGCGCTAATAACGCAATTAACATCCTTGATCGCTCATCCGATATTTGGGCACTCACCTTGGCTTCATGTCTTGCAGGGTTCCAAACCGTAAACACTGTGCCGTATACGTCACCTTCGTAGGTTATGTCACGCTTAAACTCATAGGCTTTGTTTGGAATTGTGTTCTGGTTTTTTTCCCAATTAACAAGTACTTTTCCCACTGAGTTTTCAATTGATACTGAAAACAGATTTGGCTCTAATTGTGTGGTTTCCAAAATCAAAGTGTTCAACATACCGACATCTTCACTAATAACAGCTTCCAATGCGCCGGCAGAAAAGATCTGAAGTGTTCGAAAACTTTCCGCTTTCAGCAGATCATCTATCTCTTGTACACGTTGTTCGTGCCCGAGACGAGTCGTTGCATAACCAACAACTATCATGGCTAATATCAAAGCACCGCAGATTTGCATCCACAATGGACTACGCTGAAACACGTTTCTTTTTATCGTGTTCAATAACATTGTCGGAACATGCTGATTGGCTCTCTATTAGTTCTGGCAAGATCCAATACTACTCCGTCACTCTTCTTCTCGAAGTTCTACAGTAGATTCAGAGCCGATTTTTGTGAAAAATCGATTATTGTTTTTAATTGCATCTCGAATAGCATCATAGTCATCCTTATGCCCGGCAACGAAACGTTTTCTACTGAACGGCTTAAATAGAGATTCATCCTTCAAACTGAGCATTACGCTCTGAAGCTCATGGTACAAATCTGCATCGAGTTGATTGCTTGCTACCCAAGCTTTATTGACATTGGGAAACGTTGCAATAGAACGAATTTTCAGTCCTTTTTTGACTAGCTTATTGAACGTGCCCTCTTTCAACGCTCCTGCGTCATACTTGCCTGCGGCCACAGCGTGCCCTACACGATCATGCCGACCGAGATAGCTAAATCGCGAAAGATCGTCTGCACCAATCCCGTTTTCAACTAGATAGGCCTGGGAAAGATATCGCCCTATGGTCGACACTTCGTTTCCGAATGCAAATGATTTACCACCAAGTTGCCGGATAGATTCAATGCTACTATCCGTCGATACACAAATAACCCCTTTAAATGATTTCGAATGGTTATTACTTTCAATCGCCAGTAATCTCAACGAAGGTTTCTGATCAAGAGCGGATACGTAGGATGCAGCACCCAACATTGAAAAATCAACGTCACCCTGCACCAATGCATCAATACCTTTCTCATAGGTTGACGCAACTTTCAATGCAATCTGGACTTTTTTTTCAAGCCGCTTAGACAACTCAATTTCCATTGCAGTTAGTATTGGCCGATAGGCCTTTACCATTTCTGTTGGTTGATCAGTCGTATAGACACCGAATGACAGCTCGATATCTGCTACGGCCTGACTAGAGAATAGCGAAACGATACCTAACAACAGGCATCTGAACATCCTTGTATAATGGGTAACTCTATATTTAGGGTACATAGTACAAGCATTTCCAGGTCAGGTTTATCCAGACGGTTCTGGTCTGAAAATTTGTAAGATAGGTAAGACCTGTAACGACCTATAGATGAAAATCGTTATATGTAACCTGTTACTCTTGCGGTTGTAGAACTCATAAATACCTGCGCAAAAGTAACCTTCACCGTTATCGGCAACGGACAAATGTAACAACACGGGGTTAGTTGAGTAAATTCGCGACTAACGTAACGCTAAACCATATTCTGTGACGCAATCCGCATTGCACTCTTTGGAGGTAAAAACTACGGTAAAGCACAGATAGCCGAGTCTTTATGTGTCATTATTATCTGCGGAGCCTTGTGTGAATCAATAGCAGCACCAACTCAATACATACACTTTGACTAAGCGTTCCAACTAAACACAATTTACCAGGGCAGGAATATGCTCTACCTTATTAAAGAGTGAGTAGGACGATATTCCAACAATGGGTAAAACAATGATATTGAACGGATTAGCATTGTCGTGTGCTCTGGCTATTCTTAGCTCATGTGGGCCAACCTACCCCGTAGTTGTCTCGTTGCAAGATCTAGGACTGCCAGCTGATAACTCACCTGCCCGAAAAATTCCCGGTGTCCCACATGAGTTTGTGTACGCAGGCCACAAAGCTGGCAACGAAAAACACGTCTCTGACGTTAAACAACTTCAGTCAGCAATCTCTAATGCCAAGCCCGGCGATGTTATTACACTGCAATCCGGGCTCTACCTTGCAGATCAGCAGATTGTGCTCAATGCCAACGGAACCGCATCCAACCCCATCACCATTCGAGCAGCGGACAGTCGACAAACGGAAATTCGATTCTCTGAACTTAACGGGTATGTTGAAGGATTTATCGTTTTTGGAAAACACTGGATTATCGATGGATTTGTTTTGAGTGCTGCCTGCGTTCCCAAGAAACACGACCAATGCGAGCATGCAATACATATTAAAAGCGGAGCAGAAGGCTTGATAGTTCGCAACAACGAAATAATCAATTTCAATGCGGCTATAAAGGGAGGTGGAAGCAACAATACTTATGCAAACAATGTCCGTATTGAGCACAACGAAATATTCAATACAGAGGTTCGTATGACAACTAACCCGGTAACACCTATTGATGTCAATGGTGGTGACGGCTGGGTGCTATACAAAAACTCAATTTACGATTTTGCTAAAGGTATAGGCAATCAGGTTTCCTACGGCGCTTTTTTTAAAGCCAATTCTTCAAATGGGGTCATGGACAGTAATTGGCTGCAATGCCAGAAAAACGTGGTTGCGCCAGGAGCACGTGTTGGGCTCTCATTAGGCGGTGGTGGTAACTTTCCGATAGACAGTCCGGTTTGTACAAACTCTGATTGCTCACACCTTCATCGCAATGGACAAATAACTAATAATGTCATTACCAACTGCACCGATGTTGGAATATACGTCAACGCATCCTCCGACTCACTGGTCAAAAACAATACATTACTGTCCACAACCGGCATCGATATCCGGTACGAAACAAGTACAGCACGTATAGTTTCCAATATATTGGTGGGCGGCGATGTAACAGAACGCGACGGTGGTCGAGTGCTTAGCAATAATGCAAACGTGTTGAGGCAGAACGTCGACAAGCGTTCAATGAAAAAACTATTGAATGCAAAAGAAAACCGTTCGACTAATGAACCTCAGCTAAAGTATGACATTTGCGGTTTTAATCGAACAACACCAATTGCTGGTGCCGCCGGTGGAACCGCAAAACAACGAGAAGCGTGTATGACCCAATTTCAATAAGCGAATACAGATTACTGTGGGCGCAAGGAAATTTGGTCAATATCTAACCTAAGGAAATCCGGTCGAAAAAAAGGCCGCTCCAACAGAAGCGGCCTTTTTGGACTCAGCCTGCGTTAGCAGGAGTATCCTTAGTCAGGCAGATGATCGTTGCTGATCATGCCGCGGTAGATCAAAGCACCGATGATACCACCAGCGATTGGAGCTGCCCAGAAAACCCAAAGTTGCATCACTGGAGCGCTAACCGCGCCTACGCCGCCGTCACCAAAAACATAGGCAATAACCGCATTAGCTGTTGAACGAGCTGGGTTCACACTGGTGTTAGTTACTGGAATACTAATCAGGTGAATCAGTGTCAGACCAAGACCAATTGCCAAGCCACCCATTGCAGGAGCCGCTTTACGTGCAGTTGCACCCATGATGATAACCAGGAATACAGCAGTTAAAACCACCTCACAAACGATAGCTGCAATCATTGAGTAGCCACCTGGTGAGTACTCGCCAAAGCCGTTGGTTGCAAATGTTCCTGCACCATCAGCGATCGCAAAGCCTTCCTGGCCAGATGCGATGGTATAGATTACGAACGCACCCAAAACACCACCAATAACCTGAGCGATAATGTAACCCGGTGCATGAGCGGCAGAAAAACGACCACCAAAGGTCAGACCAAGCGTTACCGCTGGATTAAAGTGACCACCAGAAACGTGACCAACAGCATATGCGCCTGTTACAACAGTCAAACCAAACGCCAAACTAACACCGACAAAACCTATACCTAAACTGGCTCCTTCAGCGTTGTTACCAACACCAGCTGCGAGCACTGCTGCGCCACAACCTCCTAAAACCAACCAGAACGTTCCAAATACTTCAGCAAATAGTGCCCTTGCCATCATAATCTGCTCCTACTTATTTTTAGTTGACAACACAATTAATTAATAAAACTACAGACGATCTCTACGAATAAACATTGTTGAATAAACATTGTTTTAAGTCGATGATTTTTGTTGTTCACAACCATCTAAACTATTCCGATACCACAACAGTATAGAAAGTAGATTGAACGACACACGATTGATTGCCTCGTCAATCTAATGCCACTTACTGCACCAGACTGAATCAGCAATATTACCCACATGTCATACGAGCGTGAGTATTACAGCTACCCGCGCCCCGGTGTGTATCCTTTTGTGAAATTGGCTTGATATGGCTGAACCATGTTAACCGGCCAACATCGCTGCCTAACGAAACAATATTTCATATTTTGAGGTGTGATTTACCTGCCAATTACCTCGGTACCTCTTACGATAAATTCGAGAACAACCTGTCTTGGAAACAATCAGCATTGTTCTCATCTGCAAACGCAAAGCGCGATGAACCAACCATTCGAATGCATAGCTTGTGCACCCGCACGGGACTTCAACAACCTGGTTATAGTCAATTTATTCGCATAGCGCTCCACTGACCCAAATCAACTAACTAACACAGCCGACCCGATTGGCAAACAAAACCACACCTATTTGATGAATGTGGCTTCCAGCGACTCTCTTATGATCGCCCGCTTGATCGCCCGCTGGGGCGAGCATCTATAATTGCCTGCTGGGGCATGGCATTGCTCGCTGCTGAACAGAGCTAACGAGGTGCGCACTCGCTATTCGCGCCGTTTGCACTGCCTGCAAACCAATCTCTCTGGCGAACCAGCCACCCGCTTTACCTGCCAACGACATTTATGCCCACGAAACTGACAAAGGCTCGACGACCACTCAAATAAATAATGCGTATTTTCCGACAGCTGCGTTATCATGGCAATCGAACAGCTCGGTTCCATTTAGGATTAAAACGGGAACGAAGTGAGATACTTCGGCTGCCCCCGCAACTGTAAGTAACGTAAGGTTCCAAAAACCACTGGGTGTTACCCGGGAAGGTGGAACTGTTGAACAAGTACTGCGAAAGCTATGCTGTTCACGTTACCAGCCAGGAGACCTGCCGCGTTGAGAAGATTAACCGCCGAACGGGGTTGTTTGGCAGGCTCAATGTGCGTCTATCCAGCGTTTATGCGCTGCGCTACTGCAATTGCCCTCAAACCCCGCAAGGCAACAACACAGGTTGTGCGGGTTGCGCTATCTAGTCACTACACTCCATATTTTTTGCATTGGCATTGGCTCAGTGTCGCCCGTCTTTGCACAAAATGAATTGGTGCAAAGCGAGTTGACGCAAACTGAATTCGCCAAGAACGAAGAACTCGAAACCATTACTGTTGTTGCCGAACCAGAACCCGCTACCGGGGATGTGCAACCAGGGGAGCACACAGCAAGCCACCAACATGTAACCAGGCAAGAGCTTGATCGCCAGGATATCAATCTTGGCGATATTCTAGCCAATGAAGCCGGTGTGCAGTTTCGCCAAATTGGTGGTTTGGGTGCGCAGACAACAGTTACCATACGCGCCGCCAGCGCACAGCAAACCAGCGTTTTTCTCGACGGTGTTTTACTAAATAGTGCCGGCAATAACAGCATCGACTTCTCGTTGCTGGAACTGCTTAACCTTGCATCAGTGGACGTTTACCGGGGCGCAGCACCCGTGCAACTATCTCAAGGCAATATCGGTGGCGCAGTTAACCTGCGCTCCCTCGGCGCGGTTAGTGATAAACCTAACAGTAAAGCGGTATTGGCCGGTGGCAGCTTCGGTACAAATCGATTTCAATATGCACATAACTCATCGCATCGACAATGGAATGTAGTGGCGGCGGCCAGTCGAGAGCACAGTAATAACACATTCACTTTCAACAACGACAATGCCACACCGCTAAACCCGAACGATGATAAGCGTGAAGCAAAAAATAACGCACAGGCAACCAGGCTCAGTGCACTAGGCAAAGTGGGATTGCAATGGAATCAAAACAGCCGATCAGATCTGATGCTGCAAACAACAAGCCGAGATCTTGGCGTTCCGGAGTGGCTTAACAACGAAGACAATATCGCCTCTTATGATACGGATGCAGTTGAGTTACAGCTAGTCAATCGGGTCGATGGCATTGGAAACTGGAACACCGCGCTTTCGATCTTTCAACATTATCAAGACAATCACTATCTTGATGTTTTAGGTCAGGTTGGGCTTGGTTCACAAAACACAGTAAGCAGTACTAAAACTACCGGTGTAAAAACCTATTGGGAACACATCGACGATAAAGCCACCTTTTCAGTTACAGCATCATTACGAAATGAGTCATTGCGCTCTGAAGATGCGCTTACACAAGATCAGAACTATCAGACCAAACGGCAAACGTTTTTATCCAGCGCACAATACGCCTTGTTTTTGAATAATGATCGACTGTTGGTCACGCCATCTGTTCGCCTGCAAACAGTGAGTGACAATTACAACGGCACTAGTCGTGGTCGTGAAAATCAGTACAGCAATAACATCCTCACGCCTCAGCTAGGCCTTAGTTTTACGCATAGCAGCAAGTTGAGAATACGCTCAAATCTTGGAAAATTTGTCCGCGAGCCCTCGTTTTCGGAAATGTTTGGAAGCCGTGGGCTGTTTGTTGGAAACAACAACCTGCTACCCGAAAAAGGCATTAATGCAGATATCGGATTTGTCTGGTCTCCTACAAAAAAATACCGACTAGACACAACCCTGTTTGGAAGCTGGCGTGACGAACTGATTGTTTACGTATTAAATGCACAAAAAATTGGTAGCAATGTTAATACCGGTAAAGCAAACGTGTTCGGCATTGAGATTGGTAACAGCTTTACTTTTAACAAGCGACTGAGTGCAAGGCTCAACACAACTTATCAAGCCACTCATAACTTTGCTGCGAATCCGGCATTAAACAACAAAGAAATACCGGGTGAGGCACGTCTTAGTGCGCACGCCAAGCTGCAGTATAAGGTTCGCAACCTGCGCAGCTGGATAGAGACCAATTACAAAAGCGATTTTTTCTATGATCAGGCAAATTTACGACCTGCTCCTGGATACTGGATGCACAACGCAGGTATTGCATTCAATTGGCATGACTTTGAATTCGGCCTGACTGCAAACAACATAGGCAATGTAAACGTTCAGGATTTCAACGGATTTGCACGACCCGGTCGGGCCTTTTTCTTCTCTCTCACATACCAACTTTAACAACTAATTTTATTCAGGAAAACAACATGATCATTAAACTTAGCTTGCAGAACAGATTTAGCAAAGCGAGCACAATACTCCTTACCGCTACACTTGCCCTTAGTGCGTGCAGCTCTAACGATGACGCCGCAACCCCAGACGAAAATACTGCAAACGCAGATATTCTGGAAACCGATGATAGCGCAGCAATGGAGGCAGACAACACCACGATCGACACGGACGGCGATGGTATCAATGATGCTGAGGACCCAGAACCAAATAATCCAGACAACAATGGTATGGCAACAGATGTCGGCAATACTCAAGCATTAGCATTCGCAGCGACCGCCTCATTCCCCACCGGACAGATCGAGCGCATCTCGATAAGCGACGGCTATGTTGTCAACGGCACCTACCCGGCGACTGAATCTGATATCCGTGTTGAGACCGACGGCAGTGCTGTTTATCAACTCGGGCGCTTTCAATTGGATTCATTAACGAAATTCGATGCCTTAGATACATCAGTTGTGGACTATCAATTCTCGTTGAATGGCGAGGAAACAGCGGTAAATCCGTCAGATGTCATTTTCGTCAATGACACCAAGGCGTACGTGCTTCGCTATGGCAGCCCAACTATCTGGATCATCAACCCGTCTGCACAAAGTGAAGCCGAGTTCAAAGTTGGCGAGATGGATATTTCTGCATACGACCCGGATACCACTGACGAAGACAGTTCACTTTATGCAGATTCTGCCGTAATTGTTGACGGTAAACTATTTGTGCTAATGCAGCGACTTACCGAATTCAAACCGATCGAAACTGGCTATGTTGCTGTATTCGATGTAGAAACCAACACCGAAATAGACACAGGCAAAGGTCAGGCTGATGCTTTGAAAGGTATCCCTTTGAACAGTCTGAACCCAACTAACATACGCTATAACGAAAACACCGACGAAATCTATGTAACTGGTCGCGGTAACTTATTCGTTGAACTCAACATGCTGCCGGGCGACCCATACACCGGTGGGTTATTCGCGCTCGACAATAGTACTTATGATCTAAGCCAGCTGCTCGATGATGGCGATGAAGGCAATAACCAAGGGTTTATCGAACATACATTAGTGCTAAGCGATGAGAAAGGCTACGTCTCACTTTATACCGGTTCAGACCCAGTTACGTTTGCCGGATTGAATCGCATACATACGTTCAATCCCTCTACTGGCGAAATTGGTGGTGAAGTCAGCGCTGTTGCAGACCTGCCTGTCTCATTACTCAGCATGGGTAGCGATGGAACTGTCTGGGTTGGTATAAACGGTGATGCACCCGGGTTTACACGTTTAGACCCTGTGAACGACACAGCAGTAGAACCATTTGTTGCAACCTCTTTTAGCCCGATCAACGTGATCTTTCTTGATATCACGACTCCCTGACAGAGTAATACACGTTAAGGTTCAGCCATGTATAAAGACAATAGGCTGATCATTGGTTTGTCACTACTGGTTGTCGCACTCGCGGCAGCCAGTTTAATCATTGGCACTGAATCCATTCCCGTGCTACCGGCGCTTATTGATCAATTCTCTAACCCTGATTCAACCTACGGCATAATTTTTCGCGAAATTCGGTTGCCCCGGACGCTTATCGCCTTAGTGATTGGTGCATCACTCGGACTGTGCGGTGCCGCCATGCAAGGCTTACTACGAAATCCGCTGGCCAGCCCGGGATTAGTCGGCAGCTCGGGCGGCGCCGCATTGGGCGCGGTTTCAGTGTTGTACTTCAGCTCATCTCTGTGGAGCGCGCAACTGGTACCAGTTGCCGGCATGGCTGGCTCACTGGTCGCAACGCTTCTGGTTTATACGCTTGCTGGTCGCGGCGCAGGTATTACCAATCTTATCCTTGCCGGTGTCGCCGTTAATGCGCTGGCAACCGCTTGCTTATCGTTGCTGCTGAATCTGGCACCAAGTCCGTTTGCAGCGCAGGAACTCATTTTATGGACACTGGGAGATTTAACCGATCGAAGCCTTACTGATCTGTGGTTGTTGTTACCTTGTACGGTGCTCGGCTGGATTTTACTAACCGGTATTGGACAACAACTCAATGCCCTCACACTGGGTGAAACAACCGCGACCAGTTTGGGTATTAATGTACATCGATTACGCTGGCGAGTATTTCTCGCGGTGTCACTTGCTGTTGGTTCGGCTGTGTCCATCGCTGGCATGATCGGTTTTATCGGCTTAGTGGTGCCACATTTATTGCGCAACCACGTTAATCACGAGCCTGCTCGCCTGTTACCCGTGTCTGCGCTTGGCGGTGCGGCCATGTTACTCGCCGCAGACATTGGGATTCGGTTAATCCCGACACAACAAACTTTAAAAGTCGGTGTTCTAACTGCTCTGGTTGGCGCACCCTTCTTTTTTTATCTGATTGTTCGTCATCGCCAAAACTACAACGGCTAGACAATGACTAACATTGACAACCAATTTCATTCAGACACAATACAGCCTAACCTGCAGCAGGCAAGGCTAAGTGCCACAGAACTAAATTACCGAATTGGGTCGACAGATATACTGAACAATGTATCCATTCAGGCAATGCCTGGTGAGCTCATAGGTTTAATCGGACCTAACGGTGCAGGAAAATCAACGCTGTTGTCACTTCTTGCCGGGTTAAGCACGCCTGCCACTGGCACAGTGATGCTGGATAACCAGCCGATGGCAAAAATGGATGCAGCAACACGAGCACGATCAATTGGGTGGCTGGAGCAAATCGGGCAAATTCACTGGCCTTTGAGTGTGCATCGATTGGTTAGCCTTGGGCGTTTCCCACACTTGTCTCCATGGCAAAAAACCACCGATGAAGATGAACAAGCTATTCAGTTAGCACTCGAACAAACTGACTCAGTACATTTGCAAGAGCGCGATGCAACCACATTGTCTGGTGGTGAACGAGCAAGAGTGTTGCTGGCTCGCGTTCTCGCCGCCCAACCAAGCTTGTTACTGGCTGATGAACCTGTTTCGTCACTGGATTTAGGTCATCAGCTACAAACCATGAATGTGCTTCAAAATTTTGCGCAGGGTAATCAAACCTGCATTGTCGTACTACACGACCTTTCGCTAGCCGCGCGTTACTGCGATCGATTGTATTTAATGCATCACGGTAAAGTAAAGGCCGAAGGAGATGCAGCCACTGTGTTAAGTAACGACAATATAAGAGAAGTCTATGGCGTTGAAGTTATTGCAGGCTGCGAATCCATACCATGGATAGTGCCACACAGCATTGTGGAGAAAGATACCAATTGAACGTATGCCGCGATACCAGCGCCAAAAAAAATAACTCCGTAGAGTAGTTCAGCAAAACAGATCAATAGGTCAACTCAGCTAAACCAGCTCAGTTAACTTACGCAGACTTGCGGACGCTGCCGCCGTTTAGCAATTCGAGAAACTCCGTGTCCGGAACCGGCTTACTACAAAAATAACCCTGGTACTCTTCACACCGTAGTGCTTTGATATGCGCTAACTGATGGTGGGTTTCAATGCCTTCCGCAACTACCGTCAAACCCAGATCGTGAGCCAGCGATATTACGGCTTTAACAATCGGCATTTTGTCAGTAACGCCCTTTATCTCCTTGATAAAGGAGCGATCAATTTTTAGTTGATCAAGTGGGAATCTTTGCAGATAACTCAATGATGAATATCCGGTACCGAAATCATCAATAGAAATTTTCACACCGATATTTTTTAATTTCTGAAGCTTTACTATGTTCGCTTCAGCATTTTCCATAATCATGTTTTCAGTGAGCTCAACAATCAATGCCTCTGCAGGCAAATCGCTGTCATCAAGCGCTTTTTGAACTATCGATATAAAGTCCAGCTCATGCAATTGACGAATAGATACGTTAACCGCAATTTTGAAATCCTTGTGCCCAAGCTCACGCCACTCTTGTGCTGCACGGCATGACTCACGCAAAACCCACTCGCCGATCGATACAATCATGCCGGTATCTTCAGCCAAAGGTATAAAATCTACCGGAGATATAAGCCCGAACTCTGGGTGCATCCAACGCACAAGAGCCTCGGCGCCAACGATAGTATTGCTGGGAACATGCACTTTTGGTTGGAACACAAGGAATATCTCCCCGTTCTCAACAGCTGTACGCATGCCGTTCTCCATACTTAACAGCTCACGCGCTTTTTCATCCATCTGTTCTGCGTAAAACGCGTATTTTGTATCTCGTCGCGTTTTCGCATGCAGCATAGCCGTTTCGGCATCGTTTAGGAGGTTTTCAACACTGGTGGTATTTTGTGTAAGGGTTGATACGCCTATACTAACGGTCAAATAGATGTCCTGATCTTCCACAGAAAATGGAGGTTCAAGGACTTCTACAAATCTATCCAGCGTATCAGTCAGTGCTTCACAGTGAGATTGTGCACAGGCAATCGGCATCAGAATCGCAAAACGATCACCGCCTACACGCGCGACTGTCGGTTTGACTGAACTATTTTCGACTGATTCCTGTTCCGGAAGGCTTTCAAATGTACGATGTAGCCGTTCACTAAATGCCCACAACACATCATCACCACGTTCGGGCCCAAGAGAATCGTTGATGCCTTTAAATCGATTAATATTAAATAAAATCAGCGCAGCCTGATCGCCAGTGGCTGTAGAGCTTTCCATTGCACTGCGTAAATCGCGAGTAAATGACAGGCGGTTTGGCAAATCAGTTAGCGGGTCAAAATTGAGCATACGCTGCAGGTAAGCTCTTGATGAGAGCGTGTTGCGCATACGCAAGGCCAGCTCACTTGCATCAACTGGCTTGGATAAAAAATCGGTAGCGCCAAGCTGTAGCGCTTGCAGTTTGGTATCAGCATCTTCAGAAGATGTGAGTACGATAACCGGTACGTTGCTTAGTTCGTCATCGAGCCGCATTTGCTTGAGAATGTCAAAGCCGGTGACTTCCGGCATAACAAGATCGAGCAGTAACACATCGGGTAATTCTGATCGAATGGCTTCTATTGCAAGTTTTGAATCAGCGAGTGTAAAGAATCGATTGTATCCTTCCGACTCCAGATGCACCTGCAACACTTCCATGTTGAGCGGCTCATCATCAACCATCATTATCTTCGCATTACCCATCAACTGCTTGGCTTGCGCCAGCGCGTCGTTAGATGATGATTGAGAAGTCAGATCACTCACGATTAATGCTTCATAATTTGAGTAAAGCCGGGAAAGATCATGCTGACTTCTCCAGAGGTGTAAGCGTATTCCATCCTTGATTTACTCTTTCCGCATAATTCTGTACCGCAGCAAAGTCTGCATTAACTTGTTGCTCATCTTCAGCTTTAGCTCCTGCTTCAAGAGCGGCGGCCAGCTCAGTAAAACCGTCAAAGCCAACATTGCCACCTGAACCTTTCAACCAATGTGCAAGTTTTGCCACTTCTTCATAATCTTCGGCATCCAATGCAATACGAAAGTTAACTATTTGCTCGTTCAGTCTTGGCAGAAACTTCTCAACGATGCCGCGAAACCGAGGATTCTCCATCGACAATGAACTCAACACAGGTTCCTTATCACCATTTAAACTTGTATCGACCTGCAACCCGTTTGATTCACCACCCGAAGCCTGCGACGAAGCTGATAGACCTCGTTCGGCCAAGTGGCTCACATTATCGGCACCAGAAGTAACACTGTCATCAGTATCGAAACGGATACGACACTGCAGCCCGATGATACTGTTTATCATGCTATTCGCTACGATGGCATCTTCATGTTTAGCTGCGTTTTCAAGCTCTTTAGCGGGTTCTGCAAACTCCCTGAAACCAACTGTTCCACCAGAGCCTTTTAACCAGTGCGCAAGCTTTGCAAGCTCAGTGAAGTCTTTTTTCTCCAGACACTGCTGCATCGCTGTCGATTGTTCTTCCAGACGTATTACAAACTGTTTCGCGATAGCTTCAAATTTCGGATTTTGCTGCGCCATTGTGCTGTAGATAGGTGCATCAGATGAATCGACAGCATCATTTGACATTACTACCGCTGACGCAGTTGATTTACGAGCGTCTGTTTCCAGTTCGCTAAACGTTCCACCGAGCAATTCTGCAAGCAAGCTGGTTAGCCGGTCAAGATCAATCGGCTTAGTCATGTAGTGCGAGAATCCAGCGCTCAACACTTTTTGCTCATAGCCTTTCATTGCATTTGCGGTAAGCGCAATAATAGGCAAAGTGTGCCCATGCTCACGCATAGCTGCAACCGCTTCGTACCCATCCATCACCGGCATTTGTATATCCATCAATACAACGTCAAATTTTTCCCGGATGGAGGCGTCCAACCCTTCTTTACCATTCTCAGCAGTTATTATATCGATGCCCATCTCACCCAGCACGACCGATAACAGCTCCCGATTTTCCGGACCATCATCAACCACCAGAGCTCTGCATTCAGGGAAGGTCCAGCTTTTCGCCGACAAAGTTTCCAATTCAGCAAACGATTCGTATACCTGCTCAACAGAGAGCATTGCAAATTCGCTAATGTCGCCAACGGGTACGGTTAACATAAACGTACTACCCTTGCCCGCCTCACTGGTAACGACAATGTCGCCCTGCATGGCTAAGGCCAGCTTGCGACTGATTGATAAGCCTAAGCCAGTACCACCAAATCGTCTGGTGATAGATGCATCCGCTTGAATGAAAGCTTCGAAGATGGTCGATAATTGTTTTTCGCTCATGCCTATCCCAGTATCTGAGACCTTGATAAGCATGCGCGGATCAGCATCGTCTTGCTTGTAGTCGAGCTTGACGGTCACACCACCTTCTTCAGTAAACTTGATCGCATTTCCAACCAGATTCGTTACAATCTGACGAAGCCGCGAAGGGTCACTTATAATATGTGTGGGTAGATCGTTCTCAACTTCAAGATTCAGAGTGATGCCTTTTTCGCGCGCCTTCACCATCAATACATGTACGACTTCGTTAGATATAAACGCAGCTTTGCAGGGTATTGCCTCAACTTCCATTGCACCAGACTCCACCTTGGATAAATCCAGTACATCGTTTATCAGTTCCAGCAGATGTGTACCACTGTTGGAAATCGTATTCAGGTGGCGTTGTCGATCACTTTCAGATTGATCAATGCCGCGCTTTAGCACTTCGGTAAAACCGAGTATGGCGGTCATGGGAGTTCTGATTTCATGGCTCATGTTCGACAGAAAAGCTGTTTTAGCTTCGTTTGCAGCTTCGGCTTCTTCCATGGATTGACGCAACAAAAGCTCTTTCTCTTCAAGCAGGGTGACATCATCCATACTAATCAGCACTCCACCAACCTTACCTTTAGCACCCATTACCGGAGAACAGTTGACGATGAACTTACGTTCCTCACTGTTCTTATCTACATAGCCAACCATGTCCATTCTGGTCGGTTCACCTGTAGCAAATGCTTGTTGCCACGGGTAGCTTGGATTTTGGTCATCCTGCTGCATCCAGGGTAGAGTTTCAGCACTCACGCCGAGTAAATCATCCGCGGGTTTTCCATTTAATTCGGCAAATGCTGCGTTGGCCAGTACCACGTTACCCCGACCATCCAGAACCAGCAACGACTCAGCAATGGTGTCCAGCGCAGATCGAACTCGTGCAGGCACTGCAGTCGATGGATTAAGCTCTTTGAGCATCTTACCGAGGTAGAAATAAAACATTGGAAAACTGATAAAACCAATAAAGGCCATCAGACTAAATGCTGACTGGCGCAGCTTGTCTGCCCAGGAAATGTTTTTCGGTACGGCGAATTGAAAGTGCATCTGCCCCCATTCAGCATCACCACGCAACAACGGAACAGATACGATGGAACCACCTGTAAACGATGTTACATGCTCGTCAGAAGCTTGAACAGAGTCAGCCTGCTCATCACCTTGTTCCTCAAATCCGAAATAAACTCGACTGTTGTCTGAAGCGCGTTGAAGTTCAATTGCGTTCAAGTCAGAGTTGCGCTCTACAATGAATTCCAGCGAACCTCGCATGCCAGCCAGATCGCCACGCTTGAGCAAGATAGAGTTTGTTGAGGATACTGCCTCTGCCAGTGCAACTCGACCTTCCATGACCGCACCTTCGCGATCGGGTACAAACCCAAGAAACATAGAGAGCAGAACGACAGCGGTTAGAAGCGATGAGAGACCAAACGCAATATGAAATCGCGGTGAAAACGAAGGAAGTCTTCGATAAGCAGATTTTAATTTAGCTAACATGGTCGCTTCACATCAAACCCATCGATAAAAATTCGAGCTGACTTAAAATTGCCAGTGACGGCAACAAAGAAAAGCCAGCATCCCTATCTAAAAATCGGCGACCATCCACAAAACTTCAGCATTTTGTGACTTCAATTCAGGCTATTAGGCAGCCATCGCCCCAATTTCGGTTTTTTGAGCTATCGATCACAGATGCAGGTTGGTTAAGAGGAGAAAAAATCGACCTGGCAACGCACACCACTGGGTATTTTCAGCTCTGGATTATCCAATACTAATCGCACACCGTAAGTCGCGCTGGCGGCATCCGATACTGCATCGATGCGTCGAACCTGCGCATCAACCACTTTGTCATCAAATCCCGGTGCTAATACGGTGATACCCCCGCGCATACCCGATTCAATTTGACCCAGGTATTCAAGCGGTACAATCACCTCCACGTGCAGTGGATTTAGTTGAGCAATTTGAAACACCGGATCGTTATCAACATATTCGCCTGCAGATTTATAGCGCTCCACAACCGTGCCTTCTATCGGGCTAGTGATCATGCGTCTTTCCAACGCTGCTCGCTCACGTTCTACACGTAACTCGGCCAAGCGCTGATTTTCTCGCTCCTGTTGAACCTGTAAACGCGCAATGTTTGTCTCAGTCTCAACCTGATCCATGTTCTGTTTGGAAATCGAGGAAGTTTTTAACAAGGATGCATTTCGTTTGCGAGTGCGCTCACCGAAAGCGGCCGTGGCCTGACGCAGATCAACCGATGTACCGTGTGCAGCAACCTCTTCGGCGATAGCCAATGACGCGCGTTCAACTCTGGATTCAAGCGTTGCCATAACCGCACCGGGACTGACAAAATCGCTGCGATCGAAAGTGGTAGAAGCAATCAAACCCGGAACGGCTGAACCTAACTGCACCACCCTGCTGGGTTCTACAACACAATCCAGATCGGAAAGAATCTCACGACCAGCGTTAGTTGGCGCTGCCATGACAATCGTCATCAACACCACTGATGCACACAAAGCCATCGGCAGGATGCTATACCGGGTCATGCCTGTATTGGAGCTACCTGATAACGAGGCTAATTCATGCACCAATTTATTCGCCCTTTTGTTCTTGTTCATTCGCTTATCACTAGACCGTTAGTTGCTTAAGCAGAAGTTGCCTGGTTGAGCGCCACCATCGTCGACCCAATGATTCGGGCTGATGGTGCAACGTTACATAAGCGCGTCCGCCAATGCCGGCAATGGTCGCCTCGCTTGGCAATTCGAGCTCAATGTGAAAAACACGCTCAATCGTTTCTAGTTTTTCATCTGTTAGCGAAGCAACTGCTATGCCGCTATTTCCATCATAAGCAAGTGCCGGGCTAGGCAGACTGTTAAGTGCGGCAGGAGTTTGACGCGTCAGCGTGGCATGCAGTGATTCCGAGAAACGGTCTGCCAACCTGACTCCTGCCCGCTCCACACCGGCCTGTACACGCTCAATACGTTGCTGAGTCAGCACCGCCCTTACCGTCAACTCTTTTTTATTGACAACGTATGCCAGTAGTTCGCCCTGGTTTACATACCGACCGGGAAGAAGCTGATTTTCTTCCAGAACAAATTGCCCATCATTTTTTGCAACTATATCGAGTTGTTCAGAACGCCTGTTCAGATCAACCAGCTCGCGTTGTAAAGTTTGTATGTCTGCCTGAAGCGACTGAGCTGCATTAGTATTGGTTTGTTGCATGGCACGATATTCAATACGAGAACCTTTTAACCGAGCCTGCAAAACCTGTATTTGTGTTTGCAGCGCTGGTGCCTGCAGTCGAAACAGCAATTGACCGCTGGTAACTTGCGCGCCAGGTTCAACAAACAACGCTTCAATTATTCCAGCCTGAGCAGCAAAAACCTGCGCCTGCTGCGGCATCCAGACAACACCCTCTGTGCGCGTGCTTGAGGGCACTGGCAAAAACGCCACCAAAGCGATTACGCACAGACCAATACCAATTGTTTTAGTCATGGCTTTTTGTCGTACACCTGCAAGCTCAGTCGAATTTCGCAAATAGTGAGCAAGCTTTAAAACTGGATTGATCAGCAGTTGAAATAACGCGAACAAAGCAAGCGCAACACCCAAAATAAGAAAATGAGAAGCCAGATACAGAGCAATAAATACCGTAATGAAGCAACGATACAGTGATGACAATATGCCGTACGATAAAAGCCAGCGACGCTCACCCACCGCACTAGCAGGTGATTCAGCCGTTTTTACCCGGAATATATATTTTCTGACAAGGTACCGACAATAGCGCACCGAGCGCGTCGACAAATTAGGAATATCCAGAGCGTCCTGCAAGATGTAATAGCCATCGAATTTAAGTAACGGATTAGCGTTGAACAGGACTGTTGAAATTGACCCCATAACAAACACAGCAAATCCGAGCTCACGAACAAGACCCGGTTGCACAAGTAAAAATACAAACAGGCCAATAGCTGCAATCGAACACTCTGCAATCATGCCAGCAGCACCAACGAGTATGCGTTGGTATTTTTCTGGAAACATCCAGGCATCTGATGCATCAACGTAGGGAATAGGCATGAGCACAAGAAAGGTTATACCCGTCTCATGCACCGACCCACCCCAACGCTTTATCACAAGCGCGTGTCCAATTTCATGAATGGCTTTTAACGCCGGGTACATAAGCCCGTAGAGCCACCAATGCGTCGGCGATGCTGCAACTCGCGATACTTCCTGCGCCACAGCGGATACATTGACAATTGCCGCCAGAAAGGCAATTGCTATTAAGCTGAGGACGGTGACCAGAAACCAACGGCTAAAAAGCCACGGTAATTTATCAGTGACAACACCGAGCCAGCGATCAGGGTTATGCAACGCGAACTTTACGGCCAGCGGATTTCCAAACCTGCCTCGCTGACCAGCCGAGCGTTGTACCTGATATTGATGTAGCAGACGCTCATCCTCACTTGCCGAACCAATTGATACCAGGCCCGCATAACAAAGCGGCCCAAGCCATGCACAAATTTGTTCTGGGGAATAACCATTTTCATCGTCTTCGCGGCAAAGCGCTTCGATTGTGGTTTTACCGTCTATTTGCCCGAGTATTTCTGCAGCACTGGCGTTTAGCCGAATGTGGTCACCATTGATCACATTACGCAAAACCAGCCAATGCGTATCACGGGCAACACGGGATTCATATTCTATATTGGGTGAAAGCACTGGCTTGCATAACTTCAGCTGCTCCCAGTTTCCCTGAGAGTCGCTCATATTAAGCCAATTTTCCAGGCAAAATAACGGATGCGGTCAAACAGAGTGTGCGAGTAGACCCAAAACATCGAACGATTTCCGATGCTCACTTTGCCAACACCTTCCATACCCGGACGCAGCGCAGTAGCATCGCCGGTAATCGTTGCCGGAACACGAAAGCTACTTTGCCCTTTTTCAGAAATTGCCACTGGCAAAATATCACCCAGCTCAGCTTCCCATACCGATGTAGGCAAAGACGCCATACGCAGCTGAGCTAACTGATCAGGCTTGATGTAGCTAATATCATGCTCATCAATCTGAAGAATCAATCGATATTGTTCCGCGGAAGCTATTTCGAACAGCACATCGCCGGTAGTTACTGGTGCACCCAGCGATTGCGTCCAGTCACCGTGGAGCAGCACGCCATCGAACGGTGCGCGAACTTCGCTTCGGCTTAACTGTTGTTCAATTAACGCAATCTCAGCATCTATTCTTTGTGCATCAGCGCGTAGTCGACTTAGCTCACTGCGATCATGAATCGCCAGCGCCTGTGCGTACTCCTGTTGGTTCTTTGCTTGTTCACTGCGCCATTTCTCTGCGACCAGTTGTAAATCCTGCCCGTCTAGTGTTGCCAGTAAATCACCCTGTTGAACGATTTCACCCGCTCGGGCGTGTGCCGAAAGAATAAAACCATCCTGTGCCGCAACCAACACTTGACGATCGGACGCCTCTATATAGGCATCGGCGGATATTCGATGAGTAACAGGAATTATCATTGACAACAACAAGGCAGCACAGGCAGCGCCTGCCATCATTCGTCGAGCAGACCAACCGCTTAACTCACTAAGCGAAGCTACTTTGTTTCTAACTTGACGTCGCAGCTTTTGTCGCATTGGTAATTGCTGTTCGGCACAGATCGATAACAACGCACTTATATTCTGTACTGATTGTTCAATTGCGTCAGCCTGAGCCGGAACAAAACCACTACCGCTGTCGCGCTCCAGTACTAACACAAATTGATTGGTGCTCGAACCCGGCATGACAAACGACAACAGCGGATGCTCACCCTGACTCTTATAATAAGACTGAAAAGCCGGCTTGATTTGCTCATCATCAGAAGGATAAATGCCCCGACGGTATTCCAGCGTTTCTTGCATCAACACGCAAAGCTGTCGCGCTATTTTTCGACGATCATCAATTTTAGATTGACCTGACATTGCAACCAGACGCAACTTGTCAGAATCGTAGTGGCCCAGCGAAACACGAACGCAGCCGCACAAACTAGCCAGTTTGTTTACCAGCGTAAACGCCTGGGCCTGAAAAGTCCCGTGTCGCTCGAGCGATTGCACCATGGCATTGGCAAGCTGAGCATCAGGCCCGGCTGAGCCATTCTCCGCTCGCGAGGATGCAGGCCGAACAGGTTCCGGACCGGCAGATTGACGCGTTTTGTCTAACTGAGATATTTGCATTTACTACGCCGTAGTGTCACGAGCCAGAGCAGAAAAAAGCGGTTTTTAACCTGAGGTGCAACATATGAGCCACTGAATAAAAAAGCCGCAATTTCGCCACTTTTTTCTGTCAAAATGAATTTGACACAGCAACTGGCACACCGATCTGATGGCCGACCTGATTTCAACATTGCGACACCTGGTTGGCGCTGAAAATGTGCTGGATCAAAATGAGGTTAGCCAACGCGCGTCACATTTCTGGGACTCCTCGCCACTCCAGGCGGCAGCGTTGGTAAAACCAGCTAACACGGCCGAAGTCAGCTCTGTACTGGAAGCATGCCATGCGATGGGTCAGTCAGTGGTGACACACGGCGGAGTCACGGGCCTTGCCGACGGAGAAAAAACCACCTCCGACGATCTGGTGCTCTCGCTTGAGCGTATGCGTAACATCGAAGCGATTGATACCGCTGGACGCACCATCAAGGTTCAAGCAGGCTGCGTTTTACAACACGTGCAGGAAGCCGCTCAACAGCAAGGTCTCCTGTATGGTGTTGACCTCGGTGCACGCGGGTCTTGCACAATAGGCGGAAATATCGCAACCAATGCCGGAGGCTTATCAGTGCTTCGTTATGGTATGACTCGTGAACAAGTGTTCGGATTGGAAGTGGTGTTAGCAAACGGCACGGTTCTAAACTCTATGAACGCGCTGATGAAAAACAACGCTGGCTACGATTTAAAGCAACTGTTTATAGGCAGTGAAGGTACGCTGGGTGTGGTCACCCGCGCGGTGCTGCGCTTGCGAACTAATACGCCCAGCGTTAATACGGCACTTCTGGCATTCGAAAATTTTGAACAAGTATCCAGCACGCTGGCTCATATGTCAGCGAACCTGAATTCGCAACTGAACGCATTCGAAATTATCTGGAATCGGTTTTATTGCTTATCGACCGATGAATCTATAAGTGGATCCACACGCGCTCCATTGTCTAACAACTTTTCTGTATACGCGATTGTAGAGTCGCAGGGTACCAACAGCGATACAGATGAGTCTGTTTTCATGCGAGCTCTCGAGAGCGCTATGCATGATGGAAAAATAGTGGACGCAGTGGTTGCTCAGTCCGAAAAAGAGCGCAGTGCGATATGGACCATTCGCGAAAATGTCGACCTTGTTTTACGACACCAACCGGCTTTTATATACGATATCAGTTTGCCCATCGTAAACATGGAAAACTACCTGATTAAAGTCGAGCAACAACTCAAAGCACACTGGCCAGATGTTGTTGTCTATGCTTATGGACACCTTGCTGACAGCAATCTGCATATTGCGGTTGCACCCAAGCCCGGAAATTATGTCTACAAACCGGAAGGTGCAAACCTCGAAACTCCAGCACTAACGGATGAACATGCCGAATGGTATCGCCTTACTAACGAAATCATGTTTACACCTCTATCGGCATTTGGTGGTTCAGTATCAGCCGAACATGGAATCGGTTTATTGAAAAAACCATATATGCGATACTCACGCACCGAGCAGGAAATAGCCACCATGCAATTGCTCAAACAATCACTCGATCCTACCGGCATTTTAAACCCGGGTAAAATCGTCTAAACGCATGTCGCACCAGTCTATTTACTGCGCATTGGCAATAACATACTGATGCAGCGCTCTGGACACAGGAATCTGCGCCACGGCCGTAAGCAAACAAAGTACACCAAGCACTTTTAATTGCACTTCAAAACCAATACCAAAATCAATAAAATATCCCGTTATACCAGGTCCTAAAGCGGATGCCAGAACCATACCCGCGAATACAACCGATCTGATAGCACCTAAGTGACGAGTACCGAACACCTCAGACCAGATAGAGCCGAATACGGCACTGTACAGACCGTAACAAATACCCATTAAAAACATGAAGACAAGCAGTGCCGTTGCCTGCTGAGCAACCGCGAGTAACATACATCCAACGCTCAGTGGCAGGAGTACAAACGGTAGCAATCGACGCGCGTTATAGCGATCGATTAGTTGCCCGGTAAACAAGGTCATGGTGACAGTCACAATCGACATGAGGGTGAAGCCGGCAACCAGCACCTTCGCATCCCAGTTCTTGATTTCCAGCAAATGAACCTGGTGGAACCAGATTGATGTGCCGATAAAACTAGGTGCAATGAGACCAATACAGGTAAGCCAGAACCACCGATTTTTTATAGCATCACGGCGGGTCCATTGCCGACCAACCTCCTTTTGCTCACTGGCAACACCAGCCGGTGTTCGATCAAGCAAAAAACAGGTACGCACCAAAGGCAGTGCAATAATCAGCAGCACTCCCGCGCAACCCCACCAGATCATACGCCAGTCAAGTACCGTCAGAAGAGCCACAACGATAAACGGAAAGCAGGCCTCGCCAAGCTGATGCCCCGAGCTGGTAACAGCAACTGCTCGCCCGCGTTCGGCTGCGAACCATCGACCCATCGCGGTCATGGCCGTGTGGGACATCATTCCCTGTCCAGCCAGCCTGAGTAAATAAATTGCAATTATCAGCATAGGGACGCTTTTGGCTGTTGCCATCGCAGCACAGGCAACTGCCAGGGCAACAATTACTACGCTGGAAACACGCCGAACTGTCTGATAGTCAACCACTTTTCCGATCAATACCAGGGTAATGGCACTGGCCAGGGTACCGATCATGTAGACCGAACCAAATTCTCCGTGACTCAGTTCAAATTCAGCTCGGTATTGGCTGGCGAACATCGCAATGAAGAAGGTTTGCCCGAAACTGGCGAAGAAAGTCAGCCCCAGTCCGCCCAGCAACCAGCGGGCATTTTGTCGCACGAATGTTTGGAATGTCACAATGCTCACTATCCGATAGCTAACGTTCGCCTTACAACTACAACAAAGCGCGATTTCGCGTTATAATATAGAGCTTCCATGCGGCAAACTTGTATTTTTACTCTTTACTACTGGGCGCACACGGAATAGTTACCCCAAAAACCGCAGGAAAATCAAACTCGGACACGTCCGACATTCAAGCCAGCTTGTGTTTCGACACTGGCGGCCGTTATTAATTAATCTGTTTTAAGAGAAAGAATACGTGAGTCAAAGCGATAGCGAACAACAACTAAGAATTTGGAAAGATCTAGCCATCAGCAAACAAATGCTGATGAACGAAGCTGCTTCGGCACTTAAATTAAAAGACGACTTTACCGCTGACGAATTGAATTCGGCGCTAAACACCGCAGTAAAACGGGCACGTGATGCTGACATAGACATGTCCGCCGCCCGATCAAGGGCAGATGAGCGCGTTGCCGAGATGGAACAAACCGTAAAAAAGACGGAAAAATCTCGCAAAGAAGCTGAAGCTCAGCGTGACGAAGCGCTGGCTAAACAGGAACAGGCGGAGCAGCAGCTGGCAAACGGCCGCCGCGAAAATGCCGAAGGCCTGAAAAAAGCTAAAAGACAAGTCGAAGAAAAACAGAAAGAACTCAAAGCAATCAACGTATCGCTGGCCGATACTCCTGAAAATATCGTTAAAAAACTCAAAGCCCTCAAAAAGCAAAAACTCGACGAAAGCAATGGCCGCAAAGTGGCTGAAGATGCGAACAGAGTGTTAAAGAAAGAAAACAAAACACAAAAAGAAGAGCTTGAGTCGCTTAGCGCACTTTCTGAAAACAGCACGAAATTGCTCGAAGCTTATCGCGAGCTTCGACTCTGGTGCGATACAGCAGCCGACAAACTCAAAGAAGCCGGTATCGAAACAGATGCCGTGCCAGATATCGATGCAAGTGTTCTGGCCGGCATTGAGAGTTTTGTTGAGGAAGAAGAAGATACACGGGAAGCAGCTACTGCTTAATCCATTTTACCGCAGGTGGTATCTTGTCCACCTGCGCTTCCTGATAACCGTCCTGACGCTGCTTGTGCCGGTTGGATGCGTCTACGACTCAAGCCCAGACCCTGAAAAAATCAGTTTCGCTACTCCGCCAAAGCTCGGATCCTGGCTGCAATCACAACGCGAGCTCGTCGCCTGCGATACGGAGCTTGCAGCACGTTACATGGCACAATTTGGTTTTTTTCATCCGCAGTGCAAACAGCTTACGAAAATTGGTCCTCGCGAGTATCAAGTGCGTAGCCGAACTCAAGTCCGACTGCAAGAAGGACCGTTGTGGCTTTTACAAGTCAAACACCAGCAATCCATATACTGGGTACCGGTCCCATGGCACGACTGGTTTTAGTTATCGCGGTATTTTTTTGCATAGCAAGTTTCTTCATCTGGTCTACAGTCACTTCATAGTCTTTAAATTTGCTTGAACGAGAGGAACATCACGATGGCACGCGCTCTGATATCCCTGCGTGGTCTTTTATTGATCGCTGTTGCGACCACTTTGACTGCTTGCGACAAAAAACCCGCTGACACCTACCCTGTCACAGCGAAAGAGGTGTCGGAAATCGCTCCTGATGACAACGCGCTATCGGCGGTAGTTGGTGCGACTGAGATTCCGTACCCTGTTTATCCAAACGGTACAAAATACCGGGTTGGTGGAGAAAACGGGCTTAAAATCGTTGTATTCCAGACAGAAGACCCTTTTCATAAGGTCGACGACTACTACAATGGAATTTCTGATAATGCGGGGATGGCAAGAATTATGGCTATGTCTGATTACGTAAGATATAGCAACGACACTGATGATCTGGACCCATGGGCAACACACCTGCCGGGTATTGTTATCCACGAATTTGATGGGGAAGATGCACGTCAGGCTGTCGGCGCGAGTGCTGCAGCGAAAACTAACATTATCATGAGCTTCTAGCACCAGCGCTAAAACTCCATTTATACGTGCTCTGCTGACGGACCAGCAGTGCAAGCGGTGGCTTCAGCTAGCCAGCTAACTAAATAACTAACTAGATAACTAACTAAGTTCAGCCACTTCCTCTTCAACTGCTTCAGTTTCTACATCAGCCAGCAAGACATTCAGTGGTAGTCCAATCGCAGTGGTTACTTTTCTTAGCAGTGCAATAGACATATTGCCCTGCCCAGACTCAAGTTGCGCCAGATATCGTTCAGAAACACCGGACACTTCAGCAAGCCGCTTGCGCGACATCCGGTTCGCTGTGCGATGCATTCGTATGCGTTGCCCAAGCAATGTCAGGAACTCGTCTGTTGTGAGTTCATCAAGCCCTGAAGATTGGGCTTGTTTGCCTGACTCAAAGAATTGATCTGCCATATTCATCCGACCTCAGAATCCTGACTAAACCGTAAATTATCACGTTAACAGTGATCCAAAAATAAACACACCAACAATTTACACTTTGACGACAAATTGATGACGCACAACAAAAACATTCAATCAGTTGCGATAGGTTCTTGCAACAAGAATTAAATACTGAAGTATTCTGTATAAATTCCAGGTTGCGATTCCCAGTCATCTCTATTACCTGACCAGACAACACGGCCTTTCTCCAACACGTAGTGTTGATCAACAAGTGGTAAAAGATCGACCACATGTTTATCGACTAACAAGATTCCTATGCCACTGTCTTTCAGTGCGGCCAACGCCTGCCAGATAGTCGAGCGCACCTGAGGTGCCAGCCCTTCAGTCGCATCATCGAGTATCAGCAACTTTGGATTGGTCATTAACGCGCGACCAATAGCCAGCATTTGTTGTTCACCGCCTGATAGTAGATTTCCCATAAAGTCCAGACGCTGCGTCAGGTTTGGAAAGAGCGCCATTATCGCGTCCAGCGTCCAGGGATTGGGATTGTTAAATCGATTGGCAGCGGTTGCCACCAGATTCTCACGTGCAGTCAGATTCGGAAAAATCTGTCGACCTTCAGGCACCAGGCCAACCCCCAGCTTAGCTATATCAAACGAACGCCAGCCATTGACTTGCTGCCCGGCTACCATGACTCGACCAGATCGAACCGCTATCTGTCCAGCTATGGTCATTAGCGTTGTGGTTTTACCCATACCATTGCGGCCCAGCAAGCTAACCATTTGTCCCTGCTCGACTTGCAAATCCACATCAAACAACACCTGGCTCGCACCATAGCCCGACACCAGATTCTGTACGTTAAGCAAGCTCATGCATCAACCCCGAGATAGGCGTTAATGACATCAGCGCGCTGTCTAACTTCAGCTGCCGCACCGCTGGCTATCAATGCGCCGTTGACGAGTACGCTTACATCGTCCGCTAATGCAAATACCGTGTCCATGTCGTGTTCGACCAGCAACAAAGTGGTCTCGCTTTTCAGATTTTCCAGCAGTCTTGTTAGTCGTTGGGTTTCTTCCGAACCCATGCCAGCCATTGGCTCATCAAGCATCAATACCGTTGGCCTGGTTGCCAGAGCCATGGCTATTTCCAATTGGCGTTGTTCGCCATGCGATAAAACTGACGCTTTTTTTTCTGCCTTATCATTCAATCCAAGCAGATCAAGCAGAGCACCAGCAGTCTCATTCAGTTTTTTATCGTTACTGACCCTGGACCAGAATTTAAAGGAATGGCCCGTGTTTGCCTGCACAGCAAACGCAACATTTTCCAGCACACTAAAATCGTTAAACAACGAGGAAATCTGGAATGTTCTGGTTAAACCAGCACGCACCCGCGCTGGTTCGTTTAACGTAGTAATGTCTCGTTCGTTAAGTAGTATTCGACCGGTATCAGGTATTAACTGACCAGCCAATTGAGCGATAAACGTTGTCTTGCCAGCACCGTTTGGACCGATAAGCGCGTGAACTTTGCCAACATCGAGTTTCAGGCTCACTGAATCTGTTGCAACCACACCACCAAATTTTTTGGTGAGATTTTCCGTGCGCAGCACACTCACCGGTCACGCTCCTGCGCACGTTGCCTGCTTAGCAATCCGACAATACCACCGCGACCAAACAGCACCACTCCAAGCAGTATCAAACCAAACGGCAGGTGCCAGAATACCGTCCATCTAGACAAAAAATATTCGAGTAACACAAAACAGGTGGCACCCACTACCGGTCCCAATAACGAGGACACACCGCCTAGAATGATCATGAACATAAGCTCACCCGAACGGGTCCACTCAACCATGCCCGGGGAGACAAAATAGGCGTAGTTGGCAAACAATACCCCTGCGACACCGGCAATAACACCGGCAATGACAAATGCAAACAACCGGTAGCCATAAGGGTTAACACCCAATGCCCGCACTCTTTGTTCGTTCTGTTTCGCAGCCTGTAACACCCGACCAAAACGGGAGTTGGTAATTCTGGATACAACAAACAGAACAACCAGCAGCAGTGTGTAGCATAAAAGAAAAAATACCCACGGCTCTTCAATTTGCAGTGGTGAAATTTCCGATCGCAGATCGACTGACAGACCATCATCGCCACCAAATTCTTCAAGTGCGACAAGAAGATAAAAAACCATTTGGCTAAATGCCATAGTGATCATGATGAAGTGAACGCCACGGGTACGTAAACTAATGCTGCCGGTAACCAAAGCAAACAACGCACAAACAACCACCGCGAGCAACAGATGCCACCAACCGTTGTAACCGGCCAGAAAATCGTTCCCGCCGTAAGTTTCAAAATAAACGGGAATACCAACAGCGTAGGCACCGAGACCAATATAGGCAGCATGACCAAACGAGGCCAAGCCTGCCACACTGAGTAGCAAACTTAAGCTACTTGCAGCGATAGACAGGATAATCAGTCGCGTGAATATATCGAGCCAGAACGACTTGCCAAAATAGGTCATGACAAACGGTGCAATCAGCAAACTGACTAACAGCACAGTTGCCCAGATTTTATGCGTTGTCTGCGTGCGCATTATCGTAGTTTGGGAGGAAACAACCCTTGAGGTCGCCAGACGAG
>Ga0114956_1000420_pt1 | contig 30328 bp, 29 predicted proteins | sample MaitaG_FD_87304 | JGI IMG/M metagenome (GOLD analysis project Ga0114956, IMG submission 87304) | Marine algal microbial communities from Maine, USA - Maine_Asex2 metaG | ecosystem: Host-associated > Algae > Red algae > Unclassified | place: Maine, USA | collected 2015-01-05
ATTGGACTCGACTTCTATGACAAGGGCGGCTTCCTCGTGCCCGAAGCCAACCTGGCGCAGTGGGCAAACACTTACCCCCACCTCGATGTCCACGTTGAGCTCGTAGCGGGAGAAGGCAGTCCTCGCATCGTGTCTGTGCAGGAGCTCGCCACCAACGTCGACGCTGCAGACTCAATTACAGAACGTGTGCTGCATATCAGGCCGATCGACCCCGATCGGCCAACAAGTTGCGCCCGCTATTGGGGCCCCGCCAATTAGGCCGCAGGAATCGCTGCGTATTGGGGCGGCGCCCAGCCGGGCTTGCGCCAAAGATGGTTAGCACGATCCCTCCAAGACTCCGCTTGTCGAACGTCGCGGGCCATATCGATCCATTCGTGCGAAGCGATCCGCAGCGGGTTGAAGCTGTCGACGTTCTTGGTGAGTCCGTAACGGACGCGTTCGCCCTCGGGCTCAAACGTGCCGAATAGCCGATCCCAAATGATCAAAATGCCGGCGTAGTTGCGATCGAGGTACTGGGGATTCACGCCATGGTGAACCCGATGGTGTGACGCCGTATTGAGCACTCGCTCAGCACCGACCGGCAGGCGGTCGACCATTTCAGTGTGCACCCAGTATTGATACAGGAGATTGATTTCACCAGCACGGGCGACTTGCCACGGGCTGAACCCAAGAGCGAACAGCGGCAGATAGACCCCGTGTGCCACGAAACCGGTCCAGGACTGACGCAGCGCGGTCGACAAGTTGTACCGCTCGCTCGAGTGATGGTTCACGTGTGCCGCCCACAGCACGCGATGTTCATGGCTGAGCCGGTGGCTCCAGTAATAACAAAGGTCCCAGGCCAGCACCGCCGCCAGGAACCCGGTTCGCCCGGCACCAAGTCGGGCGAACCGACGAGTGAACACCCTGGTGTCGAGGGGCGTCAGGAACTTCCCGGCATATCCGTTGATCACCAGGCTGCAAAGACCCATGGCCATGCTTGCTGCTGCGTCTTTGGTCTCGTAGCCGAGGGGCGCAGCAACATTGCTTTCTGGAACGTCTTCGGCGATATCGACCGTGGACCGGCGATGCAGCGCTATGCATTCGATGGCAATGGTGGCCAAGAACGCCGGCACCGCAGCCCGGGTGGCATTTCCGCCAATGAGTTTGCGCATCGTCGCCATGACCTTCATCGCATGACTCAGATCGCTGATCGGGGCTGAGACAACACCTGCGCAGCCTATGGCTGGCGGCGGCGACTGCTACTCACAAGATTTCAGGTGCTGAGCGCAATGCGCTCCAGGTCGTGCTGCGTGAGGTCGCCCTGGCGCAAGACCACGATGTCGCCATCGCCACCGACGCGAGCCACGGTGGAAGCTTGCCCTTCGCAAGGGCCGCCGTCGATGGTGACGCGCACTACCCCATCGAGAGCGTTTACGGCAGCAGCCGCGTCGATCGGCGTTGACTCGCCACTCAGGTTTGCGCTGGTCGTGGCAAGCGGGCCAACCGCCAACGCAAGCGTTCGGACAAAGGCATGGTCGGGGCATCGCACACCGACGGTGCCATCGTCGCGACCGATCGAATCACTGACGGACTCGAGTCGCTTCAGCACGAGGGTTAACGCCCCCGGCCAGCATTGGCTTGCTACTCGACGCTCAAATCTGTTCAAGTGCGCGAGCTGGGCTGCCTGATCGACGTCGCCGACCAGTACGGCGATCGAGCGTTCGACGGGGCGGCGCTTGAGTAGGAACAGTTGGTCCAGGGCGTCGTGGTCCCCGGCACGGACGGCCAGGCCGTACACCGTGTCGGTCGGCAACACGATTGGTTCACCGCGCTCGATCGCTTCGATCGCTGCGCTCAGGCCAGCCGCATCGGGTTGAAGGACCGGATTACTCACGGATTGCGCGCTACCAGCGCCCGGTCACGGTCTGCGAGGTCGCGATGAGTTTTCACATCGACGTAGCCCGCTCGGACTGCTATCTCTGCGGCAGCGCCGAGCTGAGTTTCGCCCAGCTCAAGCACCAATGCGCCACCGGGTCGCAACCAGGCTCGAGCACCTTCGATGAGCAACTCGGCTGCTTCGAGTCCTGTTGGCCCTGCGAATAGGGCGGCGCTCGGTTCCCAATCAGCGACGACATCGGGAATCTGTTCGTGGTCAGCGATATACGGCGGGTTGGAAATGATCACGTCGAATTGCCCCATACGTTCAGGGGGCAAGGCCTCGAACCAACTCCCCTGCCGGATCTCGATGCGAGCCGCTGGTCGACCGAGTCCAGCAGCATTCGCCCGTGTTGCTGCGACGGCATCGGGGCTCACGTCGGTGCAAATCACGGTCACGGTCTTGTGTTCGGCCACTAGCGACAAGCCAATGCACCCACTACCGGTGCCTAGATCAGCAGCGACGGGCGAGCGACATTCGGCCGACACCCGATGTAATTCCGCCAGGGCTAGTTCGGCCACGCCTTCGGTTTCGGGACGCGGGATCAGCACCCGTGCATCAACGGCCAGGTCCAGGGTGCGAAAGCCCCAGCGACCCAGCACATACTGCAATGGTTCGCCGGACAGTCGGCGTTCGAGCATTGAGTCAAAGTGGGCGACACCACGCTTGAGTGCTGGCTTGTCGAGCGTGAGTGCGAACTCTCCAGGCTCCGACCCCGAGGCCTCTTCAACAATACGGCGCGCATCAACTGCGGCAAACTCCTCGCCTGCCGCATCGAGCCGCGCCCGAGCCTCGTCATAGAAATCCCGCCACGGAATTGATTCGTTCGCTACCGCGGCTTCGCTTTGGCCTGGCTGCTCTGAGGACACGTCGCCAAAATCATCCACGGTCAAAGGCCCCTTAGTCCGTCGAAGACAGCTGTTCAGCGCGCTCGTGCTGCATAAGTGGGTCTACGACCTCTTCGAGTGCTCCGGCGAGAACCTTGTCGAGCTTGTAGATCGTGAGGCCGATGCGGTGATCGGTCACTCGATTCTCTTTGTAGTTATAGGTGCGGATCTTTTCGCTTCGACCACCGCTGCCGATCTGACCCTTGCGCAAGTCACTGGCCTCGGCGGCAGCCTTGTCCTGTTCGGCCTGGAGAATGCGTGAGCGCAGCACTTGCATAGCCTTGGCCTTGTTCTGCAGCTGACTTTTCTGGTCTTGCATCGACACGATCACGCCAGTCGGCTTGTGGGTAATGCGCACCGCCGAATCTGTTGTATTCACCGACTGGCCGCCCGGGCCCGATGCTCGAAACACGTCGATCTGCAGGTCGTTCTCGTTGATCTCAACGTCGACTTCGGCGGCTTCGGGAAGCACCGAGACCGTGGCCGACGACGTGTGCACCCGGCCCTGCGACTCGGTGACTGGCACCCGCTGCACGCGGTGAACGCCACCCTCGTATTTGAGGTGTGACCAGACGGCGTCACCCTTGAGTAGGAAGATAATCGCAGAGAACCCGCCCATATCGCTGTGGTTGGTGTCAAGAACCTCTTGGCGCCACTTCTGGGTCGTCGCATAACTGCGGTACATCTCAAACAGATCGCGGGCAAACAGGTTGGCCTCTTCGCCCCCCTCGGCGCCACGAATTTCAACGATCACGTTCCGGCCGTCGTTGGGATCCTTGGGGATCAGCAGTTCGTCAAGACGCTCGGACGCGTCGGCTGCTTGCTCCTCGGCGTTGGAGACTTCTTCGGCCCAGATGGCCCGTTCGTCGCCAGCACTCTCGCTGTGCATTTCTTTGGCATCGACGATGTCTTGTTCAGCCGTGCGCACCTCGCCGATGCAAGCAACGATCTCACCGAGCTCTTTGTAGCGCTTCGCGACCTGCGCATACAGATCTCGATCCTTGACGAGTTCCGGGTCAGCAAGCTGTTGCTCGACATCTTGGAATTCACGTTCAAGCTCGTCATGCAGTTCGCTCACCGCTCAAACCTACTGCCTGGGTTCTACGCCGACACCGCCGGGCCTAACACTGCATCCGCCGATTCAGCGTCGTGCGCACCCAGATCAGTGTCAGTCGTCTAGTCGTTCCAAGGTTCGGGACCCGCTACGAAGGTCACCGGCCTTTTTGACCGGGCGGCTACGGCTTGCACCATCGGGTGACGGTCTTGGTCTGGGATGACGATCAGAATGCGATCGACATCGTGCAGCGCTGCAAGGTCTACGGCCGAAGGGACCGCATCGAGATCGATACCGACCGTGCAGGCCACAAGAACGCTTTCGCCATCGGCGGTGTTGCCGATCGCAGCCGCTATCGCCACATCCTTGATTCCGTCTCGGGCGATGAGCGGATCAACAACGAGCAGCGACTGCAACCCAATAAGTCCTGGGTCGGCGAGAAGTTCGCTTCGAGCCCACCGTTCTCGAGCGAGTCGATTGATTGGATGCGGCTCACCACCCCGGCACCGATAGTTCAGAACCTGCTCGACAACATTGCCAAGCGACTCGACGGGGGTCAGGTCAGGGTTCATGACAGCAAACGCGCCTTGGTCATAGGCGCCAACACCTACATCGAGGCGTTGGTCGGTGCCAGCCCCAGTGACGCGTGCGACTTCGAGACCGCGGCACTCGCCCATGATCACGCCGCGCTCGATCACCACATCGACCTCATCAACATCGAGGAGTGCTGCGATTTCTGGCTCTATCGCCGCAGCTTCGACAAATGACGGCGCTGATGCCTGAGCGGGCGCAAGATCGGTGCCGTTGATTCGCCATACCGTCGGGGATGGTTCGAATAGCTCAGCTCGGCGGGCAACCGAGGCTGACTCCTCGCGAACGAGCAGGTCGAGCGACACTGCATCGTGCCGAGATGCGAGCACGAGGGCTTGCCCAAATGAGCGCTCTGGGGCGATTTCGATCAATGTTGTCCAAACACCCTCGTGTTCGAGCGCAGCACCCCACGGCAGTGCGTGATCGGTGCCTTGGTCGCGACCGAAATGGTCCCGAGCAAGCGCCCGAAGTTTGGCCCGCCAAAGCCCGGCCTGCTGTTCCCTAGATAACGCCATAGCTCAGCTGCTTTCCAGATCTGGCGCAAGCAACCAACCACGCACCGTTCGTGCGGTCCCAGCTGGCAGACCGACAGGAAGCGAAGCGGTCTGGGACCGTGGACTCGCAAGCCGGAAAACAGGACGAGGGCAACCAAAGACCGGTTGCCGCCCTAGGCGCCGAATCCGGGCTAACCCTATTCTTCTTCGGAGGAAGCAGCTGCGGCAGCTGGAGCGTCTTCGGCGTGATCGTCGTTTGCTGCTGGAGCGGCTGCGGCCTCGTCGGCTGCGGCCTTGCCCTTGCGGCGTCCGTAGCGCTTCTCGAAGCGCTCGACGCGACCAGCGGTATCGATGATGGTCATCGTGCCGGTGTAGAACGGGTGGCTTGCGCCGGAGATTTCAACCTTGGCGAGTGGGTATTCGACGCCTTCGACCTCGGTGGTCTCTTCGCACTGAATGGTTGAACGGGTGATGAAGCTGGTGCCGTTCTGGGTGTCGAGAAAGACAACCTCGCGGTACTCAGGATGAATGTCAGACTTCATAGAAACATCTTTCGGGGTTGTCCTTCACCTTTCTGACAATTTTGGTCTGCTCTTTGGAGCAAAATTGTCAGAAACGCGAAGGCGGGATGTGCGGGGAGAGAAATCGACTCGGCGAGGCTGCGGGGCAGCACTCGCCGAGCCGGGAAATCACTTGAGGTCGACCTGTGCGCCGGCTTCTTCGAGAGCAGCCTTTGCCTTTTCAGCATCTTCCTTGCTGGCGCCTTCGAGGACTGGCTTTGGTGCAGCCTCGACGAGCTCCTTGGCATCTTTGAGACCGAGACCGGTGAGGGCACGGACTTCCTTGATGACAGCAATCTTCTTGGCGCCTTCGGAGACCAGAACGACATCAAATTCGGTCTTCTCGTCTTCGGCTTCGCCGCCGCCACCTGCTGGGGCGGCTGCTGCCATTGCTACAGGAGCTGCAGCGGTGACATCGAACTTCTCTTCGAACGCCTTGAGCAGTTCGCTCAGTTCGAGGACGGTCATGCCCTCGATCTTGGTTAGGACGTCTTCAACAGCGGACATAATCAGTCCTCCTTCTCGTTGGTGTCTTCGGAGTCAGCGGGTGCTGCCTCTTCGGTCTGGTCAGATGCGGCAGACCCGTCGGAGTCGGTGGACTCTGGTTCTGCGGCATCGTCCGGTGCAGCCTCGGCGGCATCGTCAGATGCAGCCTCGGGTGCGTCGGTTTCTTGGGCTGTAGCTTCGTCTGCCGGGGCCTCTTCGGCGGCAGGAGCTTCTGCACTCGGGTTGGCACCACCCTTTTCGATAAGTGCCTGGGTGAGTTGTGCGAGCTTGGTGGGCATTGCTTGAAGCAACGCAGCGAACTGCGACATAGGGGCCTGGAGAAGTCCGGCAAACTCGGCCAGCAATTCTTCGCGGGGCGCAATCTTGGAGAGCGCCGCAACATCGGCAGCGCTAATTTCGGCGCCGTCCATGACCCCGCCCTTGATGACAAGAGCGTCGTGTTCTTTTTGAAAATCAGTAAGTGCCTTAGTGAGAGCAACGGGGTCAGCCGGGCTGCCTTCGGGCGGGTACGAGAACGCCAACGCGGTCGGGCCGGTCAGGTGACCTTGGAGCGCCAGGCCTGTGCGCTCAGCGGCAAGCTTGGTGAGGGTGTTCTTGTAGACCTTGAATTCGCCGCCAGCGTCCTTGACTGCTGCACGGAGCTGCGCCTGGGCTGGGACATCAAGACCGCGGTACTCAGTGACGACCACGGTGCCAGCAGCTTCGAGCTTGCTGGCGATCTCGTCGACCTTTGCGACCTTGTCTGCATTTGGATTATCCATGTTCGCCTCTCTGGCGGTACTGAATGCGTAAAAAGAACTATGAGCGTGTGCTCTGTCAGCCAAAGAATCAGCAACGGGCAACACGCTCATCTGAGCAGTTGTCTCCTCGTCGGGCGGACCTTGGGGTCCTTATGCTCGGTGAGCACCTGATGTCTTTGGTGACGATGAAATTGTCAGACGGGACGGTACCCGACTTGCCCGCCTTTGCAACTTGTTCCCCACAGAAACCGCTGCGGGACCAAATTTCGGGCGGACCTGGTCAGTTTGAGTAGAGGCCGTGATCGACCTTGACGCCTGGACCCATGGTCGATGCCATGCCGATTTTCTTGATGTAGCGGCCCTTGGCCGTGGCGGGCTTGACTCGCTGGAGTTCTTCGATAACGGCAGCCACGTTGGTGTTGAGGTCCTCGGAGCTGAAGCTGACCTTGCCAACGGGCACAGCCACGTTGGCGTCACGGTCGGCGCGGTATTCGACCCGGCCGCCCTTGAACTCGGCCACGGCTTTGGCGACATCCATGGTCACGGTGCCAGTCTTGGGGTTTGGCATTAGTCCGCGTGGACCCAGTGCACGACCCAACTTACCAACGGTGGGCATCATGTCTGGCGTGGCAATTGCGACATCGAAGTCAAGCATGCCGCCTTCGATTTGTTCGGCAAGGTCATCGGCACCAACAAGGTCGGCGCCCGCTTCGCGGGCTGCCATTGCAGCTTCGCCCTGGGCGAATACGGCGATGCGCACCGTACGCCCGGTGCCAGCGGGCAGGGCCACAGTGCCTCGAAGCGCTTCTTCGGTCTTGCGAGGGTCGATGCCCAGGCGAATAATCAGTTCGACGGACTCGTCGAACTTGGCAGTCGCCAGGCTCTTGACGAGCTCAATGGCTTCGTCGGGAGCGTGGAGGCGGTCTCGGTCGTACCGCTTTTGTGCATCGTTGTAGCGCTTGCCAGCCATAGTGTTTCCCTTTTCGGTCCCTCGGTTTTACTCGGAGCCGAGAGCGAGGTCCTCTCCCGGTGAGTTATTTGCTTGGTTTCATTCCGCAGGTTGGGCTTAGGAGTTCGGGCGCTTTTCGCCACGTTGCGGATTATCACTGCGACCGTTGCCCGGCGGTCAAGCCAATCCGCAGATTGGTCCGAGCGCAGCGATGCCACGATTGCGAGAACGGGTGTCAGGTAACCCGGAGGCCCATCGAGCGAGCGGTGCCGGCGACCTGCAGTTTGGCCTGATCGATATCGGCGGTGTTGAGATCGGGGAGTTTGATCTCTGCAATCTCGGTGACCTGTGCGTCGGTCACCGTGCCGGCTTCTTCTCGACCAGGTTCGTGAGCGGCCTTGTCGAGACCGGCCGCCTTGCGCAGCAAGAATGCCGTTGGGGGCGTCTTGGTGATGAAGCTGAACGATCGGTCTTCGAAGATGGTGATCTCAACCGGGACGATCTGACCGCGTTGACCTTCGGTCTTGGCGTTGTACGCCTTGCAGAAGTCCATGATCTGGACACCGTGGGGACCAAGTGCGGTACCAACTGGCGGCGCAGGTGATGCCTCGCCCGCAGGAATCTGGATCTTTACGAGTGCGGCGACTTGTTTCTTAGCCATGAGTTTCTACTGCTTCTAGAGACAGCCCGAGAGAGCTGTTGCGAATTTACGCCGGTTCAGACCGGCAGCGACATGAAAGTGTGCCCAATAAAGAGCCAGCGAACAACCCCAGTGGCTCAGTTGGTCCATTTCGCTACTTCGGCGGTGGGCCGGGATTTACAGCTTGGCGACTTGGGCGAATTCGAGTTCGACCGGGGTCTCTCGACCAAAGATGTTGACCAACACTTTGACTTTGAGTTGGTCTTCGTTGAGTTCGATAACTTCGCCGCTGAAGTCTGCGAAGGGGCCTTCTTTGACTCGAACCGTTTCGCCCATTTCGTAGAGCTTGCGAGTGCGAGTCTTTTTCTGGCCAGCGGCGGTTGCGGCGTCTTCGTCGGTCTTGACTTGCAGGAACGTTTCGACTTCGCGCCGGGGTAGCGGCGATGGCTTTGAACCTTGGCCAACAAAGCCGGTTACGCCTGGCGTGTTGCGGATCACGAACCACGAGTCGTCGTCGAGCCGGCATCGCACCAGCAGGTAGCCGGGGAACATCTTCTTTTGGACGACGACTTTTTTGCCCTGGCGGAACTCGACGACGTCTTCCATGGGGATCACGACCTCGTGGATCCGTCCGTCCATGTTCATGCTGGCAGTACGAGCTTCGAGGTTCTGTTTAACTTTTTTCTCGTAACCCGACTGGGTGTGCACCACGAACCATTTACCTGGACGGTCGTAGGGGCTCACAACTTTGGGCGCCGGTGCAGCTTCTTCGTCGCCCTCGGCGTCTTCGAGCTTTTCGTAAATGAGTGCGTCTTCGTCGATGACCTCCGGGGCCTCGGGGGCCTCGACTTCGACCGCTTCGACTGCGTCGGTCGGTGGCGCTTTCGCCTCGGCAGCGTTGTCGTCGGCGGCGGCGGTATCTTCGATTACGTCGCTCATCGTTCGAACAGTTTCACGATGGCTTCGCCGAGACCGAAGTCCAGGCCGGCAACGAGCGCGGTGAACACAACCAGCAGAGCGAAAACCACCAACGAGTAGTTCATGACTTCCTCGCGGCTTGGCCACGAGACAAGCTTGAGCTCCTTGCGGACTTCGCGAAAGAACTGTGCGGGCGGGGTACGAGGTTCACCCGAACCCGAGCGCGCCTCGCGTTTTTGGCGTACCGGTTCACCGTCGTCGTCAAGGAGGCCCTGTTTTTGGGCGAAACGGCGAGTTTGTCGATTCAAGCTCTGCGTATCAGACATTGCCTTTGGGACCTTCTTGGGGTGTCTTGCGTTCGTAGAAGTTTGCAGGGCCGGTGGGGATCGAACCCACAACCTCCGGTTTTGGAGACCGGTGCTCTAGCCAGTTGAGCCACGGCCCTTCAACTTGACTCCTCACACTATCCCTACTGGTCGCAATCGCAACGGCAGTTGATCGGGATGGGCGGCTGCCCGAGACTCAACTGGCGTTGCGATGAGCTTCGATATCGATGACATCGGCGGTCGCTGGGGGGTCGGGCTTCGGTGTTTGAGAAGTTGACGAGACCGGTCGCCACCCGACGAGACCGTCACGGAGCCGAGCCCGTGCCCGATGGAGGCGAACTTTGGCTGCAGCCTCGGAGATATCGAGTTCTCGTGCAATTTCGCGGTGGCTCATGCCATGCACATCTCGAAGGACCACAACATTGCGCAGCCGCTCAGGAAGATTGTCGAGCGCTCGGCGCAACCGCTGTCCAACGGCCCCATTTTCGAGCGCGAATTCTGGATCATTGGCCTCGCGACGATCAGCCAGGTCAATGACGGCATCGATGTCATCGTGGCGAGAATGACGCTGGCGGCGGCCCATGTAGGTCGACGCACTGTTCGCCGTAATGCGATGCAACCATGTTGAGAACCGGGCATCGCCCCGGAACTTGCGAAGACTTCGATACGCCCGCACGTAGGTGTCCTGGACGACGTCGTCTGCGTCGTGCTCGTTTCCGGTAAGGCGCAGCGCGAGCCCGTGCACCTTCTGATAGGTCGCTTTGAAGAGTTCATCGAAAGCGGCTCGATCTCCGAGCTTGGCTTTGGCGATGAGATCCTTGAGATCGTCTTCCACGACCCGACTCTATACCCGAACCCCAGATCCGCAAGTTCGGATCCGGAGGGGATTTGTAGCGCCAGACAGATTTGAACTGTCGACCTCTCGATTATGAGTCGAGCGCTCTCACCAACTGAGCTATGGCGCCCCGGAAAGGGTCAACGCCCAGCCATGTCGTGAAACAGTGCTGGACGTATCGATACCGGTGGAGCTCCCTAAGAGAGTTGAACTCTTGACCTCTTCCTTACCATGGAAGCGCTCTACCGACTGAGCTAAGGGAGCAGGGCGCCAAGGATGCCACGATAAGCCGCCTTGCCCAACCCCTTTTCTGGAATCCTGTAACACATCTCTGATTTGGGTCGAGGCGATTGTGAACACATCTGAGCTAACCAACGCGAATCCAGTTGTGCGAGACGCCGTGCGCCGTGATGCCGGGGACCTGATGCGCATCTACAACCGGGAGGTGCTTGAGACTACGGCAACGCTCGATGCCGAGCCCCGCACGCTCGAGGAACAGCAGCACTGGTTGGCTGAGCGCAGCCTGGGTCATGCGGTACTGGTGGCTGAACTCGATGGCGTGGTTGCCGGTTTCGCATCGCTCTCGGCGTTCAAATTGCGGGCTGCGTATCGACCCACGGTCGAGAATTCCATTTACATCGATCCGGTGTTCCAGCGCCAAGGCCTCGGCCTGTTACTTATGACCGCGATCGTGGACCGCGCCCGACTGCACGGATTTCACTCGGTGATCGCCCGCATCGCCGACGGCAATCCTGGGTCAATCACGCTCCACGAACATCTCGGCTACCGCATGGTCGGCGTCGAGAAAGAGGTCGGTCGCAAGTTCGGTCGATGGCTCGACGTTACCGAAATGCAACTTATGCTCTGAATCCCGCTTGCCTCCGGCTGCACGGGACTAGGTCTTAGAGGCCTCACACGCTCAGTCCCTTCCTTTTTTCCTCCAGCTGTTGGGGTGTTGCAAACTCTCTGCAATTTGTCGGTTGCACCGCCGCGTTCAGCGACTGATGCGCAGGTGTTGTCAATTTTCGGATCGTTCGTTCTTACTGCATCGTGGCAAGCCACCCGGGCTGGCAGGTGCGGCCTCGCGGACTAAGTTGCAGGGATGGACCTTACGAATGTTGGAAGTGACCTGATCGATGCAGCCCAAGGGCTGCAACAGCAGACCGTTGAGCTGCGACGAGCTATTCACGCCGACCCCGAGATCGGGAACGATCTGCCACGCACGCAGAGCAAAATCTTGGATGCACTCGACGGTCTAGGACTGCACATCACCAAGGGCGAAGCGCTCACTTCTGTCGTTGCCGATCTCGACACGGGCAAGCCGGGGCCAACCATCTTGCTGCGAGGCGACATGGACGCCCTGCCCTTGCAGGAAGACCTCGATGTGCCTTGGCGGTCCCAGGTCGAACAGACCATGCACGCATGTGGCCACGACGCCCACGTTGCCATGTTGCTCAGCTCGGCCCGCCTGCTCGCCGAGAACAAGAGCGAACTGACCGGCAAGATCCGGTTCATGTTCCAGCCCGGCGAAGAAGGCTTCCACGGAGCCAAGTTCATGATCGACGAAGGCGTGCTCGACGGCGTTGATCGAGCCTTCGCCATTCACGTATTCACTCAGATGCGAAGCGGTCACTTCTTCAGCAAGGGCGGTCCGCTCATGGCCAGCGCCGACCGATTCGAAATCACGATCAATGGCTCGGGCGGCCACGCTTCGATGCCTCACGGATGCATCGATCCAATCCCCGCAGCAGCCTCGACGGTGCTTGGGTTACACGCAATGGTCGGCCGCACGACTCCGGCCTCGGAGGCTGCAGTGCTGACCGTTTCGCACCTGCAGGCGGGCACAACAAACAACATCATCCCGGCCTCAGCATTCATGGAAGGCACGATTCGCACACTCAACGAAGACGTTCGCGCTGGCTTGCACGAGAACCTGGTCACGGTTGCACAAGGCAACGCAGTCGCCCACAATTGTTCGTGCACCGCCGAGGTCATCCCCGGCTATCCGGTCACCGTAAACAACGACCAAGAAGTCCAACGAGCCCAGTCGGCGGCCGAGCAAGTTCTGGGCGAAGGCTCATTCCACATCATGCCCGAAGCCGTTATGGGGGCCGAAGACTGGAGCTATGTGCTCAACGAGGTTCCCGGGTCGATGGCCTTCCTCGGGGTGTGCTCACCTGACCTGGTTCCTCATGAGGCCGCTCCGAACCACTCAAACCTGATGACCATCGACGAAGACGCAATGGCCCAAGGCGTCGCCATGTACGCCGCGATGGCTATGGGGCAATAACGGTTAGTGATCTACGAGGTAGCTGAAGTACAGCAATTCACCAGTCGGCCCGCGGACCGACCGGTACTCGCCGCCAGGAACCTGTTCGGTTAATTGCAGAAGCTCCTGCTCTTGGTTCGGCAGACCGACCACGAACAACCTTGGCCGAGTGTTCTCTTGATCGGCGAGCTCGGCCGCGGCCCAGAGGTTTCGAGGCAAGTCGGGATAGCTCATGAATCGAAGCGTTCCGTGCTCAGCGAATAGGGACGGGGCACCGAGCAAAAAGGTGTCGGCTTCGCCAGCCTGCTCAGCGAAGTCGCGACCGATGGCATCGACATGTGCTCGCGGCGGGTTGTCGCCGAATTGCGAGAAGTAGATTCGTACTCCGCCCTGGGCCAAGACGAGCGCGATCACTGCGGTCACGGCGTACCTCATCCAGTCCCGGGCGCGGGCTGATGCCAGAACCAGACCAAAGAAGTAGTCGACGGCGATGCCTCCGAACAATGCAACTGCGGGGAAGACCATCACCAAGCGCGTGGCCGAAGGCGCGCCGTTCGTAAGGATGCCGCCAAGTACGAACCCCAGCACAAACCAACAAACCACCAAATAGTGTTGGAACGTCAGGAACCTTGCAAGCGCTAACCCCAGACCAACCCAGAACAGGATCGCTGCAAGCAGTTGCAGCCCGGGAGCGTCAGCGAAGTAGAACGTGGAAACATCGCCCCCATCCACGAAGAATCGCAGGTTGTTCTTTGTTTGCAACCACAAGACGCCCCAGGCGCCGTCGGCATTGATTGCTTGGGTGTTCGCATCGGTAAAGATGCTGACACCGGACTGCCGCGAGGCAAATGTGCCCGGTGCCCGCCAGTAGCGCGGCACGAGAGGCAGCCAGGCCATGAAAAAGCCGAAGGGCACAAGCCACAGTCGACGAAATTGTGTGCGGTACCGCCAGGCAAACACGACCACGACCGCGGCCAGCAGAACCGGCAATAACCGAGAGCCGTAATAGAAGTACTGGGCAAGACCGCAACTCATCCCGGCGCCGAGCAACGGCAGGATGGCCGAGTCACGGTTCGCCAGGCTGCGGTCGGCCCACAACACGAAAGCGACCATGACGATCGCCATGAAAACCGAGTGGATGTTGTTCAGCGCCATACGGCTGAACTGGATGTGAATGTGGGAGAACGCCAAGAAGGCGGCGGCGATGACGCCGACACGGCGACTCCAGCCCAACCGCCCAACGACGTACACCGCAGGGATACAGAGAGCACCGAAGAGAGCGGAGCCCATACGCACACCGCTCACGGACTGGCCAAAGAGCGCCATCGACAACTTCTGCAGGTAATGGAACAGCGTCGGGTGATCAAGGAAACCAGTGCTGAACGGCGGCAAATACTGATCGGATGATCCGACGCGAAGTGCGAGCATCGCCATCTCACCTTCGTCGCCATGCATCGGGGGCAGCGTCTCGAGCTCACGCACACGCAACAGCAGACCGGCCGCGAACAAGCCTGACAGCATCCAGAAATCAAAGGACCGCAGCCTCCGGCTCCAGTCGAACCGCCATGCCATTTTCGCAGTGCTGAAGTCGCTATACAGCGCGGCGCAGACAACAACCGTCAACCCGCCGAGCCAGGTCGCCAGCGGCCAGCCAGCTTCAAAATTGCGGGACAGTCCGAATATCGAGACGGCGATCGCCAGTGCTCCGGCCCACAGAACGATGATGGGTGGCGTAATCGTCGCACCGTCGGACCCGGCTCCGCTACGACCGAGGGACACCGTCTGTTCGCGCACCAGCGACGCAGCAATGAGTGCGGCGACGCCAGTCCCAATAAGCCACAGCGAAGCGAGTGAGACGCCAACCGCACAGAGCACCGCCCCTGCCAGTGCAATTGCTAGGGAGAGACTGAACCCAGCTGGATCAGGCTCACTTTCGGGCAGCACGCGAGACCCCTGGTCGACATGGTTCACTCAGCTACCAAACGCCGCTCGGCATGAGCAACGCTTGGGTTGTCATCGCCTTATCACTGGGCATCTGCACCGCCTGAGGCTACTGGGTCAGAGCCTGTGCCCGCCGCACCCAAAAGGAACAGACACCGAAAGAACGGTGACCCGCACCCAGCACATCGTGCAGCGTGCGGGTCACCACTATCGCTCGTTAGTTGCCACCCTCGGTGACTTCGACGGTTCCCTTGACGAAGTCATTGCCATTCACATCGACGCCATCGGCCTCGAGGTTCGCAATGGCCTCTTTGACAATGTCGGTGCGGAACGCTCCATCGGTGGGTGCCGAAGTCAGGATGCCTTCGGCGGTCGCGATGTCAACGGTTTGTTGCCAAAGCACCGGATCCATGACGCCAACACCTTGAGGCGATGGCCAAACCAACGGATTGATTTCGTTCATCATCCAGGCCTGGTGTCCGGGTCCGCCAAATGGCGGCTCTGCAGCCAGGATCGCTTCGACGCAGTCCTGGGGATTGTCACGGCAGTGAATCCAGCCGCGCAATGAGCCTTCGACAAATTTGACGGCCATCTCGCGATACGCCTCGTCGTCGTCGAGTCGGTCAGCATCGGCCCAGATTGCGTCCTGGAGCATTGCGGTGCCCACATCGTTCCAATCGATGATGTTGAAGTCTTCTGGCTGATAGAGCTCGCCGGTGTCGGCGTTGACTGTTTCCAGCACCATGGCGTACTCGTTGTAGATCATCGCTTGGGCAGTATCGATGTCACCGTTGATCAGCGCAGTCATATTGAAGTCCTGGCCAACCATCGTCACGTCGCTCGCTGGGTCGATACCGTTCTTGCGGAGCCCAGCAACGAGTTCGAACTCGTTACCAAAGCCCCAGTTGCCAACATTGGTTCCCGCAAGGTCATCAACACCGTCGATACCCGAGTCAGCAAATGACACCTGCAGGGTGCCGCTGCGCTGGAACACCTGGGCGATGTTGGTAATGTTTAGGCCTTCTTCGCGTGGGACCAGGCCGCGCGGGACCCAGGAGATGGCGAAGTCAGATGCGCCGGAGTCGAGCACGGTTGCAGGAACGATGTCGAGGCCACCGTCGACGATAGTCACGTCGAGTCCTACGTCTTCGTAGAAGCCCAGGTCGCGTGCTGCAAAGTAGCCAGCGAACTGGCTCTGCGGCACCCACTGAAGCTGCAACGTGACCGGCGTTAGTTCACCGTCGTCGCTGCCTCCGGCTGCATCGTCGCTGCCTCCGCATGCGACAGCAAATGTCGCGAGCGCAAGCAGAACGGCGAGCAAGCGCCACATTTTCGGTTTGGGTTTCATATCGGTTCCCTCCATGGAAAAGACGAGCGACTAGCGCCCATCGGTTGTTCGTACAGAGCTGTGCCATGGCATGACGGCGTTCTCAATCAGCACGGTTGCCACATACAGGATGGTGCCGATCAGTGTCCCCGCAAGCACAGCGGCCCACGCGTCGGCGTACCTGGTGAGTCCAGCTGCCTGGGTGATCATTGGCCCAAGCGCGTCCTGTCGACCGCCGAAGTACTCAGCAACAATGGCGCCGATTACGGCGAGCGACGAGGAGACCTTCATGGCGGTGAAGAACAGTGGCAGCGCAGTCGGAATGCGGACTTCGCGGGTGATGCGCGACTTGGTGGCTGCGTAGGACCGCATCAGTTCAATCTTGCTGGGGTCGGCTAGCCCTAGACCCTTGACGGTGTTAATAAAGATAGGAAAGAACACCAGCAGGATCACGATGAACTGCTTGGACCGAGCCGAGGTAAGGCCAAACCAATTGTTGAAGATTGGGGCAAGCGCAATTATGGGCACGGCGCTGATTGCGACCGCCAGTGGGGTAATTGCTTCATGAGCAATCCGGAATCGATTCACAAGCAGTGCCGCCCCCACGGCGAGCAGCGCCCCAACGATCAATCCGGAGACGATCACGTAACCAGTGATGGTTGCACCGGTCCAGATGGCATCAAAGTTCTCTACGAACGCAGCCGCTATTTCGGTCGGCGGCGGCAGCACGAAACCGTCGGGGCTCACGACCCGAAGCAGCCCTTCCCACACCGCCAGTATCCCCAAGCCAACCAGCACTGGGGCAGCCGTGGGACGCGAGGCCAGGTCGATAAGCCGCGCCATCAGGCACCAACTGCCCGCAGTGCCTTGCGCACTTCAGTCACTGCGGTATGGAAGTTGGGATCGTCGCGCGTGAACTCGGTGCGACCCCCAAGGTCTACATCGATCATCGAAGAAATCTGGCCTGGACGGGGTGACATGACGACGACGCGGGTGGATAGGTACACGGCTTCGGGCACGGAGTGAGTCACGAACACCACGGTTGTCTTGGTGTCTTGCCAGATGCGCAGCAGTTCGTCTTGCACGTGCTCTCGAGTCATCTCGTCAAGGGCCCCGAAAGGCTCGTCCATGAGTAATAACGATGGCTCAAATGAGAGTGCTCGCGCAATAGCGACTCGCTGTTGCATACCGCCGGAGAGCTCGGCAGGGTGATGGTCGCCAAAGCCGGCGAGCTGGACGAGCTCGAGCATTTCTAAGGCCCGCGACTTGCGGTCAGCCGATTTCCAGCCCATAAGTTCGAGCGGAAGCTCGATGTTCTTGGCCACGGTGCGCCAATCGAACAAGCCAGCCTTCTGAAACGCCATGCCGTAGTCCTGGTCGAGGCGAGCCTGTTCGGCACCCTTGCCATTTACCTGGATCGAGCCGGCCGTTGTGTCGGTCAGCGATGCGATGAGTCGCAACAGCGTGCTCTTACCGCACCCCGATGGGCCGATCAGCGTTACGAATTCCCCCGGATCGATGGCTAAATCTACGTTGTCGAGCGCCTCGACCTGGTTGCTCTTGCCGGGATTAAAGACCTTGGAAACGCCCTGCACTTGGACCGCTGGCGTCGGGCTCGATGTGGACGGTGCGACCATTACAGCACCTCTCGATTTTGGCGGGCCAGTACGAGGCGTTCGGTTCCAGCGACCGCCAGGAAGACCACAATCCCCAGCACCGCTGCACCCAACACGCTTGCGTACAGTCGCTCCGGGCCGGTGGTGTAATTGAGCGCTTCGCTAAACAGGCGACGCCCGAGGCCGCCGCGAACGACAGCGGAGATCTCGCCCACGATGGCCCCGACGATGCTGGCGGTTGCTGCGATCTTAAACGCCGAGAACAAATACGGCACCGCTGCAGGGAGTCGCAACCGCCAGAGCGTCTCGCTCCACGTGGCTGCGTAGGAATCCATCAGCTCTAGATCCGCTGGCTCCGGAGACTTGAGGCCCCGCAAGCCGTTCACTGCTACCGGGAAGAATGTGAGGTAGGTGGCAATGATTGATACCGACATCCAGTCCTGCCATTCCCAGGGAAAGAAGTCGAAGTTCTTGCGACCCCAGATCACGATGATTGGAGCAATAGCGATGAGGGGAATGGTCTGGCTCGCAATGATGTAGGGCAGGAATCCACGATCTAGGAATTTCCAACGGGCTAAGGCAATCGCCATGGACAAACCCAGGACCACCCCAGCAATGAATCCGACCGCCGCTTCGCGCAATGTGAACAGGCCTTCGCCCAGCAAGGTCCGGGCATAACTTTGGTCGGTGCCTCTCGTCGTCTCGCCGAACTCGCTGAGAATGCCAGAGATCGGCGGCATGTTGAGATCATCGGCGCGAGGAAGGATCGAGCCGACCACCGGCCAATCATGTTGCGCATTGTCGATCGATGTACCGAAGGCTTTGTAGGCCGTGTAGAGCAATCCAAGCAGCACCATGAAGGCCACGAACACGGCGCATTGGCGCAAGGTGCGAACCGCCATATCGCGACGATCCTCGGACCGTGCCTGTTCAGCAAGCAGCTGGTCGCGCACGACTGGATCTTCTGACGCTATGCGTTCCCCCACCGTTGCCATGTCAGGTGTTCAGTGCCGGGATTATTCGCTGTCCGTACGCATTGAGTGTTTCATCTTTTTGGTCGTGCATCAGGTAGATGGCGAACTGGTCGACACCCAGATCGCGCAGCGCCTTCAACCGTTCGATGTGGGCCTCTTCGGGTCCCAAGATGCAGAAGCGATCGATGATTTCATCGGGCACAAAGTCGGTGTGGTCGTGTCCCGCTTTGCCGTGACCGCCATAGTCGTAGCCGTCGCGGCCCTTGATGTAGTCGGTCAGCTCTTGGGGCACCATGTTGCTCTCGCCGCCGTAGCGATCGACTAGGTCAGCAACGTGATTGCCAACCATGCCGCCGAACCATCTGCATTGGTTGCGTTGATGCTCGAGGTCGGGACCGACGTAGGCCGGCGCTGCGACGCAGATGTAAAGATCGTCGGGGTCGCGGCCGGCTTCCTCGGCGGCGGCACGCACCGCAGCAATCATCCACTCGGCCAGGCTCAGGTCAGCGAGCTGCAAAATAAAACCATCGGTTTCACTGCCGCACATCTTCAGGGCACGAGGCCCGTACGCCGCCATGAGGATGTCGAGCTTTGAGTCTTTGGCCCAGGGGAACTCTTGCTGGGTGCCGTTGTAGGTGACTTCGCGACCCTCGGCGAGTTCCTTGATGACATGCATTGATTCGCTCAGCGTGGAGAGCTTTGCAGGCTTGTGGCCGAGCACTCGCATCGCCGAATCGCCCCGGCCAATGCCGCAGACGGTTCGGTTACCGAACATGTCGTTGAGTGTCGCAAAGTGTGATGCGGTCACGGTCCAGTTGCGGGTGCCTGGATTGGTGACCATCGGGCCCACAATCATGCGATTGGTGGCAGCCAGCATTTGGCTGTAGATCACATAGGGCTCTTGCCACAATATGTGGCTGTCAAAGGTCCATCCGTGACTGAAGCCCAGGGTCTCTGCTTTCGCCGCAAGATCGACAACTCGCCATGCCGGAGGATCGGTTTGTAGTACCACGCCAAAGTCCATGAGAGAAGCCCTCTATTCGTTCGTCGGAAAGCCGAGGTCGACTCGACTGGTCGCCGGATCTGGCCAGCGCGAGGTGATGACCTTGGCCTTGGTGTAGAACTTGACGCCTTCGGGCCCATACATGGTGGTATCGCCAAAGAGCGAATCTTTCCAGCCTCCAAAGGAGTGATAGCCGACGGGAACCGGCACCGGCACGTTGATACCGACCATGCCAGCATCGGCGTCTTCTTGGAACTGTCGGGCTGCGCCACCGTTCTGAGTGAAGATGGCGGCTCCATTGCCCCATGGGTTGTTCTTGATCAACTCGACGCCTTGCTGGTAGCTGTCACAGCGCACCACTGACAGCACGGGGCCAAAGATTTCGTCTTTGTAGCAGTCCATATCGGTGGTGACATTGTCGATCAGGCTCACGCCGATAAAGAACCCGTCGTTGTCGAAGTTCTGGTCTCGACCATCGACCACCACGGTGGCACCTTGTTCGACGGCACCACCGATGTAGCCAGCCGTTCTATCCCTGGCTTCGAGCGTAATGAGCGGGCCCATCTCGGAGTCGGGGTTCGTGCCGTCGCCAATGATGAGCTTGTCCATCCGCACCTTGATGGCCTCGATGAGCGGGTCGGCTATTGCACCGACGGCGGCAACGACCGAGATGGCCATGCAGCGCTCGCCAGCCGAACCGTATGCAGCCGACACAGCAGCATCGGCGGCCAGATCGAGATCAGCGTCGGGCAAGACCACCATGTGGTTCTTTGCGCCACCGAGCGCCTGGAAACGTTTGCCGTTGGCGGTGGCGCGTTCGGCCACGTACTTGGCGATTGGACTTGAGCCAACGAAGCTCGCGGCCTTGACATCGGGATGATCGAGGAGCCGGTCCACAGCGACCTTGTCGCCCTGCACCACGTTGAGCACGCCCGGCGGGAAACCGGCTTCTTGGAACAACTCGGCCATAAAGAGCGGAGCCGATGGGTCTCGCTCCGATGGCTTTAGAACGAATGTGTTGCCACACGCCACCGCGTTGGGGATCATCCATAGCGGCACCATCGCTGGGAAGTTGAACGGCGTGATTCCGGCCACGACGCCCAGCGGCTGGCGCACCGAATACACGTCGACGCCGGTCGAGGCCGATTCGTTGTAGCTGCCTTTAAGGGTCTCGGCAATGCCGCAGGCGTACTCGATGTTTTCGAGGCCTCGAGCGACCTCGCCCATAGCATCAGAAAGCACTTTGCCGTGCTCTGCGGTGAGCCGTTTGGCGATCTCTGCGGCGTTGGCTTCGACCAGATTGCGGAACGCGTACATGAGCTTGGTGCGCCGAGCGAGCGACGTCTTGCCCCACGTTTCAAACGCCGCCTGAGCCGAGGCAACCGCCAGGTCGACCTCTTCAACCGACGCCAGCGCAAGCTCAGCGCTGGCCTCGCCAGTGGCTGGGTTGTACACGTTTGTTGTCCGCCCCGCGGAGCCGACGTAGGTCGCACCATCGATCAGATGTTGAATTGACTGCATGAAATTCTTTCAGGAGGTAAGGACGTAGGGGCGTTAGATTAGGTAGCTACTGAGACCGCGGCGCACGAACTGACCGTGGCCTTTGGAACCCAGGTAGGTCTGGTTCTCGACGATCACTCGACCGCGACTGAGGACCGTTTCAACTTTGCCGGGCAGGGTGATGCCTTCGTAGGCGGAGTAGTCGATGTTCATGTGATGGTTGTCGACGCTTATGGTCCACTCGTGATTGGGGTTGTACAGCACGATGTCGGCATCGGAGCCAGGCTGGATCGTGCCCTTCTTTGGGTACATGCCCATCATGCGGGCCGGTGTTGTGGAGCACAGCTCGACCCAACGCGCCAGGCTGATCTCACCTGCGGTGACACCCTGGTAGATCATGTCCATGCGGTGCTCGACACCACCGATTCCGTTGGGGATGTTCCGGAAGTCGTCCTTGCCCAGTTCTTTCTGTTCCTTCATGCAGAACGGACAATGGTCAGTACTGACCACACTCAAATCGTTGGTCCGCAGGCCGGTCCACAGATCTTCGTGATGGTGCTCATGCTTAGTTCGCAACGGAGTGCTACACACGTAGCCCGCCCCGTCGAAGCCCTGGTCCATATGATCTTCGAGGTTAAAGTACAGATATTGCGGGCATGTTTCGGCGAAGACATTTGCGCCTTTGTTCCGCGCTATAGCCACTTGCTCGAGTGCCTCAGAGGCCGAAAGGTGCACGATGTATAACGGTGCGGCGCCAACCTTGGCCAGCTGGATGGCCCGGTGGGTTGCTTCGCTTTCGAACTCGGCTCGGCGCACGTATCCGTGGTTAACGGCGTCGGTCTCGCCCCGCTCGACGGCTTGCTCGGCGAGCACATCGATCGCCAAACCGTTTTCAGCGTGCATCATGAGCAGTCCGCCGTTACCGGCGACCTGTTGCATTGCTCGCAGGATCTGCCCGTCATCGGACAGGAACACGCCGGGGTAGGCCATAAACAGCTTGAAGCTACTTACACCTTCGTTGACGAGCAGGTCCATCTCTTTGAGCGACGCGTCGTTCACGTCGCCAATGATCATGTGAAAGCCATAGTCGATGGCGCACTCACCTTCGGCTTCGGCCATACGGGCGTCGTAGCACTCGCGCACGTTCTGGCCGAAGGCTTGAGTTGCGAAGTCCACGATTGTGGTCGTGCCACCCCACGCTGCGGCACGGGTGCCGCTCTCAAAATCATCTGACGCAACCGTGCCGCCAAAGGGCAGCGACATGTGGGTGTGGACATCGACGCCGCCAGGAATCACATATCGGCCGGTGGCATCAATGACCCGCTCGGCGCCGCCCTCGGCCGAAATGGCAAGGTCCGATCCCGGACTCAGGAGCGCAACAATCGTTTCGCCTTGCACGAGCACTTCGGCGAAGTCTGCGCCCGTCGATGAGATGACGGTGCCACCCTTGATCAGTATCCCCATGGTTACCCCTTCGTAACGGTCGGTCCAGCTTTGACTGGAGTGATCACGTTGTCTTACAGAATTTAGTTGGTTGCGGCGATAGCCGCGATGAGAGTGTCGATGCCTTCGTCGAGTTCCTGTTCGGTGATGGTCAGCATTGGCGCCATGCGAATGACATTGCCATACAGGCCGCCTTTGCCCAGCAGCAGTCCGCGCTCCTTGGCTTCGTCGAGCAGTCGGGCCGTGGTGGCCGAGTCTGGTTCGATGCTGCCCGGGTGCACGATCTCGATTGCTTGCATGAGCCCACGACCTCGAAGTTCAACAATCCAATCGGTGTCGTCGATCACTGGCGCGACACGTTCGGTCAGCCGACGACCCATGGTGAGTGCGTTGCCTTGCAGGTCATGGTCGAGCACGTATTTGAGAGTCGCCCGACCTGCTGCGGTCGACAGCGGGTTCCCTCCGAAGGTTGAGAATGACAACGAGGTAATGCTGTCCATGATCTCTTTGCGAGCAACCACACCAGCCAGCGTGATGCCGTTGCCGACGCCCTTGGCGAAGGTCAACATGTCAGGAACGATGCCGTGTGCTTGGTAACCCCAAAAGTGCTCGCCCGTGCGACCCCATCCGGTTTGCACCTCGTCGGAGATGAACAAGATGTCGCGATTCGCGAGCTCTTTGCCCATAGCGCCGAAGAAGCCATCGGGCGGGGTTGCGAACCCGCCGACCCCTTGGATGGGTTCGGCAATCATTGCCGCGACTTTGCCAGCGGTGGCCATGTCGATCATCTGCACCAAGTCGGCAACACATGCGTCGGTGTAGGCATCGTCGTCGAACTCGCGGAAGGGGCTGCGTAGCCGGTAGCCACCCTGGATGAAGGTCACGTTGAGGCCCGACATACTCGCCACGGACCAAGAGCTCTGGGCAGTGATGGCCTGGGCCGAATAAGACCGGCCGTGATAGCTGTTCCGCATGGCCAGGATCTCGTTGGATCCTCGGAACGTGTTGGCCAGCATGATCGCGGTGTCGTTGGCTTCGGTGCCCGACGCGGTGAAGAACACTCGGGCATCGGGGATGCCGGAAACTGCAGCGACTTCTTCGGCGAACGAGATCATGGGCTCAGACAGGTAAAGGGTCGAGGTGTGCATCACCTTGGCTGCTTGTTCCTGCACCGCAGCGACGACCTCGGGCACGCTGTGGCCGATCATGGTGGTCAGCACGCCGCCAAACCAGTCGAGATATTTGTTGCCTTCGATATCCCAGACATAGCTGCCGAGGCCGCGATCGATCGAGATTGGTTCGCTGTGCAGCGGTGCCACAAATGACGGCAGCACAGCCTTGTAACGGGCGAGGAGTTCGGCGTTCGTCGTCAACGATAAACCTTTACGCGTCGGCGAGCGGGCCGTACATGTCGGGCCGACGATCTCGATAGAACGCCCATTGATTGCGGGTCTCCTCGATCAGGTCTAGGTCCAGGTCTCGCACCAGGAGCTCGGCATCTTGGTTGCTGGCCGTGCCGTCGACGAACTCGCCTCGGGGGTTGGCAAAATACGATGTGCCGTAGAAGTCATTGTCGCCGAGGGGTTCGATGCCTACCCGGTTGATCGCTCCCACGTAGTACATGTTTGCTGCGGCCGATGCGGTTTGTTCGAGCTGCCACAAGTGCGACGACAGTCCGCGGCTGGTCGCCGATGGGTTGAATACGATTTGGGCGCCTGCGAGTCCAATGGCACGCCAGCCTTCGGGGAAGTGCCGGTCGTAGCAGATGTACACGCCCACTTTACCGACGGCGGTTTCGAAGATCGGGTAGCCCAGATTGCCGGGCCGGAAGTAGAACTTCTCCCAGAATCCATGAACCTGCGGGATGTGGGTCTTGCGGTATTTGCCCAGGTAGCTGCCATCGGCATCGATCACGGCGGCAGTGTTGTAGAGCACGCCGGGCTGCTCTTCTTCGTACATCGGCAGAACCGTGACCATGTTGAGCTCTTTGGCCAATGCTTGAAACCGTTTGGTAATCGGGCCGTCGGGAATGGACTCGGCATATTCATAGAACGCAGCGTCTTGGACCTGGCAAAAGTACGGCCCGTAGAAGAGCTCTTGGAAGCAGATCACCTGGGTGCCTTGAGCAGCGGCGTCGCGCATGTGCTGCTCATGCAGGTCAAGCATCGACTCCTTATCCCCGGTCCATGCGGCCTGTACCACCGCTGCCTTCACCATGTTTGCCACTGTTTCCCCCTGATGAGATCTGCATTTTTACACTTGCGCTTCTCAAGCTGCGCCCTCATTATGTGTGTTAGCAAATAGAAGCACAAGACCATGTTTGTGCCATACAAAACATTTCTCCTATGCCAATCAGCACCTCGTTGGACAACCTGGCCGATCGCAGCGCTCGGGGCATCGCGCTTGCGCTGGGGCGACTTATCAGCACCGGGCAGCTCCAAGTCGGCGAGAAGATGCCCACCGTGCGAGCTATGGCGAAGCAACTGCAAGTCAGCCCGACCACGATCAGTGATGCATGGCGACTGCTGCAAGGTCATGGCGCAATCGCGACCGAGGGACGGCGCGGCACATTTGTACGCGGCCCTCGCCAAGGCGCCGCACCCGGGCGATACTGGCAGGTTCCCGTCGCCCCCGGAACGTTCGCACTCGACCTTTCGACTGGCACGCCCGATCCGGGTCTGTTGCCGCCGCTCGGCCCGGCCCTCGGGCACATGCAGCTTGATGCAGCCGTCACTTCGTACCTCGATGCCCCCGTGGTACCGGAACTCGAACATGCGATCAGGAACACGTGGCCCTTCGACGCTGAGTTGATCACCATCGTCGACGGCGCACAAGACGCTCTTGACCGCCTTGTCTATGCCGTCATCAACATTGGCGACGTGGTGATGGTCAACGACCCGGCGTTCCCGCCGCTGCTCGACATGTTGGAGCAAGCGGGCGCCCAAATCATTGGCATCCCACTCGACGAAGAAGGGCTGTGCCCGCAAGCTCTTGCCGCTGCACTGGACCTTGAGCCTGTAGCCCTGTTCCTGCAACCGCTGGCGCACAACCCAACCGGGGTCTCCATGACGCGCGCCCGCGCCACCGAACTCGCTGCGCTTCTTCGAGAGCCCGAACTGGCGATCATCGAAGATGATCACTCCGGCGTGGTGAGCGGCGAACCGCTCGTAAGTCTGGGTGAGCACCTGCCGACTAAGACCGTGCACATTCGCAGCTTCTCCAAGTCGCACGGCCCTGATCTTCGACTCGCCGCTATCGGAGGAGCCGCTGCGCTAATCGACTCGGTCATTCGCCGTCGGCGCCGCGGCCCTTCGTGGAGCAGCCGCTTGCTGCAGCAGCTACTGCTCTACATGTTGACCGACGCTGCCACCTGTGCTCTTGTCGAGAGTGCCGGGAAGCAATACTTGCGACGACGCGCCATCTTTGTCGCTGCACTTGCTGAGCACGATGTATTGGTCGGCGGATCCTCGGGATTGAATCTATGGATTCCAGTTGCCGATCAACAGGTTGCGCTCGTGAGCCTGGCAGCGAACGGCGTTGGCGCCGCACCCGGAGCGCCCTTCCGCGTCGTTGACGACGGCCGCCACTTCATTCGCGCCAGCATCGGCACGATTGCCGGCGATGTCGAATCCCTGGCCGCCACGATCGCGACCGCCGCTTGGGCCGACCCCAGCCGTTAGCGGCTGTGGTCGAACTGTTGTCGTGACCATGGCAAAAGCCTCAGCCGCGGATAATTCGTGGCCGCCGAGTTCGGGGCCGGTTGCCTGTTACCCGGATCAGGATGACAAGGCCACCCTTCCTGTGCTTCATCCCTTGCCGGCTCCAACGACAGAACCACGGCCCGCCGAAGCGGAACCGTGGTCCTATTCACAAGTGGGCCAGGATGGATTTGAACCATCGAAGTGAAATCACGACGGGTTTACAGCCCGTTCCCTTTGGCCGCTCGGGCACTAACCCTTGTGAAGCCAACATTATAGCTGTAACCGTCAAACTCGCGGCGCGGATTTTGGCTGCGGATGCCTGAAAGCGACCCTGCCGAGGCGGTCCGCTAGATTCTCCTTATGCCTACCTTTGATGTGACCTCCGAAGTCGACATGCAAGAAGTCCGCAATGCGGTCGATCAAGCGAGCCGCGAGATCGTGAACCGTTTCGATTTTAAAGGCACGGACTCTTCGATCGAGCTCGGCGACGACGCCATCACGCTCAACTCCGCCAACGAGGACCGGCTCGCAGCACTGCGCCAGGTACTCCAAGAAAAGATGGTCCGCCGCGACGTTTCGCTGAAGGCCCTCGACTACGGCGAAGTCGAAGAAGCCTCCGGCGGTAGGGCTCGCCAGCAGGTCGCCTTGAGCGCCGGTATCTCGAGCGACAAGGCTAAGGAACTCAACAAGTTCATCAAGGCTCTAGGCCTCAAGGGCGTGCAATCATCGACCCAGGGTGAGCAACTCCGCGTGCAAGGCAAGAAGCGCGACTCTTTGCAAGAAGTCATGACCGCACTCAAAGGCGGCGACTTCGACATCCCGTTGCAGTTTGGGAACTTCCGCGACTGAACGATTCGCCAGATAGCGATTACGCAATCCGGGCGTTTGCGGGATAGGCGCAGTCAAGAATCCAGCCGATGGAATTTTCGAGTTCGGTGCACAGGCCGCTGAATACCTTGAGGTCATGTCCAATTGGGTCCGGAATGTCCAAGAGCACATCGTCGCCCAAGTAGGCCCGCCGGTTCGCAGCATTGATCTGGTCGAGCCACTCACGGGCTGTTTGGCCCTGAGACCGTGGGGTGACAACTGAGCCAAAGTGCCGCAGCGTGTACACATCGGCGATCGAACGGGGGAAGCGCGAAACCACACCGCGGGCGTGTTCGCTGGTCATGGTCAGAATGAGGTCAGCATGGTCAACGACACCGGCACTGAGTTTTTGGCTCCGTTTGCGAGAAACATCGATCCCTCGCTGCTCGAGCAACGCGGTCGCATGATCGTGCACCGGACGACCACCCTCCAAAAATCCAGCGGAAGCAGCAAAGGCATCGTCTGCGCTATGGCCGTGGGCTGACTTTGCAAACAAAGCTGCTGCCATTGGCGATCTGCAGATGTTCGCAGTACAGACGAAGAGGACGCGCATCTGCAGATTCTACAGTCCAAATCTTGCTGTCGCCCGAACCGCACGAGCGCCGCCACCCGAACGGTTTCGCTGAACCCTCAATGTGAGGACTTCTCCACGCCTGCACTTTCGGGCTCTTGCCGTTGAGATGCTCGAACAGAGGAGTTAGGCCCAGGATCCGGATCGCAGTGCTCGAACCCGGTCTTCGAGCGGCGGGTGTGTGGAAAACATTCGCCCGAGGTTGCCGAGTCCCCCGCCGCCAAAGTTTGACTGGGTCGTCGACCCGAACGGGTTCACGATGTAGTGCGACGCCTGCTCGGGAGCCACACCGTCGGGCGCGATCCGGCCTGATGCCATGCCGAGTTTCTCTAGCGCTCTCGCCAGAGGTTCTGCATCGCCCATAAGTCGAGCAGCGCTTGCGTCGGCCTTGTATTCGCGGGTGCGGCTGATGGCCCCTTTGATGAAGGAGGCAGCGAGCGGCGCGAGGATAATGGTGGCAATCAAAACGATCGGGTTCTGCCCGCCCCGGTTACGGCCTCGCATTCCGCCCCACATCGCCATGCGAGCGGCGTAGGTCACGGCCATGGCAATGGCGGCAGCGACGGAGCCAACGAGAATGTCACGATTGTCGATATGGGCAAGTTCGTGCGCAAGAACGCCTCGAATCTCATCCCACTCCATGAGCTCCATGAGACCAACGGTCACGGCAACCGCAGCGTTGTTGGGATTTCGTCCGGTTGCAAATGCGTTTGGTTGACGGTTCGGGGTTACGTACAGGGCGGGCATCGGCATGTTGGCCCGGGTGGTCAAATCTTCCATGATGGCGAAATACTGCGGGTACTGCGCCGGGTCCGCAGGTACCGCCCGGGCGCTTTTGATAGCCAACTTGGCGCTAAACCAGTAGGACCCGCCAGCCATAGCAAATCCAATAATAAGCCCAATCGTTAAGCCGCCGGTGCCGCCAAGGGCACCGCCAATAGCCATTGCCAGGCCACCTAGTAGTGCGAGTAGAACGAGTGTCTTGAACGAGTTAGCCACAGCAACCTCCGGAGACATCTAACCGTACTGAGCCCGAAGTTCTTCCCGACAGATCAACCATTCTTGATGCGCGCCGCCACTTGTTGGGTCACAAGAACTACTTTTGCACCCGATGAAATCCCTTTTCGGGCCGCTTCTGGTGGCGATCGTCTTCTTCACAGGCGTCTTCACTACTGCAACGCCAACGGCTTCGGCCCAGGGCGCCCTGACCGTGACGCTCACGGAAGATCCATTTCTGTGCGACACCGTCGTGCGTCCTCTTGGAACCGTTGCTGGACTCGTACCTGGTGAGGGGATTGAGTTCTCTTCTCCGCAGCTCAACGGCACGTTTTCACGGCGCAATGCAGATGAAGCAGGTCGCGTGGCCATGCGATGGAACTGTGACCGAGCCCAAACTTGGACCGTGACGGTGAGGGGTCTTACCAGCGGAGCCTCGGCGACCTTTGTGGTAACCGGCAAGACTGCTCCCCCGCCTGCCGACGCCCCCATTGGCGCAGCGTTCGATGCAAAGACAGCAATGACAACCGCGCAGATGGCGGTGTGGAAGGACTTCTCGCCGTTCAACACTGCTGGCGTTTACATCCCGGTGAACCCGAACTGGGACAACCGCGCCGACAAGCTCCAAGCAAACCTGACCGCGAGTTGGGTTTCCACCGTGTTCGCCGATGGGTGGAGTCTGATACCGATCTATGTCGGCTTTCAAGCCCCTGACCCCTGTCAGACCGGGCGGTTCGAGGGGCACTCGCTCGACCCCGCCACGGCTCGGAATCAAGGGCTCGCCGCAGCCGCAGATGCCGTCGAGTCTGTGACCAGGCTGGGCATGCCCGTCGGGTCTCCGATCTACTACGACATGGAGGCGTACCGAACCGGATGTTCTGAAGCTGTGCTCGCCTTTTTGGACGCCTGGACCGAGGGAGTGAAGGCCGCAGGATTCGTGTCCGGCGTATACGGGTCCCGCTCGTCGACCATGAGAGACCTCAGCCAAGCGCTCGGCCGCGCCGGATTCGACGCTCCTGACGCCGTGTGGGTTTCGACCGGAAACGGCAATCCAACCGCCTATGGGCTCGAGGTTCCGACCGACGGCCAGTGGGTGAATGCCCGCATGCATCAGTACCGGCTCAATATCACTCGTACCTACGGAGGCGTCACTCGCGAGATCGACGAGAACATCGTCGATGCGCCGCTCGCTCGGGCCAACGCTCCTGCGCCCGTGCCCGCCCAAACAGGGGTCGACTCCGACGGCGATGGCGTGGCCGAGCCGACGCCTGACAACTGTGACAACGTGGCGAACCCTGACCAGGCCGACCTAGACAACGACGGCGACGGCGATGTCTGCGACAGCGACATCGACGGCGATGGTGTCGACAACGTGGCCGACTTCGCTCCGAACGACCCGACGGTCCAGGCCGCACCCGCATCAACGGCGGCGCCAGCACCGGACATCGTCGACAACGACCAGGACGGCTTTGCCGAACCTGACCAAGATAATTGCGACCGGATCGCCAACGCCGATCAGGCCGACCTGGATAACGATGGCGACGGCGATGTCTGCGACAGCGACATCGATGGCGACGGCATCGCCAACGCCGATGACCAGGATCCGCGGGACCCGCTCGTTGGAGCGGCACCCGCGCCAACTGCCCAACCGGAACCTTCGCCGACTCCGGAGGCAACCCCGGCCCCAGACGAGCCTGTCGAGGC
>Ga0114956_1000424_pt1 | contig 30191 bp, 26 predicted proteins | sample MaitaG_FD_87304 | JGI IMG/M metagenome (GOLD analysis project Ga0114956, IMG submission 87304) | Marine algal microbial communities from Maine, USA - Maine_Asex2 metaG | ecosystem: Host-associated > Algae > Red algae > Unclassified | place: Maine, USA | collected 2015-01-05
CGAGAGTGTCGGGGTGGTCGGAACCCATGACTTCCGCGAGTCGTTCGATCAACTCCTCGGCTAATGCGAACTCGCGCATGGTTGCTGCCCACGCTGCCGCATTGGCGAGCACTGCCGAGTTCGTGGGGTGATCGCCAACGAGAGCCGCAGCTGAAGCAAGCCACGGCTCGAACGCGGGGTGGGGCACGGTTCCCGCTTCGTCAAGAGCCTCCCCGTGTACCCGCATGCGCAGCTCAATGACCTGCTGCACGCGATTTGCCTCGTCGGCCACATCGACCAAGTCGGCCTCAAGCGATGCCCGCACCGGCGAGGGCAGCGCGAACATCGGCTCGGCATCGCCTTCGGCCAGCGCAACGAGCGCCCGGTCGACTTCCCACAGCGCAGCAACGACCGGTTCGCGGTAGCGAGCCAGGCGAGTTGCCGGCACATGGTGCATGCGCCGAGCGACCTCCGACATCGCCACGCCCGCATCGTCTATAGCCGCGCGATCGAGGTACGGCTGTGCGGAATCGATCACGCTGGCTCGGTCGAGTTCGGTCGGCGACAGCCACCCCTTCAGAAACTCGACCACGATCCGCAGCGGTTCGGCCTGTCGGGTCGCCTTCAGCTGGAATGCGATCCGCACCAGCGGTTCGGCCAGGTCGTAGTACCGGAGGCGCCCGTCGAGCAACGCGGTCAGCGGCGAGTCCGACGGCCGCACCCAGCCCCGATCGACCAGCTCGTGCATGGTCTTGCTCACGCTTCGCTGGTCGGCGCCGAGGTGCTCGGCGAGTTCCTTGGTCGACATCGGGCGGTCGCGTTCGGCCAACGTCGCAACCACCCGTTGCTGCTGGGGGGCCAGCCGGGCCAGCTGTTCCTGGTAGTACGGGGTCAGGTCATCGAATCGGGTCAGCAGGTGATCGACGAGTGCATCCAACCGGTGCACGTCGAGCGCGGTGTTGAGTGTCGCCCACATGCGAGGTTGCCCGCCCGCGAGATGTTCGACGACGGCCAGTCGACCCTTGGCTTCATCGCCTTCGAGATAGTTGGCGAGCGGTTCGTCGCCCTGGTGCGCGGCGAGCAGCGTCAGCATCTCGGCTGCGACGTCGGTGTCGAACGGCGCCAGTCGGTCGGTCGTGAAGAAGCCGTAGAACGGGCTGTCCTGGTCTCGGACGTGCTCGGACAGCCGGGTTGACGACGCAACCAGCACGAGCCCCAAGCTGTCCTGCAGCAGGTGACGAAGGCGGTGTTGGCCCTGGTCGTCAGATCTCGCGATGCGGTCGAGGATCTGGTCGAAGTTCTCCGAGAACACCACGATCGGTGTCGTCGCACCCACCGAACGAATTGTGGTTTCGGGATCGCCCGCGTGCTGAGGTCCGGGCGGGGGATCGAGCCGATCGACGATGTGGTTGAGGAAGTCGTCGACCGAGTGAATGAGCCACGGATCTTCGTCGAGCCACGACGTTGCGAGCCCCAAACCGTCGTTGTCGATCGCGCGGCGAATCCGGTGATGCAACAGGCTGATGAGGTGGGTCTTGCCCGCGCCGCGAGGGCCGACGACGAGACTGTGATTGCGGGTCTTCGAGGTCGCGGCCTGTTCGATACGTTCGACGATTCGGTCGGCCAACGCATGGCGCCCGACGAAGAGCTTTTCGAGCTGAGCGCCCGAATGAAGGCTCGGCGTAAATCGTGAGGCGGTGCTCATTGGGTCGTCCCCGTGGTTGTGTTTGTGGTCGGCGTGATGCGACGACGCAGCATCCAGGTTTTCCGCAAGATCGGATAGCGCCACACCAGTGTGTTCTGGTCGAGGTAGTGATCGTCAACGAGGTGATCGATCAGCGTCCGCAACTCGTTGACATCGACATCGGGGTGCGCTGCGCCGACGGCGTCGAAACTCAGCGCTTCATTGCTGATCGCCTGTTCGTCGAGGATCGCAGTTGCGAGTGTCGGGTTGTCGTAGTACGAGTCGACGCGGGTGACCAGGTGGGTCCAGGCGCCCGACTGGCCTCGATCGCTGAGATACGTGGTGAACGCCGCCTCCGCTTCGTCGATGGTGATCGGACCGTTGGCGACCGGACTGGCCGCGCCGTCGAGGCGATGGAGCGCGTTGTGGAGCATGAAGGGGATGGCGTTCGTGCGATCGATGAGACGGTTGATAACCCCGAGATCGGCCCGGCGCCGAATGCCGTCAAGCAGGGCCTGAGTGAGGTCGACTGCGTGGTTGTGACCGAGTGGCCCGAGCTCGACGAACGCGAGGTCGTTGATCAGGCCTTCGGTCGCGTTTGCCTTGCGAAGCACGTGATGAAAGCCGATCGACCCGCTGAGGATCCACCGCACGCGGGGGTTGGCGTCGCCGCGCAAATGGCGAAGCGTCTGGAGCAGTTGGTGGCACTCGTCGGCATCTCGTCGAGCGATCGCTTCGGCGGCGATCGTGACTTCATCGAGCGCGACGATGACGATCGCCTTGCCCTTCGATGCCTTGCCCTTCGACGCCTTGCTATCGAGGTCGGCGTTGATTGCCGAAATGCACGACTCGAGCGTGGCCAGAGGACCGGCCGCTTTCGCCACGCCGTGGAGCGTGAGCGGACCCGCGCCGACGTCGATCGCTCCATCGCCGAGCGCGGCCTTGATCATGCGGGTCGTGCGATCTTTCAGCGTCGAGAGGCCGCCGATGCCACGGAGAATGCGCACGACGACCGCTTCCGCCGTCACGCAACCTTCGAGATCGATTTTCACCGCCGTTACGTCGTCGTCGGGTTGATCGCAGAGGCGAATCAGCAGCGAGGTCTTGCCCATGCGCCGGGGGTCGCTGAGCAGGTGATTGTTGCCCTGGCGGGCGCCAGCCACGATGCGGGCGATCGCATCGTCACGGCCGATGACGTCGTCGGGATCCGGTGATCCGCCGGTTTGCGGGGTGATGATTCGCATGTTGGGGTCCTGCCTGTTGACGTCCGGGAGGTTATACGGGAGATCTCCCGTATAAATGTACGGGAAACTTCCCGTACATTCCACTGCCCCGTCGCTATCGCCGTCGGGCAGCCGGGCAACTAGCGTTCGGTGGGTGAGAATCTCGGCGATTCGGACGACCGGCATCTACTGCCGTCCGGGCTGTCCGGCGAAACCGTTGGAGCGCAATCGCACTCGGTATGAGGCCGCCGCCGACGCCGAGGCCGCGAGCTACCGAGCTTGTCTGCGGTGCCGCCCCGACCGGGAACCGACGGTGAGATTTGGTGACCCGACCGAACCAGCAGACGCCGATCTCGCCACCGACTCGCATCGGGCGCGGTTCGCCCGGCGGCTGTTGGAGCTGACCGATCTGCCCGCCGCCATCGTGGCCGAGGCGATCGGGGCCGAATCGACTGCCGCGCTCGATGCGCTCCTGACCCGCATCTTCGCCTTCGACGCGGCAGGCCTGCGGAAGCGCCGCCTCGCCTCCGAGCGCCGCGCTGCCGCCACTCTCGACGGCGGGGTCATGTGGACCGAGTCGTTCTGGCAACCGAACGACATCAGCGGCACGCTCGGGTACCTCGCGAGCCGCGGCATTCCCGGCGTCGTCGAGGTGACCGACGGTCGCTACCGCCGGATCGTCCGCACGTCGGCAGGCGACGCGATTGCCGAGGTCTCGGTCGACACGCCGGCCAACGACGACGTCGGTCGGTTGCGTTTGCGGCTCGCCGCCGAGGTCGTGCCGGCCGGTCCGGGCGAACTGCTGGCGCTGTCTGATGCCGTGCGACGGCTGTTCAGCCTCGACAGCCCACCGCCCGGCTCGATCGACGCTCTCACTGCCGACCCGGTCCTCGGGCCCCACGTGCAAGCTGAACCCGGCCGACGACTCGCCGGGGCGTGGGATCGATTCGAAACCGCCATCCGCATCATCATCGGCCAACAAGTGACCGTCGCGGCCGCCTCAACCCTTACCGGCCGAGTCGTCGAACGATGCCGCGACGACACGCTCGACCACCAACTCGACCACCAAGTCAGCAAGGGCCTGATCGCGCCGTTTCCGAGCGCGGCCGAGGTCGCCGCCGCCGACCTCGTCGACATCGGCATGCCGGGCAGCCGGGTGGCCACGATCCAACGTTTCGCTACCGCAATCGCCACCGGAGACCTCGACCTCGATGCGGCGCCGACCGTGGCCGACCTGTGCACGGTGAAGGGCATCGGCCCCTGGACTGCCGAGTTGATCGCGGCCCGAGTGCTCGGCAAACCCGACGCGTTTCCGCCGAAGGACCTTGGCCTCGTTCGGGCGTACGAGGCGATGGGGGGCGCCGAGCCGGTCGAGGCGGCGGCGGAACGCTGGCGACCGCACCGCGCGTCGTCCATTCCGTACCTGTGGGCTCGAGCCTGAGCGCAGCAACTACGTTGGCGTCATGGCGCAATGGGAGTACTTCACAACAGTGTTAGAGGCCAATGTCGACATCGCACCCGTGCCGGTGCGCGACGAAGTTCCGATGATGGCCCACCCGAAATACAGCATTTACACGCTGATCCCGCAGCTCAACAATCTTGGGGCCAAGGGCTGGGAGCTTGTGCGAATCGAGCCGGTCGTCGTCGGAAAGAACGGCGACCTCGTGCCGCCGAACGATGATTCAGCGAAGTGGGCCCGGCAATTCTTCTGTGCCTTCAAACGCGAGTTGCCCTGAGCGACCGCTCCCGAGCGGCGTTTGTCGCCGCAACAAGACGAACGGAATCGCGGCGAGACACAGCAGCACGCCGGCAACCGTCAGCGCCGCGGCGATTGAGATCAGCTCGGCAACGACACCCAGGGCGAGACCTCCGACCAGTTCACCGAGCGCCTGGGCTTGGCCGCGGAACGAGATCACGGTTGCCCGCACGGCCGACTCGGCTCGACGATTGGCCCACGCGATCGTGAGCGGCTCGGTGACCTCGGCCGCGACGTCGCGAACCAACCAGCCGATCACGCCGATCCACAGCCAGGGGCCGGCGAGCAGGAAGATGCCGATACCGGCGGCGAGCCACAACACGACCAGCCAACCCGCTGCGACCCGTTCTTCGACGTCGTCGAGCCGGCGCTCGGCGAGCACCATGATCGGAATATTCACGAGCGTCATGACGAACCACACTGCGCCGAACCACGCCACCGCCTGCGCTCCGGAATAGTCCTCGAGGCCAAGTTCAACGAGGCGGGGGGTGTCGAGTGTGTTGATGGCCTCGGCCGCCATCGACGACAGCACGACCGACAGGAACATGGCGATCAAGGCGACACTCGCTCGAACGGTCGTCCACCCGTCGCTCCAGATGTCGACCATCTGCTGACGTCGCCCCTCGGTCTGTTCAACGGGTGTGAACGCGTGCTCCTGCATAACGCGTGCCAAACCGACTGCGTAGAGCCCGGCGGCGCACCCCGCGAGAACCATCGTGCCCCGAAGTGACCATTGGCCGCCGAGGGCGCCCAGCGCGATGCCGACGAGCAGGCCGAGCGATCGAAAGATTGCATGGCGCATGATGAGCGCGTCGTCTTCGACGCCGGTCTCGTCGGTGACCCACGCAGTGTCGGCGCCGCTCTGGAAGGTCCAGCCGACGGCATACAGCACCTGCCACACGAGCATGATCGGAAAGAACGCGGTGATCGGCGCCAACGCGAGCGCAGCCGCCATCACCACCCACGACACGACGATCGACCACTTGCGGCTGTAGGCGTCGGCCACGACACCGGTCGGGATCTCGGCGAGCAGCATCGTACCGACGAGAAACGAGCCGAGGAGTACGAGTCGGAGCGGCCGGAGGTCGAGTTCGACGACCCACCACACCACGGCGGTGAGGCCCCACATGCCGAAGATGATGCCCTGCATGAAGCCGAGCGAAAGGTAGACCCGGCGTGCGGTTGCCGCGACGGACGTCATCGCCGGCCGGCCGGTCATGAATGGCCCTTAGACGTGATTGAACGCGATGAGCGCATATTCGTGAGCGGGCTTTGCGGGCAGACCACCAGCGGCCCGGCAGGCGATGGTCGGCACCATGCGTCCAAGTTCGATATCGGCCCGGTAGGTCGAGTTCGGTGTCGTGACGTGGATCGTCCACCAGTCGTCACCAGCTTCGACGACGTCGATCGTGCGCTCGGCGTCATCGAGGTCCCAGCCTTCGACGGCGAGGGCGGCGCGCTCGGCGATCTGTTCCGGACCGCGGGCGGCCCCCCACCAACCCCGACACAGGATCGCTATTTCACCGGCCGGGTAGGTGCGGTTGACGATGCCGTCGAGTGCCTTGATGTCGAGCGACGCCCACATACGCCCGTCAGGCAGAGTCATCGCGGTGGGGGAGAACCGATGGCCACCGGTGTGGCTGACCCGGAACGTCGCAACGTGCGGCAGCAGCAGATCCGACTGTTTCGCCAGCTTGGTGCCCTCGGTGCCACAACACACGTCGTGGCTGCCTTGGGTGCAGATCAGGATCGCCTGTTCCGGCGCAACGTCGTCCGACAACGTGTCAGGCGAAATGTCGGTGAGGCGGTTCATGAACACGCCGACATCGTCGGGATGATGCACTCGACCCTGCGTTTCGCCATCGTCGTCTCGCCACCAGGTGAACACGCGCAGCGCTTCGCCTTCGGTCGGTACCGCAGCGAGCACCCGAGCCGGTCCCGCCGTAGTCGGCATCATCGACGTAAGGCCCGCCAGAAACTGGTGCTCGAAGACTGGCGTTGGCCAGGGCAGGGGTGTCTCGACGAGTACGACCATGGCCGCGTTGATCGCCGTGCCGCCGGGATCAAGCTGGATCGACTCGGCGAAGTCGGCGCAACGGGGCGATTCGTCCTCGGCGGGCAAGAGCGCGAGCGCTCCATCGTCGAGAGAGGGCTTGTCAGATGCGGGTTGTTGGGCCACAAGGTGAGGTTATTGCCGAATACGATGCAGGCCATATGAATGCCGCTGACGCTTCTGACAACTCCGCCGACAATGCTGGCGCTGATCCGATCTCGATCAGCGAGGCCACGGCCGTCGACGATGAACTCATCGCAGCATTCGAGCTGCTCATTCCGCAGCTGTCATCGTCGAACCCGCCGCCCGGGGCCGAGATGTTGCAGGCCATCGTCGAGTCCGACGCGTCGGTGCTGTTGATCGCACGAGATGCCACAAACGGCGGGCGCATCGTTGGCAGTTTGACGTTGGCGCTGTTTCTGATTCCGACTGGCCTTCGGGCGTGGATCGAAGACGTCGTCGTCGACGACGCGGCCCGCGGTAAAGGGGTCGGTCGCAAGCTGAACGAAGCGGCGCTCGACCACGCGCGCACCGTCGGGGCCACCACGGTCGACCTCACGTCGCGCCCCTCGCGCGAAGCCGCAAACCGGCTGTACCAGCGCCTCGGTTTCGAGGCCCGCGAGACCAACATCTACCGATTCAAGCTCTGAGCTAGGCGGCCAGACCACAATGACTACCGCGGGCGTGTCGGGTTCGCCGCGCGTTGCCGGTTCGGCGCGTCGCCGACTGATCATCACGTTTGTTGTTTTCGTGATGCTCGGGCTTCCGGAGGGCGTGTTGGGCACGGTGTGGCCATCGATGCGGGCCGATCTCGGTCGGCCGGTGTCGAGCCTCGCGTGGCTCATCGGCGGCTACACGCTCGGTTATCTCGTTTCGACTGGAGCGTCGGGTCGACTCAGCGAACGGGTGGGTGTGCAACGAGCCGTGCAGCTGGGAGTCGCAACAACTGCGGTTGGCCTGCTCTTTTACGTCGTCAGTTTCGCGTGGCCGATCACCGTCATCGGCTCGGTGATTCTCGGCACTGGTGCCGGACTGGTCGACGCGTCGATCAACGCCGACGTCGCGCTCCGTCATGGTCAGCGAGTCATGCACTTTCTGCACGCGGCCTTCGGTGTTGGCGCCACGCTTGGCCCGTTGGTGGCCACTGGACTTGTCCGGCTCAATTCGTCGTGGCGAATCGCGTACCTCGTGCTGGTTGCGTTCGAAGTGCTTCTGCTCGGACTGCTCCTACGCCGGCGACCCGAACCGGTCGATGCAGAGAGCTCGGATGGGGCGGAGGCGGTTGCCGCCACGACTGCCCGCAACCCACAGTTGGTGCTCGCGGCGTCGCTGTTCTACTTCGCGGTGTATGTCGGCGCCGAAGTCAGCATCGGACAATGGAGCTTCAGCATTCTGACCGAAGAACGCGGCAGCACACCGACGGCAGCCGGTATGGCGGTCGCAGCGTATTGGGGCGGACTGACCGTCGGCCGACTGTTGCTCGGTGTGGTCGGCGACCGCCTACATCCGCTCACGCTGCTGCGAGGTTCGGTCGTTGTTGCCTTGGTCGCCGGCATCTGGTTTTGGAGCGACGGTCCCGGCGTGCTGGTCGCATTACCGGTGCTCGGTTTGAGCTTCGCGGGCATCTTCCCGTCGCTCGTGTTGTTGACGCCAGGCTGGGTTGGGCGTGACCGTGTGGCCCGAGCGGTTGGCCTGCAGCTTTCATCGTCGAGCGCAGGGGCTATCGTGTCGTCTGCCCTCCTGGCCCTTGTTGCCCGTCAATGGGGGTTGAATGCAGTTCCCGCTGGCATCCTTGTGCTGGTGACCGTTCTTTCCCTTGCCCATATCGTCACAGAGGCGGCCTCTCGCTGATGGCAGTACTTGATCATCTGGTTTACGCCGGACCGAACCTTGCAGAAGCGGTCGATGAATTCGAGCGTCTCACGGGGATTCGCGCCGGCGCGGGCGGCCCGCATGTTGGTCGGGGAACGGCGAACCACCTCGTCAGTTTCGGACCAGGTAGCGCCTACCTCGAAATCATCGGCCCCGACCCGGACCAACCCGACCCGTCAGAGCCGCGCGCTTTCGGTATCGACACATTGTCGGGACCAAAGCTGGTCACCTTTGCGATTCGCCCGGACGAGACCGAGACCTTCGAAGCGGTCATCGGCACAATTCGCGCGGCGGGGTTCAGCCCGGGGCCGATTCGCGCCATGCGGCGTACTCGCGCCGACGGCGTTGAACTCGACTGGCAGCTCACGAGCCATCGGCTGCTCGACGACGGCGAACTTCCCGATGGTGGGCTCGTGCCGTTCGTGATCGACTGGGGTGCAACCCCGCACCCGACCGAGTCGGCAACGCCGGGTCTGTCGATGACCTCGATGCGGGTGGCCGGGGGCGAGACCACGGCGATCTATGAGATGTACGATCGGCTCGGCCTCGACATCCAGGTTGACCGCGGGGAGACGTCGATCACGTGTCGCCTTGTCGGTCCAAAGACCGTCGACCTCACCTAACCCCACGTCGGCTTGTTGGCGACTCGGTACGTGCGGGATCTAACGTCAAGCTTCAATGCGCCACCTTGGAGGAGGCATCATGCATCGAGCTCCGCTATCCGAACTTCTCACCAAACTCTGGACCGAGGAAACCGAGACTTACCCTGACGGTGTCCCGTTTGTCGATGCTGTGAACCATGGCACCATGAGCGTCGAGTTGTTTGCGCCACGCGGCGATGACCCGCAAGAACCGCACGACCAAGATGAGCTGTACATCGTGATCGGCGGGTCAAGCCGGTTCCGCCGCGGTGAAGAGCTGTCCGATGTCCGTTCGGGCGATGTGGTCTTCGTCCCGGCTCGTTTGCCGCACCGATTCGAGGAGATCAGCGACGACTTTATGGCCTGGGTCATCTTCTGGGGTCCAGAAGGCGGCGAAAGGTAGACGATGCCCGAACCCGATTTCACCGACGGGATCTCCGGTCCTGCGCTCGTCCCGTATCTGTCGGTCGCCGGCGCCGCGTCGGCAATCGAGTTCTATGAACGAGCGTTCGGTGCCGAGGTGACCGTGGGGCCGCTCGTGATGCCGGGTGGTCTGATTGCGCACGCCGAGCTGCAGATCGGCGATGCGGCGATCATGCTCGCTGACGGTGGGGTCCCGGCCGAACTGGTGGCGACGCCGTCAGATGTCGGACAAACGATCGTGCAGCTCATGCTCTACGTCGACGACGCTGATGCCGTCACCGCGACCGCGATCGCGGCAGGCGCTGACTGGGTGCGGCCCTTGGCCGATGATTTTGATGGTCGCCGCAGCGCCAAGATCCGCGATCCGTACGGTCATACGTGGTTCATCTCGACCCGCAGCAGCCGGTCGAACGATGAGGTCAACAAGCTACTGAAAGAACAGTTCGGCTAGGAATTCCCTGTTCGCGGTTGGGGGCGGCTGCCGGAGTCACCCCGCCCTGTCTCTAGCCGATGCCGTCGGGCATTTCGCTCTTGCGGCGGCCGATGAAGTCGAGGAGTTCGGCGTCGATTGCCTCGTCGAGCGGTGGCAGTTCGTAGCTCGCCAAGCTCTCTTTCCAGATCTTGTTGGCGCGGGTCGCGGCATCGAGTTCGCCGTCTTCGGTCCACTGCTCGAAGCTGTCGTTGTTCGCGACGGTGCTGCGATAGAACGCGGTCTCGAAGTTGGCGAGCGTGTGAGCGGTGCCGAGGAAGTGTTGGTTCGGACCGTTCTCCTTGATCGCGTCGAGCGCCTGGCCGTTTGGCGACATGTCGACACCTTCGCTGAACTTCGCCATCATGCCGAGCTGGTCGACGTCCATCACGAACTTCTCGTAGCCGATGGCGAGGCCACCCTCGCTCCAACCTGCCGCGTGCAGCATGAAGTTCACGCCCGCCATCACCGCAGGAATCAGCGTCGCGGCGCTCTCATATGCGGCCTGGGCATCGGGCAGCTTCGACGAAGTCAACGAACCACCGGAGCGGAAGGGCACGCCCAGGCGTCGAGCCAGCGCGGCGACGGTGTAGAGCACCATTGCGGGCTCGGGTGTGCCGAACGTGGGGGCACCCGTCTGCATCGACATGCTGCTGGCGAAGGAGCCGAACACGACTGGTGCACCCGGCCGCACAAGCTGGCAGAACGCCATGCCTGCGAGGGCTTCGGCCAGGGTCTGCGCGGCGACGCCGGCAGTCGTGGTCGGTGCCATTGCCCCCGCGAGAATGAACGGCGAAATCACACATGCTTGGTTGGCTTCGGCGTACACCGACGCGGCGGCGAGCATCGTGTCGTCCCAGACCAACGGCGACGAGGCGTTGATCAGCGAGCTCATGACGGTGCGGTCAGCCAGATCGCCACCGAACGCGATGCGGCTCAGCTCGACACTGTCGGCCGCACGTTCACCCGCGGTGACCGACCCCATGTACGCCTTGTCGCCGTATTTGATGTGGGCGTAGACCATGTCGAGGTGCCGCTTGTTGACCGGCACGTCGACCGGTTCACAGACCGTGCCGCCCGACATGTGTAGGTGCGGCGTGGCGTTCGCGAGCTTCACGAAGTTCTGAAAGTCCTCGATGCTTGCGTACCGGCGGCCGTTGTCGAGGTCGAACGCGAACGGCGAACCGTAGTTCGGCAGGAAGACGGTGTGCGGCCCGCCGATCTCGACGTTGTTCTTCGGGTTCCGTGCGTGCTGGGTGTACTGCGCTGGAGCGTTGTCGGTGATGAGCTTGCGGCACATCCCGCGAGGGAACTTCACCAGATCGCCTTCTACGTGCGCGCCCGCGTCGGCCCACATCTTCAACGCCTTGGGGTAATCGCGGAAGATCACGCCGACTTCTTCGAGGATCGTGTCGGCGTTGTGTTCGATGATCTCGAGCGATTCGTCACTCAACAGCTCGACCGGCTTCAGCGTGCGCGTCAGGAACGGTGCAGCTTCGACGATGGCGGCGGCGCGGCTCGCGGCCCGGCCGGCTCGGCCACCACCGCTGCGGCGGCTTTTGCGTGGTTCGGTTGCTTCAGCCATTGGAGGTCCTTTTGCGGCGGCGACGCCGCGGTTGATCGGTCTGCGCCACCCGTTCCGGCAACTGGACCACGGTGGCCAGATGATCGGTTGAGGCGGTGAGATGGGGGAATGCCATTGCGGCGACGAACAGTTCCTGGAATCGCGGTTCGGTTGCGGTTTCGATTTTGGTGACGCCCGCGATGACGTCTTCCATCAATGCCCGTTCGCGGCCCGAGAGCAGGGCCCGTACGGCCCCAGAGCCGGCCGCATTGCCAACCGAGGTCACCTTGTCGACCTCGCAGTCGGGAATAAGGCCGAGCACCATCGCGTGCACCGGGTTGATGTGGGCGCCGAATGCGCCCGCGAGACGGATGTCGTCGACGGTGGTCAGACCGGCGTGTTCGAGTAGCAGGTCGATGCCAGCGCGGAGCGCGGCTTTGGCGAGCTGTATCGCCCGGATGTCGGGCTGGGTCACCAAGATGTCGGGAGCGTCGGCGGCGGGGGCGCCGGCGGCGAGCGGACGGTGGAGGACGTACGAGAACGTGCGCTCGTCGGCAATGATGCGATCGTTGCGTTCGGCCAGTTCACCGCGGACCACACCCTCGGCGTCGATAATGCCAGCGAGGAACATCTCGGCGACGACCTCGATGATGCCCGAGCCGCAGATGCCGGTTACGCCGGTCTTGGCGACCGATTCAGCGAAGCCCGGTTCGTCGCTCCAGAGTTCGCTACCGATGACGCGGATGCGGGGCTCGAGCGTGGTCGGGTCGATGCGCACTCGTTCGATCGCACCGGCGGTTGCACGTTGGCCAGCCGTGATCTGGGCGCCCTCGAAGGCGGGTCCAGTCGGGCTCGACGCGGCGAAGAGCCGGGTGCTGTTGCCGAGCACGATCTCGGCATTCGTACCGACGTCGATCAGCAGGTGCATGTCGTCGTCGGCGAAGGGCCGCTCGGAGAGAATCGCTCCTGCGGTGTCGGCACCGACGTGGCCGGCGATGCAGGGGCCAAAGTACAAGGCCGCCGGCGCGTCGATGTCGAGCGAGCGAGCGGTGGTGTTGATCGCGAGTGCCGTTGCCAAAGGAAACGGCGCCTGTCCGAGCGGCACCGAATCGAAGCCGAGCGCGAGGTGGTGCATGATCGGGTTACCGACTAGCACGATGTCGAGCACATGCGCCCGGTCGAGTTCGGCCTCGTCGCACAGCTCGCCGAGTAGCTCATCGAGCGCGGTGCGTACCGCCGCGGTGAGTTCGACGTCGCCGCCCGGATTCATCATCACGTACGACACCCGACTCATGAGGTCTTCGCCGAAGCGGATCTGCGGATTCATTCGACCCGCCGTAGCCAGCACCTCACCGGTCGCAAGGTCACACAGATGGCCCGCCACCGTGGTCGACCCAATGTCGACCGCCATGCCAACGACCTGATCGACATACCCCCCATACGCCGCGATGACTGTCTGCGCGGCGGTTGCATTCTGCGTCTCGGCAGATCCTGCCTGGGCACCGTCCACTGCCGCCGTGGAAACGCCATTCGCCGGAGGCGAATGCAATGCGATGGTGAGTCGGCCTTCGTCGGCGGCGGCTGCGTCTTGTAATGACCGCAGCGCTCGGGGATCGACGGTGACGTTGTCGAGCTGCCACTCGGTTGCGAGCTGTTGACAGACCCGGTCGGCGACCGGGGTGCCGTCGTCGAGGTCTGGTCGCATGATCTCGATGTAGTGGAGTGACACGATCGGATCGATCTCGAGGCCCTCGATGTTGACCTCTTTGCGCACCACCTGTTTGTGAATCTGGCTTGCTGGTGGCACGTCGATGACGACGTCGCCGAGCACCCGGGCCGCACAACCGAGTCGGCTACCCGCTTCGATCTTGCGCCGACCTTTGTACTCGGTCTCCATCGAGTCCCACGGGCTGAGGTTCTCTGCCACGGCGGAGATGTTCCACTTCGAGAACTCGCCCTCGCTGGGGGTCACCTGGCAGCGGCCACAGAGACCGCGGCCACCACACACCGAATCGAGGTCGACGCCGAGCGCCCGCGCCGCATCGAGCACGGTGTCGCCTTGCGCCGCCGTACCGGAAAGACCCGATGGAGTGAAGACGATGCGATGCTCGCTCGCGGTCGGCTCAGACGGGGGCGCAGTGGGGGATGGTTCCGTCTCGGTGACGGTGGCTCGATCGGCGGCAGAGTCGGTCATTAGCGCCGGGGTTAGCTCTCGGCGGCGCGACGGCGTCGGCCGCCGCCGCGGCGGCCGCGGGCGCCTTCGCCCTCGGCGGCTGGTTCGCGATTCGCAGCGATCCAGGCCGCGCAGTTGGCGTCGTGGCCGGCGAGTACGTCGGCGGCCATCACGGCGTCCTTGACCTCTTTGTGCAGCGGGCTCATGATCGCTGAGGTCATGCCGGCGCCGATCGCCATCGACAGGAACGTGCCCGTGATGACGTGGCGATTCGGGAGGCCGAACGCGACGTTCGACGCCCCGCAGGTCGTGTTCACCTTGAGCTCTTCGCGGAGGCGGCGTACGAGGGCGAACACCTGCTGGCCAGCAGTGCCCATCGCCCCGATGGGCATGACGAGCGGATCGACGACCACGTCGGCCGCCTTGATGCCATGGTCGGCGGCCGCGTTGACGATTTTTTTGGCGACCTCGAACCGGACGTTGGGGTCTTCGCTAATGCCGGTCTCGTCATTCGTGATTGCGACGACGGCGGCGCCGGCCTTGGCGACCAGCGGCAGGACCCGCTCCATCTGCTCATCTTCACCGGTCACCGAGTTGATCAGCGGCTTGCCCTGGTAGACGGCGATGCCCGCTTCGAGCGCTTCGATAATCGACGAGTCGATAGCCAGTGGAACATCGGTGACGCTCTGCACGAGTTGAATCGCACGCGCGAGCAGCGCCGGTTCGTCGGCCAGTGGAATGCCGGCGTTGACGTCGAGCATTTGCGCGCCAGCGGCGACCTGCTCGAGGGCGTCCTTTTCGACTCGGGAGAAGTCGCCAGCCTTCATCTCGGCGGCAAGCAACTTGCGGCCGGTCGGATTGATGCGTTCGCCGATCATGACGAAGGGCCGACCGAAGCCGATGACCACTTCTTTGGTTGCCGAGGAGATAACGGTTTCAGTCATTGGTGCCTTCGGGTTTGAGTGAGATTTCGCTAGAAAGTGGGGCGAGCGCGGCTTGAGGCGGTGCGGGTTGGACCGTGCGGGTTAGGCGGGGGGATTGGGGTCGAGGCCGCCGTTCGAGACGAAGGCTTCGAGCCGTTCCCGGGGAAACGCGGTTTCGATTTCGGTCGCCCGCGCGGTGGCCGCATCGGTTGGGTCGCCTTCGAATGGCTCTTCGGTCTTGCGCCATTCGGCCACGTAGGCCTCGGTGTCGGTCTTGTCGGCGATCGTCGCCGCTCGATCGATGGCGACCTGAAAGCGATCGTGAAGAAGCGCTTGACCCTTCTCGGTTGCGCGTGTCGCGGTGACCTGCGCGGGGATGTCGCGCCAGTAGATGACCTGAAGGGTGTCTCGTTGGCGTCGGCGGCTCACTGTGATGCTCCTGCAAAGCGGACGACGGACTCCGAGAGTTCGCCGTAGTTGGTTGTGATGGTTTCGAAGCGAAGCCCGAGCCGGTCCGCGGCCGCTTCGGCAGCCGCGGCCGTCGCGGGTGTCGGCCGTTGGGCGAGGTACAACACCCGGGTGTAGTTGCCGAAGTACATGTCGCGCAGCTCCGGGTGATCAGCGATACCGAGGCCTTGCCAGATCAGTCGATCGAAGTGAGTGGCGAGGTAATCGGTCAGGTAGAGCGTGCCGAGTTCGGCTTCGTGCAGCTCGCTGAACGCCGCGTTGCCGGCGAAGAAGCCGTAGCAGTGGTCGCCGGGAAGGCGATCGAGGCCGTGTTCTTCACAGAAGACGTCGAGCAGTCCGCCCGTTCCGCAGTCGGCGTATCCGACCAGGATGTTGTCGTAGCGTTCGCGGGCTTCGGGTAGGCGAGCCGCGAGTTCAGGAATGATCTTGTCGGGCTCGTTGTGGTACCTGGCGGGCAGGCACTCGATCGAGACGTGATCGAGCTTGTTGAGCTCGACGATGTCGAGCAGTTCGCGCGCTAATGCCCCACAGGCCAGAACCAGCAGCCGTGGGAGGCCGCCTTCCGAGCCGACGCTCGTTGACTCGGCACTATTCGACATAACGCGAGTCGAGCAGAACCCGTCAGGCGCGAGCGGCGCGCGCTTCGGCGACCAGGCGAGTTGCGGTCTCCGCTGCTATCGCCGCGTCGCGACAGTAGGCGTCGGCGCCAATCGCGTCACCGAACTCTTCGTTCAGTGGGGCACCGCCGACGATGACTTGGTAGTCGTCGCGAAGACCCTTCTCGATCAGCGTGTCGATGACGACCTTCATGTACGGCATCGTGGTCGTGAGCAGCGCCGACATCCCAAGGAGGTCGGGCTTGTGTTCGTCGAGGGCGGCGAGGAATTCATCGACGTCGGTGTTGATACCGAGATCGACGACGTCGAATCCGGCACCTTCGAGCATCATGGCGACGAGGTTCTTGCCAATGTCGTGGATGTCGCCCTTTACGGTGCCCACGACGATCTTGCCGATCGGTTCGGCGCCGGTCTCGGCGAGCAGCGGCCGCAGGATGTTCATCGCGGCTTTCATCGCATTGGCGGCGAGGAGGACCTCAGGCACGAAAAGAATGCCGTCGCGGAAATCGATGCCGACAATACGCATACCTTCGACCAGCGCATCGTTCAGAACGCGGTCGGCACTCCAGTCGCGTCCGAGGAGGATGTTCGTGCCTTCGACGAGTTCCTCGGCGAGGCCGTCGTAGAGATCGTCGTGCATCTGGGCGGTGAGGTCTTCGTCGTTGAGTTCGGCAAGAACAATGTCTTCGCCTTCGTCGACACCTTCGTTGTCAGCCATTCGTCACCCTTAGTTGATTGGGCATCTGTCGATTTCAGTCTTGCCCTGGAAGTCACATATGTGTTCCAGAGTAAGCCCCGTACTCCTTGCGAACGCTCGGGTAGTTGGAACAGAGCGGATCGGCTCATTCTGCCTACTTGTGGCGGTCAGGACCCGTTTTGCGGTTCCACGATGCGGAACTGTACCGTATTATGGAACAGCAACCGAAATTTTCGGACCATGTGGCTCAGTGTGCTTTGGGGAGACTTCGAGGAGCTCTGGGCAGATTGACCGCTCGCTACACCAGATCGTACGACCCCGTTGCCCGCCTCCTGGCCGGTATCGGGCTTCGTCCGGGAAGGACAACTGATGAAGATCCTGATTGCCGATGCAATCGATGCCGACCTCCTGTCGCCATTGGCTGACGAGGGCCATGATTTGGTGTTCGGCGCTGATCTCAGCGCCGATGATTTGCCGGACCACATTGCAGGCGTCGATGTGCTGGTTGTGAGAAGCACGAAGGTCAGCACGGCTTGTATTGCGGCCGCCGACCAACTCACGCTGATCGTGCGAGCTGGTGCAGGCACCGACACGATCGATGTCGATAGTGCTGCTGCCCACGGGGTGTACGTGACAAATGTGCCTGGGAGGAACGCGGTCGCGGTCGCCGAGCTGACGATGGGCCTACTGCTCGCGATCGATCGTCGCATCGTCGATGGTGCGATCGACCTCCGCAACGGCGTGTGGAACAAGTCGCTGTACCGCAAGGCCGATGGTCTCCACGGCAAACGTATTGCCATCGTCGGTCTCGGCTCGATCGGCCTCGAAGTAGCCGAGCGCGCCAAGGCGTTCGGCCTTGTCGTATCGGCGCTGCGCCGTCCGAATCGCAGCGAGAGCGCCGACGCCCGGCTCCGGGCAATAGGGATTCGGTTGGTCGACTCGCTCGACGACCTGCTCGGCTCCGCCGACATCGTCTCGGTGCACGTGCCATCGAACGCCGAGACGGTCGGGCTGGTGAACGAGGACTTCCTCGCGAATATGATGGACGGAGCGATTCTGCTGAACACGGCCCGCGGCGACACGATCGACGAGGCGGCTTTGGTCGATGCGCTCGACAACCGCGGCATGTGGGCCGGCCTCGACGTCTGGCCTAACGAGCCGTCCGGCGGTTCAGGCGAATTTGTCTCGCCGCTCGCCCAGCATCCCCGCGTGACCGGCAGCCACCACATCGGCGCATCGACTGCGCAGGCGCAGGCCGCCGTCGTCGACGGCACGATCGAAGTTCTCACGTCGTTTGCTGCTGGCAAGATCATCAACTGTGTGAATCTCGACGAGTCTGAGCGCGGAACGGCAACGATCGTGATTCGCCACCAGGATCGTGTCGGCGTGCTGGCGCAGGTCTTCGACGTGCTACGAACTCATGGCATCAACGTGCAGCAGATGAGCAATCAGGTGTTTCTTGGCGGCGAAGCCGCGGTCGCGGCCGTGAATGTTGCCACCGATCCCGCTGCCGCCGTGATCGATGAGCTGGCTTCAATCGACGAGGTCTTCGGTGTTGAGTACGTGAAGCGCGCGGCCTGATGGTTGCCATTCACCCAGTTGTCGGGGCGCTCGTTAATGCCGAGTGGATCGACAGCGTCCCCGCTCCGGCCTACGACGCACTGTCGGTCGCGGATCGCCAGGCCTTTCGCCTGGCGCACCCGTTGTCGTATCTCAACGTCACCCGGGCACCGGAAGACGAGCCCGATAGCACGACGGTTACGAACGATGAACTCATCGCTCGCGGTCGCGTGACGCTCGACCGGCTGCTCGCCGAGGGTGCGTTCGATTTCGTCGACACGCCGCGATTCTTTCTGTATCGACTGATCGACGGCGATCACAAACAAACTGCGCTCGTCTGTGATGTTCCGGTCGAGGCCTACGAGCGGGCCGAGATTCGCATTCACGAACAGATTCGGGCCGTCCGCGCCGAGTTGCTCGCCGAACATCTCGTTGGCGTCGGCCATTCATCGAGCCCGATCGCTTTGACGGTGCGATCCTCCGATCATCTCTCGGCGTTGTACGCGACCGCCCGTGAAGCCACGCCGGTGATCGACTTCGTGGCGCCCGACGGCCTACAGCAAACGGTCTGGACGATCGATGACGATGCGCTCGCGGCCAATCTGATCGAGGCACTCGCCGATAGTGAAGCGATCATCATCGACGGCCATCACCGCGCCGCGGCTGCGCAGGTCGTCGCCGCGAAAACCGGCGGTGCCGGAGCGACCGGCCGGATGCTCGCGGCGATCTTTCTCGACGTCGATCTCCGCATGGGAAGCTTTCATCGATGGGTTCCCGATGTGTCAGGCGACGCGGCGGCCGCAGTCGTTGCTGAACTCAAGAACCGCTACGAGGTCGTCGACGAGGCGGGTTCGTTCCTGCCCGAGCGGGGCGAGCTCGGGGTGTGTGTGGCCGATGGCTGGTATCGCGTTCGGCTCGCGGCATCGGTCGACCCGTCTGACCCGCATGAACGATTGTCGAGTCTCGACCCCGTGGTCTTGCAGCGTGACATCCTGGCTGCGCTGATGGGCATCGACGACCCGGGCTCTGATCCGCGCTTGCGAAATCTGGCTGACATTTCGGTCGATGCCCTCAACGATGTGGTCGAGGCCGACGGCGGGATTGCGTTCGCCGTGGCGCCTCTACAGATGGACGACTTGCTTGTCGTCGCCGGTGCGGGTCTCACAATGCCCCCGAAGTCCACCTATTTCACACCGAAGGTACGGTCGGGTCTGTTCCTTCGTCCGCAGGCGTGAGTTGCATGGCGCTCAGCCGGGTTGACATTGTGTCAGTTGAACTGCCACTATATCAAACGTGAGTCCGGGGGGACGAGGCACGAACGGCCGTGCCCACGATCTTGACGAAGATGAACCAGCGGCCATCGACGGCCGTCGGGCGCGACGCGATCGGAACCGCGACACCGTCGTTGAGGCCCTGCTCGACCTCTACCGCTCAGGCAACCTTGCGCCGACCGTGGCCGAGGTGGCTCAGCGCTCTGGCGTGTCGCACCGGTCGGTCTTCCGCTATTTCGAGGATCTCGACGAGCTGTATCGAGTTGGCATCGAAAAGAACCGCAGCACGTTCGAACATCTGGTTCCGATTCGGCATTTCGGACGCGGCGCCTTCGAGGAGCGACTCGATCACATCGTCGCGCAACGCATGGCACTATTCGCCGAGATCGACGCGACGGCGCAGGTCGCCAGGATGCGGGCGTACAGCCAGCCTGTTCTTGCCGAGAATCTCGCGAATGGTCGGGTCTTCTTCCGGCGTCAGGTCGTGAAACAGTTCGAGCCCGAGCTGAGCGAGCTTCCCCACGCTGAATCACTGAAGATCCTCGCGAGCATCGACGTCATGCTCTCGTACGAGACGTTCTCGCTGTTCCTGCGGGACCATTGCCTCAGCGAAACCCAAGCCAGCGACACGATCAAGCACGCACTCCGGCTGCTTCTCCAACCTGGTAGTGCTCCCACCGATTGACCTCTACCGCAGATGGTGCATGCCATTTCGGTTGCTGGGCAGGGAAAGTGGAGGGGGTTCGGGCATCTGTGCCCCCTTGATCGACAATAAACGGGGAAGTGGTTTCGAAGCCTCGGGCCCTCTCGCGTGCCGTCGCGCGACCATCGTTTCAGCGTTTGGTGTTCGGCGTCGCAACGGTCCTCTGTCTGGCGATCTCGACCGTCGGGTGGACACCACCTGCGGCCGCAGCAATACGAGCGAACCCGTTTGCGTGCGCCGAGGCGGCGGGGGTGGTGAACTGGACGAATCACGGCCAGGGCAAGTATTGGGCGTACCGGTCGGTCGATGGTGGGGCGTCGTATTCGTGGCTGGGTCGCACGTATGGAGCGACCATGTTCGTCGATTCGACCGCGGCACCCGGCTATCGCTACCAGGTGCACTAGCACGGCATCGCCCGGTCGAACTGCCTGACACTTGGCGGTGCCGGGGCCGACTGGCTCCAGCACCAGAGGTCTTCGTAGTAGCCGGGCGCTTCGGCGTCGGCGGTGTGGCGCTCGAGGTTCGGTCCGGGATCAGCGAGGGACGCATCGAGTGTGTCGCGGAGCAGGTCGAGCCAGTCGATCAAGAATTTCTGGCGCAGCGCGATCGCCCCATCGCGCCGGAACTATTCGATCTCGCTTCGATCAAGCGTGGGCGGAGCATCCATGTCAGGCGAAGAGCGCAGTGAGGAGGCGGATGGCACCAGCTTTGTCGAGCGGTTCGTTGCCGTTGCCGCACTTCGGTGACTGCACGCAGCTCGGACAACCGTCGTCGCACCCGCAAGCCTCGATGAGCTGCAGGGTTGCTTGCAGGTGGCGGTCCGCAGCGTCGAAGCCGAGCTCGGCAATGCCGGTGCCGCCGGGGTAGCCGTCGTAGATGAAAATCGTCGGCGCTTCGGTGTCGGGGTGATAGGCGGTGCTCACCCCGCCGACATCCCAGCGATCGCAGATCGTGAATAACGGCAGCAGGCCGATCGCGCCATGTTCGGCGGCGTGCAGCGTGCCGGGTAGCTCGTCGTCGGCGATGTTGGCGGCGGTCAGGACGTCGTCGTCGACCGTGTACCAAAACGAGCGAGTGAGCAGCCGCTGCGGCGGGAGGTCGAGCTGGTGATTGCCGAGGATCTTCCGGGTGCGACGCTCCTTGCGCTGGTAGCCCGTGATCTGGGTCGTGACCTCGACTTGGCCGAGCGCCAAGCGGCTGGGTCCGACGAAGCGGTGTTCCTCCTCGGCGATGATCGAGATGTCGATGGTCGAACGAGGCTGGGTGTACTCGCCTCCGTCGGAGGGCCGAACGATGGCGCGACCGCCCGCGAGGTTGAGCTCGATCACTTCGTAGGACTCGCCGCGATGCAGATAGATCGCGCCGGTGTGCACGAGTCGAGGGGCCCGTTCGTCGTCGACCGTGCCGATGAGGGTGCCGTCGGCCAGCTCGATACGGATCTCTTTCGACGAGCCGCTGCGGAGCCCAATGCGTCGAGCCGGGGAGCCTTTGGCATTCCACAACGCGATCGGCTCATCGCCACGCATATGGATGTGCAAGTCGTCGGCGACGACGAGCTCATGGACCCCGGAGTCGAGCAGGTCTGAGGGCCAGAAGTGGTCGTCGTCATGGCTCAGCGGCAGCTCGGCGGCGGCGCAACAAAGATGGGGGTGAGCGATGAACGGGTTGGTGATGTTGATGACCGCCCGTTCCGGTGGCCGGTCGAACACCTCGCGCGGATGCGCCATCAGCCATTGGTCGAGCTGATCGTCGCCCGCGATAAGAACCGAGAGCGCGAGTTGGCCCTCACGTCCGGCTCGCCCGGCCTGTTGCCACATCGAGGCGATCGTGCCCGGGAAACCCGAGAGTACGCAGGCGTCGAGACCGCCGATGTCGACGCCGAGTTCAAGCGCGCTCGTGGCAACGATTGCTGCGATCTCTCCGCTCGCCATCTCGGCTTCGATCTCACGGCGTTCGCTTGTGAGGTAGCCGCTTCGGTACGAGCGCACCTTGTCGTCCGAGACGCTCGACAGCCGACGGCGGACATCGCCGGCGACGAGTTCGGTGCCCTTCCGGCTGGCGGTAAACGCGATCGTTCGGTGACCCATGTCGACGAGCGACGCGATCATCGATGAGGTCTCTGACGTTGTCGAACTGCGGATGCCGGTCGTTTCGTCGAGCAGCGGCGGGTTAAGCAGCGCGAAGCGCCGCGGGCCCTGGGGTGACCCGTCGTTCGTGACCGGCGTGACGGGCAGGCCGCAGAGTTCAGTTGCGAGCCGTTCCGGCGCGCCGATGGTGGCTGACGAGAAGATGAACACCGGCTCGGAGCCGTAGTGTTCGGCCACGCGGCGAAGTCGACGGAGTACGTGTGACATGTGGGTGCCGAAGACGCCTCGGAAGACATGCAGCTCGTCGATCACGACATACCGAAGGCGCCGGAAGAAGGTGCCCCATCGCCGATGGTTCGGCAACATCCCGAGGTGCAACATTTCGGGATTGGTGAGGATCACGTTCGCATGGGTGCGAACCCATGAGCGCTGCGTTGGATCGGTGTCGCCGTCGTAGGTCGCCGCGATGCATTCCGGAAAGTCGAACTGGCCGAGCGCCCGAAGCTGATCGTGCGCGAGGGCCTTCGTCGGAAAGAGTGCAAGCGCGGTCGCGGGCGGGCCGTCGTCGGCAATCGCATCGGCGATCGGCACCTGGTAACACAGCGATTTCCCGGATGCGGTTCCGGTCGCGGTCACGACCGATTGGCCGCTTCGGATGAGATTGATCGCTTCTGCCTGATGCGACCAAAGTTGGGTGTCGCCGAGTCGTTCGGCGACCGTGGCGCTCAGCGGCTGCGCCAACTCGCCGTAGCGCGCGGGTCGCTTGTCGAAGTGCTCAACATGCACGAGTCGGCCGTCGTCGTCGAGCTCCATGAGCAGGTCGTCGATCGATCGAACTGCGAGCGTCATCTCTCCATCGTAGGAGTTCGATCGGTGAAGTTACATCGACGTTATTTGCCGGGTGCGGCAAAAGAACCTTGGGGGGCTGCCCGTCTTCGGGCGAAATGCCCGTTATTTTGATTGGACCGTGCTTGAACCAGCATTTGAAACAACCGAAGTGAACGGCTGGCTCGTCCTGCGCGTGCACGGTGAACTCGACATGGCAACGGCGCCACGCCTTCGACAGCAGGTCGTCGCGGCGGCCAACCTCGGCGTCGCCCAGCTCGTGCTCGATCTCGACGACGTCGATTTCCTCGACTCGACGGCGCTCGGCGTCATCGTCGGTGCCGTCAAACGTATGCGAACGCGCGAGGGCGAGCTGCGCGTCGTTTGCACTCGCAAGAACCTGATCGAACTTTTCGAGATCACCCGCCTGTCGAACGTGTTTGAGTTGTTCAAGACGGTCGCTGACGCTACCGCGATGGGCAAGGCCACATGAGCCCCACCCGGAAGCACACCCCGAAAGACGTCGAACTCGAAATTCCGGCGCGTGTCGAGTATCTCGCGCTGGTCCGATCGATCATCGGAGCAACCGCGGCCCTCGACCCCCGTATATCGTCGGACCGCATCGACGACTTGCGGCTCGCCGTCAGCGAAGCGACGACGAATGCAATCGAAGCGAACCTGGCCGCCAAGTCGAAGAAGAATATCGAGATCCGATGCGGGCTTGCTGATGACGCCGTTCACGTCGAGGTGCGCGACCACGGAACCGGCTTCGATCCCACTGCCCTCGTTCCTCACCCGCCGGTCACCGATCCCGAGCGCCTTGAATTCGAACGCGGCCTCGGGATCCCCCTGATGCGCAAGCTCGCGGATGAACATGAGATCAAGCCTTCGAAGAACGGCACGGTCGTCAGGCTTGTGGTCTACGTTCGCAAGAAGAAGCGTTCCTAGGGCTACGGAGACGCCCGGCGAGCCGATAGTTTGGGCAGCTGCCAAACCCCACAACTTGTGGACGCAAGCCCCTCACCCAAGGCGGTATCGAACCTCGGCATGGCCGGCGAAACAAGGTATTCAGAACTCACGTTCATCGGTCGAGACAGCGGTCTAGCTCGCGTCATCGGTCGACCGATGAAGCGGTTCCTCGACGTACAAGCCTCTGGCGGCGTCGTGCTGCTCATCGCTACTGCCATCGCCCTGATCTGGGCCAATTCGCCGTGGAGCGAGTCGTACTTCGACCTCTGGCATGCGAAGATCGACTTCAAGATCGGCGACCTTAAGATCTTTGGCAAGGATCTCGAACACTTCGTGAACGACGGCCTGATGGCGTTGTTCTTCTTCGTTGTCGGCCTCGAGATCAAACGCGAGCTCGTCACGGGTCAGCTCCGAGAGTTCCGCAACGCGCTGCTGCCAGCCATCGCTGCGCTCGGCGGGATGATCGTGCCCGCGCTCGTGTTCGTCGTGCTGAACGTCGGCGGCGAGGGAATTGGCGGCTGGGGAATTCCGATGGCGACCGACATCGCCTTCGCCGTCGGCATTGTCTCACTGCTCGGTTCGCGTATTCCGCGGTCGCTCACGATCTTCTTGCTGACGCTCGCGATCGTCGACGACATCGGCGCAATAGCGGTCATCGCACTGTTCTATACCGACAACCTGTCGTACTCATGGCTGCTCGCTGCCGTCGGTCTGCTGCTCGTCGTCTGGGTTATGCGAGTGCTGCGGGTCTGGTACATCCCGATCTACGTGGTCGTCGGTCTGCTCGTCTGGTGGGCAACCTTTAAGTCCGGGATCCATGCCACGATTGCTGGTGTCGTCCTCGGCATGATGACGCCGGCCAAGCCGCTGCAATCGAGTGAAGAAGCCCGCAGCATCGCGCAATGGCTACGCGACAAAGAAGAGGTCTTCCTCGTTGACGTCCGGTGGGCAGCATTCAACATTAGCGAGTCGGTGTCCGTCGCCCAGCGGCTTGAAACGGCGTTGCACCCAATCACGAGTTACATCGTCGTGCCGATCTTCGCCCTTGCGAACGCCGGCGTGATTATCAACGGCGACGTCTTGTCGAGGGCCGCGGGGTCGCGCGTCACACTCGGCATCATCGCCGGCTTGGTCATCGGTAAGACGGTTGGCATCACGGCGTTCACCTGGGTCGCGGCCAAAGCGAAGGTTGCGCCGCTGCCGCCCGGCATGAATCTCGGCAACCTCACCGGCTTGGCCATGGTGGCCGGTATCGGCTTCACCGTGGCGCTGTTTATCGCCGGTTTGGCCTACACCGGCGACGAGATGGCGGGCGTTGTCGCCGAGGCGAAAATCGGCATTCTTATCGCCTCGGCTATCGCCGCGATCCTTGGTCTTCTGCTGCTTGCGAAGGCGACCGATCCCGACGACGATTAGGTCGGCCATCGACGTCATCATCTTCCATGAGTTGACGCAATACCCCGATTCGGGCTTACCCTTCCCCTCCAATGGCGAACGTACTGGTAATTGTTGAGAGCCCCGCGAAGGCCGACAAGATCGCGGGCTACCTCGGAGATGGCTACACCGTCGAGGCCTCGGTTGGTCACATCCGCGACCTCCCGCGCAAGGCCGCGGAGGTGCCCAAGGCCTACAAGGGCGAGAAGTGGGCCAACCTCGGCATCGATGTCGACAACGACTTCAAGCCGCTTTACATCGTCTCTCCCGACGAGCGAAACAAGAAGCAGGTCAAGAAACTCAAGGACCTGATGAAGAAGGCCGACACGCTCTATCTTGCGACCGATAAGGACCGCGAGGGCGAGGCGATTGCGTGGCACCTTATAGAAGTACTGTCTCCGCCCTCGAACGTTGAGGTCAAGCGGATGGTCTTCACCGAGATCACGCCGAAGGCGATTCAGGAAGCGTTGGACTCGCCGCGCGAGCTCGATCGGCGCCTCGTCGACGCCCAGGAAGCCCGTCGTTTGCTCGATCGGCTGTATGGCTACGAGGTTTCGCCGGTCCTTTGGAAGAAGGTTGCACCTCGGCTGTCGGCGGGCCGCGTGCAGAGCGTGGCGACCCGCATCGTTGTCGAGCGTGAACGCGAGCGCATGGCATTCGTGTCGGCGTCGTACTGGGATCTCACCGCCGACTTCGCGTTGCAGCGCGACGCGGTGGCCGGCGAGCCATCGGGTTTCACGGCGAAGCTCGTCGAGCTCGACGGGAAGAAGATTGCGTCGGGCCGAGACTTCGGCCAAGACGGTGTGCTGAAGAGCGACGACACCGCTGTCGTCGATGAGGCCACCGCTACCGCGCTCGTCACCGATCTCGATGGTCAGCCGAGCACGGTCAAGTCACGCGAGGCCCGCCCGTACAAGCGCCGCCCCGCCGCACCGTTCATTACTTCGACGTTCCAGCAAGAAGCTGGCCGCAAGCTCAAGATGTCATCGACGATGGCGATGCGCGCGGCGCAGTCGCTGTATGAAAAGGGTCACATCACCTACATGCGAACCGACAGCACGACGCTGTCGGATTCGGCGGTAACCGCGGCTCGCAATCTGATCACCGAGAAGTTCGGCAACGACTTCTTGCCGAGCGAGCCTCGGGTGTACATGAAGAAGAACTCGAATGCGCAAGAAGCGCACGAGGCGATCCGTCCGGCCGGCGACACGTTCGCGCATCCCGACGACCTCGAAGCCGAACTCGTGAAGTCTGAACACGCGGTGTACGACCTCATCTGGAAGCGCACGGTCGCGTCGCAGATGACCGACGCCACTGGCGAAACCGTGAACGTTCGGGTCGGCGTGAAGTCGAAGTCCGATCGCGACACGACGTTCTCGGCGAGCGGCACCGTCATTCAGCACCAGGGTTTCCGCAAGGTCTACATCGACGAAACTCCCGCCGACGCGAAGACCGAAGAAGCCGAAGAACTCGCGTTGCCAAACGTCGCCGAGGGCGACGGCCTCGACGCGAGCAACATTGCCTCCGAGGGTCACGAGACCCAGCCGCCGGCGCGCTACACCGAAGCGTCGCTCGTCAAGTACCTCGATGAGCTCGGCGTTGGTCGTCCTTCGACCTACGCGTCGATCATGGAGACGGTGCAGAACCGCGGCTACGTCTGGAAGAAGGGGTCGGCGCTCGTCCCGACGTTCACCGCGTTCAGCGTGGTGAACCTGCTCGAAGGCCACTTCCCGGATCTCGTCGACTACGCCTTCACCGCACAGATGGAGGTCGACCTCGACAACATCGCGAACGGCAGCCAAGAAGCCGTCCCGTGGTTGTCGAGTTTCTACTTCGGCGCGACCGAAGAGACGCCGGGCCTGAAAGAGAAGGTGTCGGAGCGCCTCGGCGAGATCGATGCTCGCGGCGTGAACTCGATCCCGATCGGCCTCGACGCCAATTCGCAGACCGTTGTCGCCCGTGTCGGGCAGTACGGCCCCTACGTCGAGCGTTCGACCGCCGAGATCGATGACGAGGGCAAGCCGGTCTATCAGCGAGCTTCGATCCCTGACGACATCGCGCCCGACGAGTTGACGATCGAGAAGGCGATTCAGTACATCGAAGCGCCCGACGACGATCGCCAGCTCGGCGAAGATCCTGAGACCGGCATGCCGGTGTTTGTGAAGAACGGCCGTTTCGGCCCGTATGTGCAACTCGGCGAGATCGACGACGCCGAGGATGGCAAGCCAAAGCGCTCGTCGCTGTTCAAGACCATGACACCCGAGACGGTCACGATCGACGACGCGCTCCAGCTGCTGAGCTTGCCGCGTGTCGTTGGCAACCACCCCGCCGACCAACAACCGATCACCGTGCAGAACGGCAAGTTCGGCCCGTATCTCTCGTACCACTCGGTCGAGAATCAGGAAGCTGGCAAGAAGGCCGACAGCCGCACGCTCGATTCGGAAGAGATGCTGCTGACGGTCACGCTCGACGACTGCGTCAAGATCCTCGCCGAGCCGAAACGCCGCCGTGGCCAGGCCGCGCCGAAGGGTCCACTTCGCGAGCTCGGCCCCGATCCGATGTCGGGCGAGCACATGGTGATCAAGGACGGTCGCTTCGGCCCGTACGTCACCGCCGGTGGCGTGAACGCGTCGCTGCGCAAGGGCGACACGGTCGAACAGATCAGCGTGGAACGCGCCGCTGAACTTCTGGAACTTCGCCGCATCAAGATGGCCGAGCAGGGCAAGTTACCGGCCAAGAAGGCCGCCAAGAAAAAGAAGGCCGCGAAGAAGACCACGGCAAAAAAGGCCACCGCGAAGAAGGCCGCAAAGAAGACGACGAAGAAAGCTGCGGCCAAGAAAGCCGCCACCGCCGAAGAGACCGACGAGTCATAACGACTCTGGCCCGCCTTCCGGGTTGGGCGGCGCGTCAATTAGCCTGACAGGGTGACTGATCGGCTTCGACCCGTCGACGCCATTGCTGAAGACATGGCCGACCAGGGAACTCAACTTGGGCCCGAGCGCCCGGAGTCGAGCTTCCTCGCCGACTCGGCGCACGCGCCTCTCGACCCGTCGGGGTTATGGGCGAACCTTGAACGTCGCATCTTCGCGACGAATCAGTTCTTCCGGTTGTGGCTCGCTCAGATCGTCACTTCGATCGGTAACTGGCTGTTCTTCTTCGCCATCACCATCACCGCGGCCCGCGTTGGTGGCGGCCTCGCAAGTTTGTCGGTCGGCTTCGTGGTCGCGGCCCGTGTGGTGCCTGGGTTGTTCCTTGGCCAGCTGGCCGGCGTGCTCGCAGATCGGTGGGACCGACGCAAGCTGATGGTCGCGTGCGATCTCAGCCGCGCAATGGTTGTGCTGTTCGTGCCGTTCATCGATCATGTGTGGCAGCTGGTACTCGTCTCGCTGATCATGGAGGCGTTCACGCTGTTGTGGATTCCGGCGAAGGAAGCGTCGGTGCCAAACCTGATTCCCCGCAATCACCTGACGACGGCAAACTCGTTGTCCGTGGTGGCGACGTACGGCACGGTGTTGGTCTCGATGATGGTGCTCATTGGGCTGGCCGCGGGAGCCGACCGCATCGACGAGTTTTCGTTCGCAACCGCACTGCGTATCGACGAGACGTCGCTCAGCTTCTATGTCGACTCGATCACCTATCTCGTGTCGGCACTGCTCGTCTCGACGCTCACCCTCGGATCGACGACCAGTCGGGCCATCGACGCCGACAAGATGAACGTGCGCGACACCGTGGCCGAGTTGGTCGAGGGGTGGCGCATCATCGGGCTCGACCCGGTAGTTCGGGCCGTCAATATCGCGTTCGCCACCGCGCTTATGGGCGGCGGCATGGTCATTCCGCTTGGCATCGTGTTCGCCTTTGACATTCTCGGGGCCGGTAACCGTGGCTACATCGGCATGATCGCTGGCCTCGGCGGTGGGGCCGCAGTCGGCGTTATCACCGTGTCGGTCTTGCAAGAGCGACTTCGCAAACGGTCGTTTTTTGTCGCGGCGGTGTTCGGTACCGGAGCGGCCTTGTTTGTCGCTGCGACCGCAAGCTCGCTCACCGCGGTGATCATTATCCTTGTGGCCATGGGCTTCTGCGCAGGGCCCGTGTACGTCATCGGATTTACGCTGCTACATGAACGGGTTACCGACGACGTGCGGGGTCGGATCTTTGCCGCGCTGTACGCGCTGGTGCAGGTCTGCGTCGTCATCGCGCTCGTCGTTGGTCCGGCTCTGGCCGAAGTGCTCGACCAACTCAGCATGGCGCTCACGGGAGACGGTCGCGTGCAGTTCTTCGGTTTTGACTATCAGCTGCCCGGCGAGCGCCTGACGTTGTGGCTCGGCTCGCTCATCATTCTGGGCGCTGGTGTTCTGTCGTTGGTGTCGATGCGATCGGCCTCGGACCAGACCACCACGACCGAGTTGCGACCGGTCGCCTAGGTGGAGTCAACCGAGGTGAAAGAACGAGGACGTTTTGTTGTTTTTGAAGGCGGCGAGGGTTCCGGTAAATCGACGCAGGCTCGTCGCCTGGCCGACCGCTGCGGTGGGCTCTTTACCTTCCAACCCGGCGCCACCGACGTCGGTGCCCAGATGCGTCAGATCTTGCTGTCGCCGAGCACCGAGTTTCTCGACCCGCGAGCCGAGGCGCTGCTGATGGCGGCAGATCGGGCGCAACACGTCGCCGAGGTCATTCGCCCGACGCTCGACGCAGGCCAGCACGTCATCTGCGATCGCTACATGGCATCGTCGATGGCGTACCAGGGAGCCGGCCGATCGCTGGGTGTCGATGTGGTGCGCGACATCTCGTTGTTCGCCGTGC
>Ga0114956_1000426_pt1 | contig 30126 bp, 26 predicted proteins | sample MaitaG_FD_87304 | JGI IMG/M metagenome (GOLD analysis project Ga0114956, IMG submission 87304) | Marine algal microbial communities from Maine, USA - Maine_Asex2 metaG | ecosystem: Host-associated > Algae > Red algae > Unclassified | place: Maine, USA | collected 2015-01-05
CACCACGGAAGAGTCCGATCAGAAGCAGCGTTCGCCGCGCTCGGCGGGATCGCACCACTCCCAGCATCCTCCGGCAACACCGACCGCCACCGGCTATCTCGCGCCGGCGACAGACAACTCAACCGCGCTATGGACATCATCGTCAGAAGCCGCATGAGCTTCGACCCCGCCACACGCAACTACGTGCAACGCCGCAGCACCGAAGGCAAAACCAAACGAGAAATCCGCCGCTGCCTCAAACGCTACGTGTGCCGATCAGTATTCCGCCAACTCCAAACCTGCATGACTTGACACAACCCATAGAAGCGTCATTTTGGGGAGATGTCTTTCGCGAAGAACGCAGCCGCGCGACGGAGAATCAGATTCTCTTCCTCCAGCACTCGGTTGCGGCGCTTCACCTCCCGCAACTCTTCAGCTTCTTTCTCGGTGAGACCGGGTCTGACACCGTCATCGATGTCAGCCTGCTTGAGCCAGTTGTAGATCGACGCATCAGACACGCCGAAATCCTTCGCCAACTGCTCAATGGTCACCTCACCGCGCCGGGCGACCCTGACCACGTCATCGCGGAACTCTTTCGGATATCGCTTTCCCATAATGTCCATCCTTGCCGAGACCAAAGCCTCGAATCAGGAACATCAACCAAACCAGGGGCAGACCCTCTCAGGAGGCCGATCAATCTCTGCGCACTGACGAGCTCGGCTTGCAGGTCATCGGGAGTAGCTCGATGACCTCGTGTCTCGGGCGTTGGCTGACTTACACAACTTTTTTGTCGCATGCCGAAAGCGCAAAAGTGCCACAAGCTGTGGCCAAGTCGCGGGCGCAACCGTATGTCCCAACAACTGTCAACCGCAGACCATGAGCATGCCAATTTCTCGGCGGCTCGGGGGACACTCGCGAGGCGTGTGTAACCGAGGCGGTCGTGGTTGGTGGCGGCCAGGCGGTCGCCGACTTGGCGCGCCATTCATGGCAGGCGCTCGTCCGGTCGTCGAATTGTCCCACAGCCTGTGGGCATTCCTCTGATGGGGAACGACCATCGAACGCCGGCAAGTGCGGCGTTGCGACTATATTGATTTCAATATGTCGACGGAGATTGTGGAGCTCGTCCGTGATGCCCGGCGGGGTAGTGGTCTGAATCAGGAGGCGCTTGCATCGCTCGCAGGTACGTCGCAGTCAGCGATCTCGGCGTATGAGTCGGGTCGGCAGCGTCCGTCAACGGCGACGCTGATGCGCATCCTCGATGCCTGTGGTTTCGGTGTGCGTCTGTATCCCGTCGGGGATCGGTTGTCGTTGGCGGTAACGGTTGCCGGGCTCGTTGATGCTGGTGATTTCGATGACGAGGCGTTTGTGTTGCGGTGGTTGTTGAATGAGTTTGGTCGCAATGTTTGGGAGGCGTTGACGTGTGTTGAGCGAGGGGTCGCGCTCCGGCATGAGCCGCAGCCCACGGGGTCGCGGCGGTGGGATGTCTTCATCGCCTGCCTTGCCGAGTACCTGGCAGCGACCTCCGAAGTTGCGGCGCCAGCATGGGTGGACGGTGCCTCGCGATCTGAGCTTGACGAGATGTGGTTCCCTGGTCGGGGCGGTGATCCGGAAGTGGCGCGACGGCTGGTGGATCTTGATCCGGCCGAGACGTTTGTGCGTCGCGGTGTTGGTCTTGATGCTGCGTCGTTGGGCCAGGTTGGCGTGCCCGCATGACCGCGTTTGGGGCAGCCGAGCTCAACCGCTTGCTCAACGACGTCGCTGAGGAACTTGGTCGGGCGGGCGAGCGCGGCGAGATCTATGTGGTCGGCGGCTCGGCGATGGCGCTCGGCGGTTACAGCACCGCGCGGACCACGCGGGATATCGATGCTCGAATTGATGCCGGTCACGGCGCCGTTGTCGAGGCTGTGCGCGTTGTAGCTCGTCGACACGGTCTGCCGACGTCTTGGCTCAACGAACAAGCAACCGCCTACATGCCCACGACCAAAGATCAAGGCGCCCGCATTGTCTTCTCGCATCGGAACCTGATCGTCGCTGCGGCTGCGCCCGAGCGCCTCCTCGCCATGAAGCTCGTGGCCGGTCGAGCCCAGGACGTCGAAGACGCGACGGCCCTGGCCGACCTCTGTGATCTGCGGGCCGAGGAGATGACCGAGTTGGTCCGTTCAACATTCGGCGATGACGCGCTTGATGAGCGTGCTCGCCTGACCATTGCGCTCGTCGCAGGGAACCTCAAGAATTGACTGGTGGCTGCTGGCCGGTCATCCCAACTTTTGTCCCAACAACTGCCAACAGCAAAAGGCAAAACCTTGGATTCAAAGGATTTTCACGGGACGCAAAGTGACGCAATAGGGCGAAATGACAGAAAAAGACGTAACCACGACATCTTCGAAGGCACCGAGCAGATTCAGCAACTGGTCATCTCCCGGGCCATTTCTGGACTGCGAATCGAGTAGACGTCCCGCACGGTGCGGGGCGGCAAGCGCGACGCGCAGCGAGTCACTCGCGAGCTCGAGAAGACGCCGGCCCGCTCCGGTGGCCGCAGCGTGTCCGATGTTCTCGACGCCTGGTTCGAGGCCAAGGAGCCGGGGTGGGCGCCGTACAGCGTGCGCGATCATGCCGCTCGTATCAAGCTGAACAGGGACCCGATCACCGCGATGCCGGCGGCCCGACTCGGCGTCGTCGACGTCGACGGTTGGATGGCTCGCCGGCGCAAAGCCGGTTCGGGCGAGCCGACGATTCGTTGTCAGCTGCAGACGCTGCGGGCTGCGTTGCAGCAGGGGGTGCGCTGGGGTTGGTTGTCGGCCAACCCGGCTGCGCTGGTGCAGGGACCGGGGCGTGGTCGGCCTCGCGAGTTCATGCCGGATCATGTGGTGCACGCGATGATCGCAGCTGCGGCCGAGGTGCACTCGCTGGCGCCGTTGGCTTTTCGGGTCACGGCGTCGACGGGGGCTCGTCGAGGTGAGGTCGCGGCGTTGCGGTGGGTCGACTTGGAACCGCCGGTGTTGCGCATCGACAGTGCAATCACGAAGTTGCATGCGTCCGAGACGGAGTCGGGAGTGCCGGAGTTGATCGATCGTCCGACCAAGACGGGCGACCGTCGGCGGCTGGCGTTGGATGCCGACACGATCGCTGCTCTGGAGTCGGTGCGCGCTGAGCGTGAGCCACACGCGGCGTGGATGTTCAGTGACGATGATGGTCCGCCGAACCCGGACAAAATCAGTTGGTGGTGGAGTCGAGCTCGCAAGATCGCCGACGACGACAGCCAGTGGCGCTTCCATGACCTGCGGCACTGGTCGGCGTCGAAGGCCCTGCAGTCTGGTCACGACGTTGTGTCGGTGGCCCGGCGCCTCGGCCACTCGACCCCGGAAACCACCTACCGCACCTACGCCCACGCCACCGAGGACATCGGCGAAGACCTCGGCGCAACCCTCGGCGACGCGCTCGGAACCTTCGGCACCGATGCAGCTGACTAGGCCCTTGCTGCGCTCTCACTGCGCCCGAACTGCGGGCTTTGTGCGGGCTTGGTGAGCTCGAATGGACAGAGGAGTAGCTGGTGAGTGAGCTCGAACCGATCGAGAGGCACCTGCGTGACGACGAGACGCTCGACCCGGACGCGAACCTGGTGATTCGTGGTTGGCCGCTGACGATCGAAGGTTTGTTGCGCAACGCGAATACGACGCGCCGCCGCTATTCGTTCGGAAACGAACCGATGGCGGCCGTGTCGGCTGAGGTGGCTATGGCAGGTTGGAACGTTCCGAGCATCCTGTCCGGAAGTCGTCTGCGTACTCGACGCAGCTACGCATCCGCACCGGTGGGCGCGGTGACCGAGGCTGGCTTTCATTTACTGCCGTCGTTCTCAGCGCCCCACTACAGCATCGTGTTGGACGATTACACTGACGAGGCAGCTGAACGTCTGGTCGCCGTATTGGGCGCCGTTCAACCGAACCCTTATCACGTGAGGAGAGAGTCATGACCAACGGCCACCCCGTCGCTGTGACTTTGCCGGCTGACGTGAACCAGGTTGATGACACTGGCTACGTCTGGGCGTTCTTGAGCGATGCCGCCGCGCCCAATCGAGTGTCGGTCGGCTCCATCATCGTCGCTGGCGATGCAGTAGAGCCGTTCCTAGCTCGCGTCGTCGACATCGTTTACGGCCCGAACAGCGAGTCGATCGTGCACCTCGATGTGCTCGGCGTTCCCGACCAGACGATCGAAGAGCTCCGTCACGCGGGATTACTTCCGACCTAATTCCTCGATCATGGCCAAGCGGTGCTCGCTGGCCGCAGAAGTTGAGACTTCGCCGAGCAGTTTCGCGTCGTCGGAGGTGCCAGGTGGAGCGAGTTGGTCGAGGTCGCCTCGCAGGCAGTCGTCGGCGGGCGCGCTCGATCCCGAGAGCATCGCTGATGAGATTGTCGATCGTTCGGTAGCTCTGCAAACCAAATTCGCCAACCGGCTCGGCTGGTCCGTCCATCGGCTTGGACAACTCGTCAAAGTAGTGATGCATCACGAACACGTCAGGGGTTTGGGCCTCGATGTTGTACGGCTCGAGCGCTGCGGTGGGGAAGTCCTTGATGTTCTCGGTGACGATCACCCCGGACCCCGCTCGGATCGCGGCGGCGAGCACGTGCCGGTCGTTCGGGTCGGGGAGGTCGAGGCCATCGATGAGGCTCTCGTAGCCGGTGGTCAGGCAGTCAGCGACTGCATCGCACATCAGCGTGCGGGTCCGGTCAAGCTGCTCGGGCTTCAGGTCGGGTCGATCATCGAGAATGGAGCGCACCATCTCGTCGAGGATGTCGTCGGTCCATCGGGCCCGGAAGAGTCCCGTCTGGGCCAGGCGGATCAGCAGATCACGGAGACCGGCTGGGTAGAGGACGCAGGCGTCGTACGTTGCGCCGAACGCCATCGAGCTGCGGCTCTTAGTAGTCGAGCCCGAGGCGTTGCGCCTCGGCCGTCAGCTGGTCGGCGGTCTCTGCTCGCTTCGCATCGTCGATGCGCTTGTACGTGATCAGATCGGCCAGGAGCACCCGACGTCGGTTGCCGACTCGACGGTGGGGGATCTCGCCTTCTTCGAGCAGCTTCACGAGGTAGGGCCGTGACACGTTGAGGAGGTCGGCTGCCTGCTGCGTGGTGAGCTCGGCGTGAACCGGAGCCACCGTGACGGCGTTGCCGTTGGCGATCTGAGCCAGCACGTCGACGAGCAGGCTCAGCGCTGGTCCGGGGACCTCGACGGTTGCGTCGTTTCCGTCGGCCACCAGCTTCACCGTCAGCGCTTCGGTGATCGAGCGCTCACGTAGGAACCGTTCGAGCGTGTCGACCGCGACCGCAGCTTGGGCGGCAGTCTCCTCGTCGGGGATGTTCAGTCTGTGATCGAGCAGCGCAGTGGGCGGCATGGGATCTCCTGTGCTGAGGGGTGTAGTCCAGCGTAGGGCTTGTTCGAAATATTCGCAATAGTCGAATCGGTCGAAGCACGCTAACCGTGAGGCTCGCAAGGATTCTCACGACACGGCGAAGCAGATGGCACGACGCGACCGCAAGGCGACCTACCTGGACCGGCTCATTGATGAGCTGCGGGACGTAGCAGCGCGTCTCGATGCAATCCTCGAAGAGTCAAGTATCAGGCACTTCAACTGGAACGACCCATCCAGCACGGTGGTAGTCATTGGTTCCGCTGACTACGGATGGTGGAAGGACACGCCCACCATCGTGAATCGCAGGATGGAGCTGCTCCGCTCGCTGTCCGACATCGAGGCACAGGTGAGGGGGATCTTGCCCAATGCGACCCCCGTCGTGGTTGAGCGGCTGAACGAATCGTCCCTCCTGGCCTCTGAGCGGACCTCACTGGAGCGCGAACGGATGAGGAACCCCTACCGGATAGGGGCCGTTGGGGCTCTAGTGTTCCGATCGAGCGGCGAATGCGGATATCGAATGTCCAGAGGGAACGTGCGCAGGCGACAACTGCGATATACGCAATGGCTTGGATGCCGGGGTGGGCAACGACACGCTGGGCGGCCGGCGGAGTGGTGCAGGTTGCCGCCGCGGCGCAGGTACAAACGAGGGATCATCGGCCGAGTGTTCCAGAGGAGAGCGAACATGGCGGCCGAGTCCGAGTTGCCGTCCGAGCGGTCCGCCGGTCGTGTCAGCTGCGGTGGGTGAAGCTGTCCTTCCTGAAGCTGAACAGCGCGTCGGGGTCGACGGCTACGTCGACGACGGCTGGCTTCTCGCACGCAAGTGCGGCTTCGACTGCGATGCCGATGTCGTTGACGTTCTCGGCCCGAAATCCGGCTGCGCCATAGAGCTCGGCCAGCTTGTCGAACGGGGGGCTTGACACGTCGGCGCCGATGTATCGCTCGTCGAAGAAGTCGCGCTGATAGGCCTTCTCGGCGCCCCAGCACTGGTTGTTCATCACCACGGTCACCGTGGCGATGTTGTGGTCGACGGCGGTCGCGAGCTCCGAGGTGGTCATGCCGAAGCCGCCGTCGCCCATCAGGCTGATGACGGGACGCTCGGGCTGGGCCAACTTGGCGCCGAGGCCTGCGGCGAACGAGAAACCGACGAGGCCAAAGTCGAGGGGGGTGAACAGCGAACCGGGCGTGTGATAGTTCAGAGCGTCAGTCGCCTGCAGGCACAGTGTTCCCGCATCCATGGTGATGATCGCCTCGGCCGGGATGACGTCGCGCAGCATCTTGAAGAGTCCCGACGGTTGCGTCGGTGTGGTCATGATCGCCAAGGCATCGCGGTCGTCGAGATAGGCCTTGCGCTCGGCCTGAAACGTCGCGGTCCAGGCTTCAGCCTTCGATCGATCGCGCACGCGACTGATCGCGTTGGTCAACTGGGTCGCGGCCGTTGGCGCATCGGCCCACACGCCAACGTCGACCGGGAAGAAGCGGCCGATCGCCGTGGGTTCGAGTTCGATGTGCACGATCTTCGCATCGCGGTTCACGTTGTGCCACGAGTAGAAGGTTGAGTTGAAGCCCATGCGGGTTCCGAGCGCAACGATCACATCGGCTTCTTTGACAAGCCGCGAGGCAACCGGGTTGCCACGAGGACCCATCTGACCCGCGTTCAGCGGATGGCCGAACGGGACCGCATCGCCGTGGCCGGGCGAGGTCACGATTGGAGAGTTCAGCGCCTCGGCAAGCGCGGTTGCTGCAGCATGGCCCCCCGTATTCTTGATGCCGCCGCCTGCGACGATCACGGGTCGCGAGGCGGTCACAAGAATCGCCGCGGCGTCGGCGACCGCATCGGGGTGAGCGGCCGGCACGCTGTGGTTCCGGTAACGGATCGGCGACTGCATCGGCTCGAACTCGGCCTGCGCAGACAGAACGTCGCGAGGAAGGTTCAGCTGCACCGGTCCCCTGCGCGGCGTGAGGGCCTCGCGAAATGCTTCGCGGAGAAGCTCCGGCACTCGGTCAGCAGAGGGTGCGGTCCAGGTCTTCTTGGTGACTGGGGTGAACAGAGCCTGTTGGTCGACTTCTTGAAAGGCGTCGCGATATACGTGCCCGCTCGACAGGGCGCCCGCGATGGATACGACCGGCGAGAACGCCGCGGCGGCCTGAGCGAGCCCGGTAACCAGGTTCGTCGATCCCGGACCATTTTGTCCCGCCAGGATGACACCGGCATGGCCGGAGACGCGGGCGTAGGCGTCGGCCATGTGGGTGCCGGTCCGTTCATCATGGACGCCGATGAACGTGATGTCGTCGGCGTCGTACAACGCGTCGAACATCTCCATCGTCGCCGACCCGATAAGACCGAAGACGTGGCCGACCGATTCGGCCTGCAGCGCTTCGACGGCGGCTTGGCCACCCGAGAGAGTTCGTTTAGTCATCGTTACACCCCGGCCGGATTCTCGACGTCGCCGCCCATTTCGGCGATGTCCTGATATCGATCGCCAATTCGATGGTGCGGGTGTCCGCCGACCGAGGCGCCCAAAGCCACGATGATCTCGTCGTCGGCGGGAGCATCGGGGACGGTCAGGTGAATCGTCTGATAGTGGGAGCGTCGACCACCGTCGTCTTTGTCCATGAGGGGAATCATCATTGAGCAGCCCGCGGCGCCCCGGGTATTTGTAAAGGCGAGGTACGACTTGGCGTTCACTGCTTCTCGATACTGGTTGCTGAAGAAGAGGCTGTGGGTGAGGAGTGTTCTTCGGATGATGGGCATGGCGTTCTTTCTCGCTCCTGGTCGCGGGCGGGCGGGTCGGTCTAGGCGAAAGCGGGCATGACGTTGTCGATGAAGAGCTGCATCGAACGTTTTTGGGCCGCCATATCGAGCCCGAACGATGCGTAGTAGAGGAACGCATCGACACCGAGTGCCTCATACTTACGGAGCTTGGCAATGATGGCATCAGGGTCGCCGAACATCAGGTTTTCTTCGAGCATGACCGGGTCGACGCGAGCGTTGCCCTCGAGGACGTCGAGCGGGACTCGCTCGGTAAAGCCGTTGACCGTGTCGCCTTGCATCGTCATGAGGTTTCCGAACATGGCCAGGACGTTGCGAATGGCATCGATGGCGACCGTTCGATCCTGTTCGGTTTCGTACACGGCGGTGTGGCGCATCAGGGTGAAGTCGCCGTCCCAGCCGCCGCCGTGTTTCGCGATGGCGTCGTCGAGGTAGCCGCGGTACTTCTCGGCCTCGCTCATCGGCAGGGTCAGGGGCCAGCACAAGATGCTGCAGTCGTTGGCGACGGCGTAGTCGTAGGTGATCGGGGCGCGGGCGGCGGCCCAACAGCGCACGCGATCCTGGGCCGGCTTTGGCACTGACGTCGATGTCGGAAACTGCCAGTACTCGCCATCGTGTTCGACGTCGCCCTCCCAGAGCGCTCGCACGACGGGCAACATCTCTTGCATGTATCGCCAGCTGTCGGGCTGTTTGAGGCCGGGTTTCATGCGATCGAACTCTCGTTGGTACGCGCCCGAGCCGATGCCGAATTCGAGACGGCCATCGGACAGCAGATCGAGCATCGCGGCCTCGCCCGCGAGGTTGATCGGATGCCAGTACGCGGCGTTCGCAACCCCCACGCCGAGGCGAATGTTCTTGGTGTGGCTCGCCCACCACGTGAGGATCTGAAATGGGTTGGGGGCAATCGTCATCTCGAGCGCATGGTGCTCGGCCGCCCACGCAATCTCGAAGCCGGCTTGGTCGGCCATCTGCACCATGTCGAGCGTGTGATCGCGCACCGCCGCCATGTCGATTTCTGGGTCGACTCGTTCGAGATTTATTGCCAGTTGAAACTTCATACTCGGTCCCCTTGTGATCTATCGAGGTTGAAACGGATTGGCGATGGGTTCGTCGGACATGTTCATCCAGATGGTTTTCGGACGCGTGTAGTCGTAGACGGCTTGCAGCCCTGCTTCTCGTCCGTAACCCGACGTCTTCATTCCACCGAACGCGGCGATCGGGTTTGTCGATCGGCAGTGTTTCGCCGTGCACCTTGTCGGCCGCGCCAGCGAAGTACTGGAAGTATTCGGCGATGTACTTTGCCTGCCAGTGGGTCTCGCTCAGGAGCTTGCCGGTGTCTTGGGTTTCGACCCGGCCGAGTTCCTCGGAGTGTTCATCGAGTAGGTCGCCGAGCGCTCGTAGGTGCCGTCCTCGCTCGCTTGGCGTGAGCCGTGACCAGGGGCCGGTCGTCATGGCTGCATGCGCCGAGCGCACTGCACGGTCGACGTCGGCCTCGGTCGCTTCCGGCACCTGGGCCCAGACGTCGCCGGTTGCTGGGTTCACGCTGTTGAAAGTGGCGCCGTCGCTGGATTGCGACCAGTCGCCATCGATAAGCATCGAGAGTCTTTCGGTCATACCTGCAACCTACGACTCGAAAACAATTTGGAAAAGCAAATAGTTCTGTACATAAAATTCGAAAATGTCGAATCAACTACGGGGACTCGAGACGTTCCTGGCCATTCTTGAGGAGGGTTCGATGGTGCGCGCGTCGGAGCGGCTGCACGTGACGCAGTCGACGGTGACGGCCCGACTGAAGGCGCTCGAAGCCGAGTTCGGTCAGCGACTCCTCAACCGTCACAAGTCGGGCATCACGCCGACGGCCTCCGGGGTCCGGCTGCGACGAAACGCTGAGACGATTGTGGCGCTCTGGCGTCAGGCGTGCCAGGAAACCGATTTGCTGCCGCCGTCGGTTGAATCGGTTTGCAACCTTGGTTGTCATCCGGACCTGTGGGAAGGAATGGCCAAGACGTTCTTCACCTACCTGACGTCGACCTGGCCCGACGTTGCGATCTCGGTTCACCATGGCAGCAACGCCGAGCTCGGAGGCTGGCTCGATACCGGACTCATCGACGTTGCGTTTACGTTCGCCCCATCGACGGGGAGTCATCAACGGGTGTTCGAGATCGGCAGGGACGAGCTCATTCTGGTCAGTACTGAAGAACACGCGCCGGTGACGTTCAATCCTGGTTATGTCTACGTTGAAGGGGGAGAAGCATTCGGGCGGGAGCACGCGATCGCGTACGCGGACGCGTGGACCGCGCAGCTGACTTTTGGTCACGCGGCGTTGGCGTTGGAACATCTCGACCGGGCGGGTGGGTCGGCCTACGTTCCGCAGCGGATCGCGAATGCTGGCCTCGCGAGTGGTCGGCTACATGTGCTTGACGCTCTGACGTTCGAGCGGGCAACGTTCGCGGTTGTCAATGAACCGGCCCTCGCCGACTGGCCTTGGTTCGACGACGCGCTCCACCATCTGTTGGACGAGTCGGAGCCCTGATGCCCTCCTCTTCTTGGCGCTTGACGATGACCATGCCTTCGCCGCCGGCTTCGGCGGTCGAGCCGTTCAAGATCAGGTTGATCGCTTCTTCGCCGGGATCTAGTCGCCGTGTCGTGATTCTAATGTGGTAGTAAAGTGCCGATATGTGACTTAAGCGGTAGTTAAATGCCAGATCGACTGATCGCGATCGCGCTTCCAGTAACTACCAACGATCGACCTCGTGGAGGCGTAATGGCACGTTCGATTACTCGGCAGGCCAGCGACGCGGCCCGTGCACTCGGGGCTCAGGTCACTGCGGCCCGACGGCAACGGCGGTGGACCGCGGCCCGGCTTGCTGAACAGGCCGGTATCAACGAGAGGACGCTTCGGAAGGTTGAGCGGGGGGATCCGACGGTGGCGTTGGGCACTGCGCTCGATGTTGCGGTACTCGTGGGTGTTCCGCTGTTCGCCGCGAGCCCGTCCGAACTAGCGGTGCTGACCGACAACCTTGCCGACCGGGCCGCATTGCTGGGACGGCGAGTCGTGCCGATCTCCGACGATGGTCTCGACGATGACTTCTGAGGCCCCGGACCGGGCCTATGTCTGGTCGTGGTTGCCGGGCGCCACCGAGCCCATTCCGGCCGGCGTCCTCGAAGCCGTGCCGAGCCCCGGTGGTGGTTTCGTCGTCACGTTTGCCTATGGCCGTTCGTATCTTGCAAACGGCGCAGCGGTCGCGCTGTACCTGCCGGAACTTCCGCTTCGTGCCGGCCGGATCGAACCCGGCGCTGGTCTTGATGTCGCCGGTGTGATTCGCGACGGCGGCCCTGATGCCTGGGGCCAGCGGGTGATCATGAGACAACTCTCGCTCGATGCCCGCAGGCATGATCCCGGCCAGGTTCCTTTGCTCACGTATCTTCTGCGGTCCGGCTCGAACCGGCCGGGATCGCTCGACTTTCAGGAGTCATCGAGCGAGTACGTGCCCCGTCGCGATGACGCACCGCTCGAGGATCTCGCCGATGCTGCGGATGCGATTCAGACAGGCGCCGAGCTCGATGCCCGGCTGGCCGAAGCGCTCACCGCAGGCTCTTCTGCCGGAGGCGCACGCCCCAAGGCCACGTTCGTCGACGGACCCCGGAGCATGATCGCGAAGTTCCCCTCGCCGACCGATACGTACCCGGTGATCAAGGCCGAAGCGGCAGCGATGCGCCTTGCACGGCTTGTCGGCCTCGATGTAGCCGGCACCGAGTTGGTGGATGTCGCCGGTCGCGATGTGCTGCTCGTCGATCGGTTCGATCGGGGTGTCGGTGGCACGAGACGGGGCTTCGTTTCCGCGCTCACGATTCTCGGGCTGCACGAGATGGCGGGGCGCCATGCCACTTATCACGACCTGGCCGACGTCATCCGCCGGCGCTTCGTTCGGCGCAAGGAGACGATGCGCGAGTTGTTCGCCCGCATCGTCTTCAACATCGTCGTCGGGAATACCGATGACCATGCTCGAAACCACGCGGCATTCTGGGATGGGGAACGACTGGAGCTGACTCCTGCCTACGACATCTGCCCCCAAGTTCGGGGGCGAGGAGGCCCAAGCTATGGCTATCGGGCCCGATGGCGCTCGGCTCTCACAGTTCGCGACCTGTCTGGCGGCGGCCCGTGACTATGACCTGTCTGAGGCTGACGCCCGCTCGATCATCGACGGCCAGATTCGGGTCGTGACGGAGCGGTGGGATGAGGTTGCCGATGCCGTCGGCCTGGCCGGCCCCGAACGACGGGAACTGTGGGGCAATCAGATACTCAACCCCTTCGCCACGTACGGCTACCCGCCGGTTCGGGTGAGCGGCGGTTGAACCTCGGTGGCGGAAGATCTCGCTGGCGGCTTCGGCCTGACCCTCGGCGAGTGCGCACGCGGTGCAATATTTGGACTCTTTTTCGACCGTTTTGCTTGCAATCGCTGCTTTCAAACCCGGCCTCGGCCTGAATTAGCGTCCAAAACGTACTGTTGCCAGCTATAGGGGCCGCTAACGTACCGCTATGGCCCGTGCTGGGAGAGTCAGGTGGCCCACGGGTCCGCGGACGGTCTTCTTCGACGACGTCGCCGGTAGCACCACTCTTTCAAAGGCCGTAGCTGAGGGCCGGATCAGGCGATTGGCGCCGAAGATCTACACGGCAGATCTCACCAGCGACCCAGCCGAAGTCGTGCTGGCCAACCCGTGGGCGATCTTGGCCAAGTTGTGTCCAGGCGCCGTCGTGGCAGATCGCTCAGCCGCAGCCGGCGGCCTCATTGCCAACGGTGTGTTGTTCATTGTCGCAGACACGCCCCGGCGGAAGTTCGAGTTGCCGGGTTTGGAGATCAGGGTCCGGCGAGGTGGAGCCATCGACGGGCCGGTTCCGGATTCGGTGTGGCCCGAGGGTCTGCGGATGTCGAGCGCCGCTCGGACGCTGCTCGACAATCTGGCCACGTCCCGAGGCCGCCGCGGTCGGGTACCGCGCACGCTGTCGAAGTCCGAGCTCGAGGATTGGCTGGCCGCCAAAGCAATCGCGTGGGGGACGACCCGTGTGGAACGGCTTCGACAGGAGTGTCACGAGCTGGCGCCTGCGCTCGGTTGGGCGGGAGAGCTGGCTGATGTCGACCAGTTGTTTGACCAGCTCGGTGGGGTCGAACCGGTTCGACGTGATGCCGGAGAGATGTTTCAAGCCTTCGTGTCTGGGACCCCCTGGGACGAGCGCCGTCTCGAACTGTTCGACGAGGCGAGTGCTGGGCTGGCGCGCCTGCCAGCCGAGGTTCCGAAACATCTGCTTGCATCGGAGCCGGTTGGGGAGTTGCCGTTCTATGAGGCCTACTTCTCGAACTACATCGAAGGCACCGTGTTCACGTTGCACGAGGCCCGCAAGATCATCGAGTCGCAGCAGCCGCCCGCCGATCGGCCCGCGGATGGACATGACATTCTCGGGACGCACCGTTGCGTCGTCGACCCGGTGGGTCGGGCGACCACCTCAGTTGACCCCGACGAGCTGATCGCTTTTCTCCAGGCCCGGCATCAGACAATCCTGGCTGGGAGGCCGGACCAGGGACCCGGGAAGTGGAAGACCACACCGAACCAGGTCGGGATGTACCAGTTCGTCGACCCGGACCTCGTGGACGGAACGCTTCGCAAGGGTCTGACGGCGATGGATCGGCTGCCGCCAGGTTTTGCCCGGGCGTTGTATGTGATGCTGGTGGTTTCGGAGGTCCATCCGTTCAGTGATGGCAACGGGCGAGTGGCGCGGGTGATGATGAACGCCGAGCTCTCGGCAGTTGGCGAGGCCCGAATCGTCATTCCCAACGTCTTTCGAAACGAGTACATCTCGGCGCTACGGCGGGTCTCGACGACGGACGGCGATGTTGGTGGCTTCGTGACCGTGATGGCCCATGCGTGGAGGTGGACCGCGGCCATGCCGTGGGCCGACCCGGCTGCAACCCGCGGTCAGCTGGAGGCGACGAACGCGCTTGTGGACTCGACCGATGCGCAGGCGTCGGGGGCGCGGCTGGTAATCCCCTGAGCTTGCTGCCGCGGGCCGGCATCTATGAGCACGATCGGACGCAGGGGCCGGCGTGAGCGATCTCGTGTGGGGCCGGCACGATCTATCGCAACTATCTGGTGCCGATGGGCGATCGTCTTGGCCAGACCGCCGAACGGCAGATCAACAACGTCGCCGACCTGATCGCTGCCATCGGCGTCGATGTGGAAGTGGGCAATGGCTACGCGCTGCCGACGGCCGAGCAGCTGGCAGAGATCACAGAACGCATCGGCGAGCTCGATGCCGACGGGCGTCACGAATTGCAGGGCCGCCTTCGGGTTGGTGTGCAGTGGGATACCGCGGTCGCGACCGCCGCCGACGGGCACTGTGTGACGCAGTGGTTCGGGTCCGCGCTACCTGTGGCCTACTCGATGCACGACCCGGCGCAATGGGAACCGTTCGCCCGACTGGTGCTCGAAGCGTCGTATGAGGCGACGCTGCTGGTTGGCTTGATGAACGCCGAAGCCACCGGCAACCGGCGGGTAAACCTGACCATGCTCGGCGGCGGTGCGTTTGGCAACGCTCCGGCGTGGATCGTGGATGCAATCGATCGATCACTCCGGATCTTCGACGGCGCCGATCTCGACGTCGTGATGGTCAGCCACGGCAGCCCAAACCGCTTCCTTCGCGATCTGCTCCGCTAGCGATGGTCGAAACGGGTGGGAGTCGTTACGACGCGCGACGCCGTATCGATTATGCGTGCAACGCGGGTTGGGTGTTTAGTTTAGTCGGCCGTAGTTTGGCAGGCGCCCGGGGCTTCGTTGGCGAAGTTGTCGAGGCCAACGCATTTCACGCGCGCTCACAGTCGCCGACGCGTCAAACCCTGCCAATTGGGCAATTCAACTGATGCGATTGCGCTGCTAGTGTCGTTGCGACGACGGAGTCGCAGTTGGGGTTCATCGGGCTGAAGTTGGTCGGGGTGGCGCGTTGTCACAATGGGAAGTGACTAGAGGGTGTAGCCACTGTTGGGAGATGAGTTGACGCGACATGATCACATGGTCGGCCGGGTTTTGGGTACCGAGGATGCGACGCCACTGGAGTTCTGGGTTGCTGTTGCTGAAGGAGCGCAGCTGCAACTCGACGACGTTATTGCCTTAGACCGGGAGTTGCCATCAGGGGAGACTGTGACCCATTACGGGATCGTCGGCCAGGTCCGGGCTCGCCATGAGGGCGTGCGGTTTGATAGCGACGTCTTTTTGGTCGCCAGCGGGGTTCTGCCTGCGGAGGTAGCCGAAGCGGCCCAGGTTCAGCTGACACGTGTGGTCCCGGAGACCTTCGTTCCCCCACTGCCAGGGGCTGAGGTTCGCAAGGCGAAGGACGAAGAGCGTGACGAAGCGCTCGACTTCTCCGATGTTGAGCACAGATTGCCCGCTGGTTTATCCCGAGATGACGAGCCGATCTATCTCGATCTCGACTTCGTTGACGGCACGAAGGGCGCGCATATCAACATCAGTGGAATCTCCGGTGTTGCCACGAAGACGAGCTATGCGACGTTTCTGCTCTACAGCCTGTTCCATTCGGGTGTGCTGGGGGCGAAGGCAACGAACACCCGAGGCCTCATCTTCAATGTGAAGGGCGAGGATCTTCTGTTTCTCGACCACCCGAACACGAAGCTCGATGACGCCCAGCGGGGTCGCTACTCGCATCTCGGTCTGAGCGCATCGGCCTTTGACGATGTGGGCATCGTTGCGCCGCCGCGGCCGAATGACCCTAATGCGACCCCTCAGACAGGAAGCCGTCAGCTCGGGGTGCGGCCTTACTTCTGGACCGTCGCTGATTTCTGTTCTCAGGGCCTCTTGCCATTTCTCTTTGCCGATGCCGAGGATGAACGTCAGCAATACACAATCGTCGTCCGCTCGGTCACCGATCGCCTACGCGAGGCCGCTCGCAGCGGTGACACTTCTGATGGCGCAGTGCGAATAGAAGGCACGACGTGTCGGACCTTCGATGCGCTGGTCGAAACGGTGGAGCGGATCCTCATTCCCGATGATCCTGATGATCGCCCAGACCCGCGCTGGACAGGTCGGGCTATCGGCGGCGGAACAATCAACGCGTTCGTGAGGCGCCTCGCATCATCGCGACCCTACGTGGGTCATCTGATCCGAGCTGACATCAACGACAGCGCGAGCAATGCCCTCGACCTCGATGCCCACAAGCTCACCGTCGTCGACATCCACCAGCTTCACGACCGAGCGAAGAGGTTCGTTGTCGGAGTGGTCCTTCGCCAGGCGTTTGAAGCGAAGGAAGCGAGCGGTACGGCCGAGCCGTTGCAGTTCATCGTGCTCGACGAATTGAACAAGTACGCCCCGCGCGATTCGAGCAGCCCGATCAAGGAGATTCTGCTCGATGTCGCCGAACGGGGTCGCAGCCTCGGGATCATCCTCATCGGGGCGCAGCAGACGGCGAGCGAGGTCGAAAGAAGAATCGTTGCGAACTCTGCGATTCGTGTGGTTGGACGTCTCGACTCGGCTGAGGCGAGCCGTGAGCAGTACGGATTTCTGCCAACGGTTCAAAGGCGACGATCCACGATCTTGAAACCTGGCTCGATGTACCTGAGTCAGCCACGGCTTCCGGTTCCGCTACTCGTCGAGTTCCCGTTTCCAGCGTGGGCAACCCGATCCTCTGAGGCGGACTTGAGCCAGAACCCCGGCGCACGAGGCGACCAGCCCGATGATCCGTTCGAGGGGGTCTCGGCGTGAAGCTGCTGCACACCAGTGATTGGCATGTTGGTAAACAAATTCGCGGGAACAGTCGCGCTGACGAGCATCGTGCCGTGTTGTCCGAGATCGTTGAGATCGCTGCGGTCAATGCTGTCGACCTTGTTCTGGTCGCCGGCGATCTGTTCGAGACGGCTGCGCCTTCGCCCGAAGCCGAACAGATTGTGTATCGGGCGCTGCTTGAGCTCGCCGAGACGGGGGCACACCTCGCGATTATCAGCGGCAACCATGACAATGCTCGGCGGCTGGAAGCAGTCTCGCCGATGTTGGAAGCGATCGGTGATGTGCACGCTCTAACGAAGCCGGTCTCAGCGTCACAGGGAGGTGTTCGCCGATTCGAGGTGGGCACGGGCGAAGAAGTGGTGTTGGGGTTGCTGCCGTTTGTTTCGAAGCGCGGCATTGTGCGGGCCTCTGACCTCTGGGACAACGAAGCCTTCGAGTCGAGTCAGCTCTATTCCGATCGGGTCTCCCGGATGATCTCGTCGCTGGCCGAGAGCTTTACTGCCGAGACGGTCAATTTGCTGATGGCCCACACGTTCGTGCATGGCAGCACCCAGGGGGGTGGCGAGCGTCAGGCCCACTTCATCGAGGAGTACGCGATCACCGCACCAATGTTGCCGTCGACCGCGAACTACATCGCGCTTGGCCACGTGCACAAGCCGCAGAAGATCAAAGCCAGTTCGCCGACGCACTATTGCGGCTCGCCCTTGCAGATGGATTTTGGCGAGAAGGGTCAGGTCAAGCAGGTCAACTTGGTAGATATCTCGGTCGGCTCGCCAGGGAAGGTGGAGGCCGTGAAGCTCACGTCGGGGACGCCGCTGATTCGCCTGAAGGGAACGTTCGACGAAGTGATCGAGGCTGCGGCTTCGGTGGATGGACCGGCATGGTTGCAGGTCGTGGTCGATGAACCTCAGCGGGCCGGACTGGCTGATGACATTCGAGAACGGATCGGGGACCATGTCGTCGATATACGGGTGCTCGGGGCAATGAACGCAAAAGCCCCGGTGAAACGCTCGCAGCGAATCGGTCGTTCGCCTGTCGAGTTGTTCGACGAGTTCCTTGCTGAAGAGAACGTCGAGGACGAGAGGATCGCGGCCGGTTTTGCACGGCTACTCGACGAAGAGAATGACAACACCGGCGAGGTTGTCGAATGAGACCGCTGCGGATGAAGGTGCAGGGTTTCGGGCCCTTTCGGGAGGCGGTCGAGATCGACTTTGAGGACCTCGATCTTTTCGCATTGGTTGGTTCGACCGGTTCGGGTAAGTCGTCGATTATCGATGCCATCACCTTCGCGCTGTTCGGTCGCTTGGCCCGACTGGACGCAAAGAAGGTCGCTCCGGTCGTCAATGCGTTGAGCCAGGAAGCTCGTGTCGTTCTCGACTTCGCGCTTGGTGGCGATGTGTACACCGCTGCTCGAGTTGTGCGCCGCACGAAGACGGGTGCATCGGTCAAAGAGATTCGACTGGAGCGCGGTGTCGAGATGATCGCCGACGGCAAGGGGCCGGTGGACGAAGCCATCGAGACTTTGCTCGGTCTCAACTTTGACCGCTTCAATCGCGTCGTTGTCCTTCCTCAGGGACAGTTCGCTGCCTTCCTTCACGATGGCCGCTCCGAGCGTCAGCGGCTCCTCAGGACCATGCTCCAGATCGGCATCTATGAACGCATGGGCAAGCGGGCCCGCGAAATCCAGAGCGTGTCTGCAAATAAGTTGGAGGTTCTCAGGCCGCGGGTCGCTGGTGCCGACGGCGAAGAGCTTGATCTTGCTCAGCGTGAGGCTCTGGCGAAGAGCCTTCGAGCCACACAGAAGGTGGTGGACGAGAAGCTCGATCGGCATACCAAGGCCGACGAGAAACGCGATGAGCTGCTTACAGAGGCCGAAGAGTTCGGCATGCTCGCCCTCGCGGTTGACGACGTTGAAGTGCCCGACGCGGTCACTGAGATTGGCGAACGGCTCGAACGGGCCGGCGCTCAATTTAAGAAAGCGACGAAAGCGGACACCGACGCGAATGCTGCGTTGTTGAAGGCCAACGCTGCGGTTGAGAAAGGCCCGGACCGCGCCGAGGTCCAAGGGCTGCTCGATCGACGGGACGAGTTGGATCAGGTTTCGCTCAACGTCAAGGAGCTTGAGAAACAGGTCAAGGCGGCGATCGAGGCGAGTGGCGAAGCCGCTGATGCTCTGGCCAAACAAAAAGCCGTCATTGCGGGCGAGGAGGATCGACTCGCATCCGCCGAGGTAGCGCTTCAGACAGCTGTCCAGGCCGCAAAGGACGGTCCGAATCCATCATCCATTGCCGAGGGTCGAGCTGCGCACAACGGTGCTTCTGACGCCAAAGCGGCAGTCGACAAGCTCGGTCCCGACCTGGCTGCCGCCGAAGCCAACACCGCACGGTTCGAGCAGGATGTCCTCGCAGCGCGTAACAAGCTCGACGCTGCCGTCGATCGGCGAGTCCAAGTGGAACGCGACGCTCATGTCGACGTATTGGCCGACGGTCTCACGGCCGGTGATGAGTGCCCGGTCTGTCTGCGGCCTATCACCGATCTACCCGAACATGATTCCTCCGGAGAGCTTGAAGCCGTCCGCGCCACGGAAGGTAAAGCTGACCAACACCTTCAAGCAGCGCAGGCGAGACTGTCGAAGCATGAGAAGGCGCTGGCCGAGCTGGCTGGTCGAATGGGCGACGCCACAACAGCACTCGCCGACAAAATGGCGGTAGCCGCAGATCTGCCTTCGGTCGATGCACTCGATCGACTCGATGACGAGATCGCAAGCCTCGCCACTTCCAGCGACAACGCGATGAAAGAACGGGGGCTGTTGGCGGAGAAAGTCCAGGCGCTTCGCACTTCCGAGGACATGCAATCCGCTCTGGACAGGGCCGAGCGGGCCGCCACGAAGGCCACAGCAAAACAGGCTGAGCTGGAGAGCGAGCGGAAACGCCAAACTGAGCTGAATGAGCAGTTGAAGGAGGCGCCAGCTCCGAAGCAACTGGCGGCAATGCTGGCCGAAGCTCAACGATTGGCCGACCAGCGAGCAGAGACCACCGAAATCGCCGAGGGTGCTCGCCATGAACGAGAAAAGGCCGCGGAGGACCTTCAGGCTGCGCAAGCTGAGGAGACCGAATTGCGAGCCGGTCTCGACGAGGTGAGGACGCTCTTCGCCAACATCGAGGGTGTTCCTGCTCCCGGTCACGAGTCCCTGTTGGGAGACTGGAAGGCCTTTGCGAAATGGGCGGCAAAACAACGCGCTCCACTTGAGAAGCATCACGCGAAAGTGACCTCGGCGGCGGAGAAGGCCGCTGCGGCTGTCGACGTCGCAGCACAGGACCTGACTGATTCGGTCGGAGACCTCGCCCCGCTCAAGTCCGTTCCGTTCGATGAACTGCACGAGAGCCTCATCAAGTTGGTCGCGGACGCCGACGCCAAAGCCGAGCAGGCGCGCCAGTCTCACGAACGATTGGCGAAGGATCGAGCGCAGATCACCGAGCTCGAGGAAGACACTCAGGTCTATGGCATGTTGGGGGTGCTCCTGAAGTCCGACCGGTTTGAGCAGTGGATCCTCGACGAGGTCATTGAGGCGCTCGCCGAGAGAGCCAGCGTTCACCTGTTTGAACTCTCTTCGGGCCAGTACTCGATCGAGGCCGAGTCCATGGTCTTTCAGATTCGTGATCATCGAAATGGCGATGAACTCCGCGACGCCCGCACCCTTTCCGGGGGCGAGACGTTCTTGGCTTCGCTGGCGCTCGCCCTGGCGTTGGCCGACAGCATTCGGGAGATGGCACCCGAGGGTCTTCCACCAATTGAGTCGCTCTTTCTTGACGAGGGCTTCGGCACGCTTGATCCCGAAACCCTCGATGTTGTCGCGGCGGCGATCGAAGAGCTGGGCGCTTCGGGCCGCATGGTTGGCGTGGTCACCCACATCCGAGATTTGGCCGAGCGCATGCCGGTTCGATTCGAGGTTTCGAAGCATGCGGTGTCGTCCGATGTCGAACGGGTTGAGGTTTGAGCATGAAGTTCGCCGTTGAGACTTGGGCGCCCGAGTACGGCATCGCGGCCGACGAGTCTCTCATCGACAAGACGTCCGACACGGTCGACGTCGATGTCGAGGTTGTCGCCGAGAAATGGACGCCGATCGATGCGCCAGTCCCGACGGAGACGCCGGACATCGTCTTCGTCGATGGGGTGCAGCGCATCGATGCTCGGGTCTGGATCAATGATGGTGATGCCGTCCGGGCGGGGGTTTGTGCTGTCGTGGCTGCCGGGGCGGTGCGGTGTTCGCCAGGGAAAGCGACGATCATCGGTCACGAGGTCGAGCGTCTCTTGCTCACCGGTCCGTCCGATGTGGTCGACGACATCGAGACGCGGCATGGCCGTTATCGCTATGTCTCGACGGCCAGCGATGCTCCCGAAGATGTCTACCTGGGGATCCATGAGGAACGGAATCGGTTGGAGATCGGCTTCGGCGATCTTGACGATGGTGATCTCCTGATCTTCGATGGTCCGCTACGGGGCCGCAACAATCCCAAAGGTGTGGGGTACATCAAGACACAGCATGTTCAGTATCTGCCCGATGCGCAGCAGTCGGTGCTTGCCGAGTTGGCATCTGGTCAGCGAACCCCGCTGTTCCATGTCGCCGGCCGTGGTCAGTCCCGACTGTCGTGGTACCTGCGGCTGCCGGTCGAACGGACGCATCCATGGGCTGGCATCGTCCGTGCCGAGTTGCCCCCTGGCAACATCGAACGAGCTGTTGAGCGGGCCGATGTCGTGTCAGCGCTTCTGCCTGGTTATGCCAGCGAGCCGCACAAGGATGGCCGTGCACCGCAGAACTTGTACCCGATCGCTGGTCTCGAAAACGATCTTCGTCGCAGACTTGGCGATCAGAAATTGATGGAACGTGCACTTCGTGTGGCCGCCGCCTGACGTTGGGTCTGCTGCCGTGACTTGTAGGTCTTAGACTTTCGGCGGATGACCGTTTCCCCGCAGCGTCGACTCGACATATTGGACTCGCTGCGCCGGGGTGCTGTTCCGGGCGCTGGCCTTGACGTCCTTGCGGTCGGTCTTGACCAGCTCACGGATGGATTTGCCGTGGACCTGGATCGGCTCTCCAGCGGCAGTTCAGTCTTCAAGGCGATCCGCGGTGACTACGGCTCAGGGAAGACTTTTACGACTCGCTGGCTTGCAGAACAGGCGAAGAGTCGCGGCATGGCGGCTGCCGAAGTGCAGATCTCGGAAACCGATACTCCGCCGCACCGCTACCAGACGATCTATCGCCGGCTGGTCGAGCAGCTTTCCACGTCGACCGAGCGTGGGGGAGCGCTGAAGACCATCGTTGATGCGTGGTTCTTCAATCTCGAAGACGACGTGCTCGCGTCGGGCGAGGTCGACCAGAGCGATACGGCGACGCTTACGGCCCGCACGAGTGAGTTGATCGAGAAACGGCTTGGCGAGATCAACAAGACTGCGCCCGCCTTCTCTGCCGTGCTCCGGGCGTACTTGGTGGCGAGCAATGAGAACGATGCGGCAACGGCCGAGGGTCTCTTGGCGTGGCTTGGCGGTCAACCTCACGTCGCAGCGGCGATCAAGCGCAAAGCCAATATCAAGGGCGATCTCGATCATGACGGGGCGCTCGGTTTTCTTGCCGGTCTGCTGAGCTTGCTGAAGAATGCCGGCTACCCGGGGCTTGTCTTGGTGCTCGATGAAATCGAAACCATGCAGCGGATGCGAACCGATACGCGTGACAAGGGTCTTGAAGCGCTTCGAAAGCTGATCGACGACATCTATGAGAATCGGTTTCCGGGTCTCTATCTGTGCATCACGGGGACACCGGCGTTCTTCGACGGCCAACAGGGCGTGCAGCGTCTGGCACCGCTGGCTCAGCGTTTGCAGACCGATTTCGGCTCTGACCCCAAGTGCGACAATCCGCGGGCGGCGCAGATCAGGCTGAAGGGATTCACGCTCGACTCCTTGGTCGAGGTCGGGGTGAAGGTGCGAGACCTGTTTGCCGACGGAGCGAAAGATCCGGAACGCATCCGTACTGTCGTCGATGATGAATATCTGGCTGACTTGGCCGCTGCGGTTTCGGGGGAGCTCGGTGGCCAGGTTGGTGTCAGCCCGCGCCTCTTCTTGAAGAAGCTGATCGCCGATGTTCTGGATCGCGTCGAGCTGTTCGATGACTTTGATCCTCGCGAGCATTACAAGCTCACCGTCAGCGATGCCGACCTCACGGCCGGCGAGCGAAATGCGCGGTCGGGCAAATCGGCGGACGATATCGAGCTCGATGTCTGAGGCGGAAGACTGCACGGTAGACGGCTTCAGTCGACTGCACTCGTCATTGCAGTACCACATTGTCAACACGATGGGCTGGCCAAAGCTGCGGCCGCTGCAGTCTGCATCGATCGACCCCATTCTCGCCGGCGACAATTGCCTGCTCCTCGCCCCAACCGCTGGTGGCAAGACCGAGGCGGCCACCTTTCCGATGCTCACCCGCATCGCCGATGAGCAATGGAAGCCGTTGTCGGTTCTGTACGTCGCGCCGCTTCGAGCTTTGATCAACAACCTGCTTCCGCGCCTTGAGAGATACGCGGGGTACACCGGGCACCGGGTGAAGAAGTGGCATGGGGACGTGAGCGACTCGGACCGCACCCGCATCATCGCTGACCCACCGGACATTCTTCTGACGACGCCAGAGTCGCTCGAAGCGATGCTGATCTCGCGGCGGATCAACGAGCATTGGTTCTTTCCGAATCTGCGGGCCATTGTGATCGATGAAGTACATGCTTTTGCCGCGGGTGATCGCGGTTGGCACTTGCTGTCTGTGCTTGAGCGACTGACGCGAATTTGTGAGCACGAGCTTCAGCGAATTGGACTCTCGGCGACGGTCGGGAATCCGGACGAGCTGCTCGGTTGGATCGCAGGCAGCAGCGTCGCTACCGAGCGGGTCATCAACCCTCCGGCCGACTCCATTGCCGAGCCGGAGGTGACGCTCGACTATGTCGGTGGTCTCGACAACGCGGCGAGGCTTATCTCTGAGCTGCATCGGGGCGAGAAACGGCTTGTGTTTGTTGATTCCCGCCGGAGTGCGGAGGAACTCGCGCACCGGTTGAAGGAGCTGTCGATCGAGGTCTTTGTCTCGCACGGGTCGCTTGGTCAACAAGAGCGCCGCCGGTCCGAGTTGGCGTTCGCCGAGTCAACAAATTGTGTGATCGTGGCGACGAGCACGTTGGAGCTCGGCGTTGACGTTGGAGATCTTGATCGAGTGATTCAGATCGGCTCGCCGGCGACGGTGGCATCGTTTCTTCAACGGATCGGTAGGACCGGCCGGCGGGCGGGCACGAGCCGGAATGCCCTCTTCTTGGCGCTCGACGATGACGAACTTCTCCAGGCGGCGGGCCTGCTGCTGCTTTGGAGCGACGGATTCGTCGAGGACGCTGAACCGCCTGCCTTCCCGGCTCACATGCTTGCGCAGCAGCTCCTTGCTCTGTCGTTGCAAGAAGCGACCGATGGTTTGGATCGAACCAATTGGCCCGAGTGGTTTGGTCACCCACCGAGCCTTGGGAACGACGTGTTTGCCCGGTCCCCGGCCTTGGTAGAGCACCTGATCGCCGAGGGTTACTTGTTTGAAGACCAGGGTCTGCTGTCGATCGGAGACGCAGCGTCGCGCCGATGGGGTGGTCGGAACTTCATGGAGCTCATGGCGTCGTTCACCTCCGACCCGATGTACACGGTGCTTCAGGGTCGCCGCGAGATCGGTGTTGTTCCGGATCAAACGATCATGGCGGTGTTTGAGAATCGGAACGGCCCGCCTGCTCTTTTGTTGGCCGGTCGAGCTTGGCGGATCCTCGATATCGATTGGAAACGTCGAAAGCTGCAGGTCGAGCCGATCGAGGGACAGGGGTCGGTCCGTTTTCCGGGTAATGGCGTGCCGCTTTCGTTCGATCTGTGTCAGGCGATGCAACGGGTGGCGGCAGGCGCGAATCCTCCGGTCAGCCTGACCGGTCGGGCCGACCGGCGGCTCGCCGATATTCGGTCGCAGTTTCCGGGCGTCGCCCCGAATGCAACGACGGTCATCACCGAAGTCGACGACGATGTGATCCGTTGGTGGACCTTCGCTGGTCTGAAGGCCAATATCGAGATCGCCGCCCGGCTTGCGCCGGTGCGCACTCACATCGGTCAGAGATCCAACCTGTTCATCCGTATGGACGCCGGTGCTCTCAGACGAAATCGGGATCTGCGGGCGTCGGCTGATCGCCAGTCAGATTTCGCTGAGGTGATTCGGTTGGCCGACTGGGCGACGCGTGGCCTGAAGCTCGGTCAGGTGTTGCCGGAGGGGTTTGCCAACGAGATCGTGCTTCGCCGGTTGGCTGACGAGCGAGCGGTGGCGCACGTGCTCGATGTGAAGATCCGGCATGCCAGGAATGATGGCGAGAAGACCGACGTCAAGGGCTGAGGATCGAGAGAGGGCGGCGGAGTCAGCTCAGTTCGAGTTGGGTATCGAGCACGTGGCGGGAGAAGTGAACTTCGCTTCCGATGACCGACACCACGCTGTAACCGTCGATGTTCACCAGTGCTTGCAGCTGGCTGACATATCGCTCGATTCGGTTTCTCGGCAGCGAGGTGAGGGCAGCGAGGCGATCGACAGCCAAGGGCTGGTCGCCGTGCCGCTCGAGCACGGTTAGCAAACCGATGAGGTCCTCGTTCGTCAACCGAATCTGAGGTCGTCGGTATTGCTCGAGAGCTTCGACGACTTGTTCGAGCCAGTCCGCCGAGCTTGATTGCGGCGCCGGTGTGGGCTCGGCGTCGAAGAGGGTTGGGGTTGCGTCGTCGGTGCCTTTCGGCTGTTGCCCCTTACGGGACGGTGCTGGTGTTTCTGCCTTGGCGGCTTCCTCGTTGCGTTCGGGGCCGATCCACCAGGCGGGTGTTGAAAGCGCGTCGAGGGACCAGTTGGGCAGTAGATCTTCGCGTGATGCAAAGACGGCAAGCGGGACCAGCACTTCTTGTGGACAGATGCCGCCGTGGTAGCCGTTGCGGTGGATGCTGTAGAAAAGCTGTTCTTTGAACGGAAGGATGGCCTGCTGGTCATCGGTGACAACCCTGGGGCCTTCGACGAGGACTTCGTCGTCGGCCGGTTCGATCTCGGTGGTGCGCCACCTTTCTTTGGCGCCGGTAACAGTCCGTTGCTCGGCACCTCGGTCGAGTACGTGTCCGTGGTCGCTGGTGACGACGACGACGCGGTCGTTCGAGCGGGCTTCGTCGAGCAGCCAGCGCAATGGGTGCAGTTCGTCGAATCCCCAGCTCGCTACCGGTCCGGCGACGTCTTTGAGTCGTTCGTCGATGTTGTTGAGTACGACGGCAACGACCCGCTGGTGATCGTTGCGAATACTGGTCAGGATGTCGGCTGGCACCGAGTCGATACCGCCGGCGCGGAGCGCGGCTTTGTGGTGCACGACGGCTGGCACGTCAGTTGACTTGACCACAAGTTGTGGATTCGCCTCGAAGGCCCGCTCTTCGCTTCCGTTGTCGCCAGTGCGCAGCTTGCCGGCGAACAGCGTTGTGCGGGACACCCTTGTGACCGTGGGTAGGGCAGCGAAGCATCGCTTGGCGGCGACGCCCTCCTCGTCGACGTATTGGTTGAAGCCGGAACGGTCGAGCAGGTCGTAGACCTCGGTGAAGCTCTCGTAGCCCATGCCGTCGAAGACCAAAAGCAGCACGTGTGCATTTTTAGCGAGCGGTGCAACCACCTTGGGGACGATGTCTTCGACGCCGAGCACGTCGTCGGGCAACGGCATTGCGCAAGATTGAGCTATCGCCGCGAACGTCCGGTTGTCCTCGTGGCGAGACGTTGCAAACGCTTCGCCGATTTGGGCGTAGACAGCAGCGAGTTCAGCAACTGAATCGTCGCGGGCGATTGCGTTGCGGGCCCGGTCGACCCAGGCGCCGTCGGATCGGTACGCATTGGCGGCGTCTGCGAGCCGTGAGCCCCATGACAACGCGTCGGTGCCGCGGCGGATAAGACGCCAAGCCATCTCGGCGCGGTCGACGCGGACCGGGTCGGCGAACCAGTGTTGGCGAGCATGGGCGAGGGCGAGCTCCAGCGAGCCTGCGGTCTCCGGTTCCTCGTCGTTGTATGCCTCGGTGAGTAGGTGACCGAGCTTGGCCAGGCGCTGTTCAAAGCCGGCTTCGATCGCCGCTGAGTGCTCGGCCAAGTGAGGCACCTTGTAGCGGTCGAGGCGATCAAAAGCCGCGGTTGACCAGTCGAGGCGTTTGCGGGTGTCTTCGAGCACCATGGGCGACGCTGCTTTGACGGCGGCTTGGCCGGCGGCCCGCCACCATTCGGGTTCCAGTTCGACTCGCTGGGTTTCCAGTTCGAGCTCATACGTGCCGCGGCCGTCTGGCTCGCTGTCATGGTGGATCACGTCGGCAGCCAGCAGCAGCGGCATCAGGTGGTCGGCCCCGTCGGCCCGCAGAATGGCAAGGACGGGCAGTACACCGTTGCCGAAGCGCAGGGCCAGGTGGTTGTCGAAGTCGGTCGAGTCGTCGGTGTTCACGTCGCGCGACGCGGTCAGGATTCGTTTGGCGGAACCGCTGGTGGCATCGATCCAGGCGAGGAATCGGTCGAGGGTGGTGACGGCATCGCTGAGACCGAGCTGGGCTTTGAGGAGGGCGCCCAGCGCCGCCTGCATGTCCAGCGTCGTGCCCCGCATCGGCGGGTAGCCGGCCGCGGGTCGCCCTTCGATCAAGGCGTCGGCCAGGTGGCGCTTGTCAGCGAGGTCACGGGCGATGGTGCGAGCGCCGAAGAGTGATTTGACCGCCTCCCACCGATCGGGGGTCCAGATTCGCCGGCCCGCGGTGCGAGCCATGAGGTCTTCGCCGAGCTCGTTCTGGCTGATGTCGGTGATCACGACGACCGGCTTGGCGCCGGCACCGGCTTCACGGGCTAGCCGGCGGATATGCAGCGGCGAAGCCGTGCCATGGATTGAAGCCGCGACGTCGTCCAGGGTGTCGCTGTCGATCTCGCTTGCCGGTGCGCCGTGAACGAGTACGAGCTGGCTGCCGCTTTCGCGTCGCAGGGCGCGGTCGACGACGGCTCGAACTTGGGCGGCGGTAACGGTTTGGGCCATCAGGTATCCGTCGTCCATTCGACGTGCACGGTTGACCCACTGTCGACTGCCGCCCGCACTTCGTCGACGAGGGCGTCGAGTTCGTCGGCTGAGGTGATGGTGCGAGCGATCCGATTGGCTGGGCTCGCCTGTCCCTTGATCGCCGATGAGCTGGTCGACGTCGACTTGGCCGGGCTGGTATCGCTCTTGGCGCCTTGGCTTGGCGATGCGGTCGGACTGGCGGTTGCGATGCGGGTGGCTTCAGCTTCAGCAGCCCCCAGACGCGCCTCAAGTGGGTCAGTGAGTTCGTCTTTTGTCAGAGCATCGTGGGCGGTCGACACGGGGCCGCCATCGATCTGGATGAGATCCCAGTTCGCGGCAGCGAGAGCGGTGGCAAGCTTCGCCGCGGTTGCGATGGGACGGGCGACGGCTTGCTCACTCGTTGGCGGGTCGAAGCCGTTCAGGGTGTCAACGATTTCGCCCGGCTCCTTTGTGCCCTTCAGTTCCTGAAGGAGCGACCGGGCGGCGGCCGCCGTCTGGAATCGTGCCAGCATGCTCGATCGGCTTGAGCAACTCGAACTCGCGTCTCGCCGCCCGGGTCGCAACGACTTTCGCCTCGTCGGTCGCGTTGTGCTCCAACGGATAGATCCGCACCCGCCGCTTCAGTTCCAGCGAGACGTGCTTGGCCAAGAAGTCCTGATAGGTAATGCCGTGCTCGCTTGCGCCATCGACATCGTCGAGAAGCTCTTCGATCCGGTAATCACCGACGACCCGTCGACTCGTGAGCTCGCGAATGCCAATCTCATCCATGGCCTTGGCGATGGCTTCACTGGTCGGACGATCAACGCGACGAACCGGCCGTCCCGAGGCAGTTGGCGCCATCGACGTGATGCGCTCGACGATGCCGCCCAGCTTGCGTCGAAAGGCGGGAAGCTCCTCATCGGCTGAAGCGTCACGGCCATGCACGTTGTAGCGCCCCTGCTCCGAGAAGCGATCTCGCAGGTTGGGGTCGGACAAGAACACCAGCTCATTCACGAACGGCATGCGAACACTCTTTGCGCTTCGCATGGCCTTGGTCCGCTTGAGCAGATCCGCCAGGATCTTCGCCTTCTTGTTGGCCAGCGGACGGGGGTTGTCCATCGTGATGAACCTGTCTTGCGGCGTCGTCCAATACCAGGTCGAAGCATCACCCTCGAAGGTGCCAGGGTGCGACTTGACCTCAATAAGAAACGCACCGGCAGGCGTTATCGCGAACAAGTCGATCTCGTACATCGACCCATTCCGATTCGACATCGAGAAGTTGGCCCACGCTCGCGTCACCGCCGAGTTGGGAAGGGCGCGCCGCAACCACGCAAGCGCCTCACGCTCGTGCGCATGCTCAGAATCAGTGACCGTCACCCACTTGGGGTCGTTCACATCCACGCTGTCATAACCCCCACGTGACCACGCCGAATCATACAGCGGGTCTTCTCATCCTTCGCCTGGTGGCGACTGGCCGCTGGGAGCGAACTGACGCTCGAGTAAACGGACGTCGAGGTGTACGGCGTCGCCGTCCTGGCGAATGACGTCATAGCCGTCTCGGTTAAGGGTCTGAGCAAGCGCAGCGACAGAACGCGACGAGCGGCTGCGCGAGAGTTTGAGCTCCTCGCCAAAGTTGGCCAGTGACATCGTGCCGCCGACTCGCTCAAGAAGCAGGACCGCCTGCACGATCGACTCCTCGGGCAGATCGAGACGCCGAGGCGACATCTTGGCCAACCGCCCCGACATCACAAGATGCTCGAACCAATGGCTGTTGGCAGAGGCCATGGATTGTGGCTCCGGCGCCGCCGGGACGACCTGCGGTTCGCTGGGATTCGGTACGTGGTCGGGCGGTGGCTCTGGTACCGCTTCCAGCAGGACCTGCAGGTCCTCGATGAGCGCATGGAACTCGGTATCTTCAAGGTGTTCGTCGGCACCCAACAGCACCGCGTTGGCGAACTTCTCCGCCTCGGCCCGAACCTCTTGAGCAGCCTCGGCAGTATTGCCGACCATGAAGCCACTGAGATCGTCGAGCCCTACCTCAATGGTGTCGCGTACGTCTCCAAACATTTCCCGCGCA
>Ga0114956_1000428_pt1 | contig 30102 bp, 28 predicted proteins | sample MaitaG_FD_87304 | JGI IMG/M metagenome (GOLD analysis project Ga0114956, IMG submission 87304) | Marine algal microbial communities from Maine, USA - Maine_Asex2 metaG | ecosystem: Host-associated > Algae > Red algae > Unclassified | place: Maine, USA | collected 2015-01-05
GGCGTCATGGCTGCTCAGTCTATCGGTGAGCCTGGTACCCAGCTGACCATGCGTACGTTCCACATAGGTGGTGCAGCAAGTCGATCAGCTGCGGCAAGTAGCGTCGAGTCCAAGTCGAAGGGTTCTGTGCGTTTGCACAACATGAAGGAAATCTCTAACCGCGAAGGCAAGTTGATGGCGGTATCCCGTTCTGCTGAACTGGCTGTTGTTGATGAGGCCGGTCGTGAACGAGAGCGTTACAAGATTCCTTATGGGGCGGTTATTCAGGCCAAGGAAAACGAAGCAATCGAGGCAGGTGCAATTCTGGCAACATGGGATCCGCACACGCATCCGGTTATCACGGAGGTGGCGGGTTTCGCCAAGTTCTCGGATTTCGTGGAAGGTGTCACTATCCGCGCCGAGACTGATGACATCACAGGTCTGACCGATATTGTTATTACCGATCACAAGCAACGTGGTGGTACCAACAAGGATCTGCGACCCGTGGTCAAGCTCGTAGACAAGGACGGTAATGACCTTAACTACGCTGGTACTGAGATTCCGGCTAATTACTTCCTGCCGCCGGGAGCGATCATTAATCTGCAGGATGGTGATGAGATACAGGTTGGCGATATCGTCGCCCGTATCCCGCAAGCATCGTCCAAGACGCGTGATATCACAGGTGGTCTGCCACGAGTTGCTGACCTGTTCGAAGCCCGTAAGCCGAAGGAGCCTGCCATATTGGCAGAGACCAGCGGTACGGTAAGCTTTGGTAAGGAGACGAAGGGTAAGCAACGTCTGGTTATCACCGGCCCTAATCAGGAACACTACGAAGAGCTGATTCCGAAGTGGCGCCACATCAACGTGTTCGAAGGTGAAACCGTTGAGCGTGGCGAGATGATTGCCGATGGTGAGCCTAACCCTCAGGATATACTGCGGTTGCGTGGTGTCGAAACTCTGGCGGCTTATCTGGTACAGGAAATCCAGGACGTCTACCGTCTGCAGGGCGTGAAGATCAACGACAAGCACATCGAAGTCATTATTCGCCAGATGTTGCGCAAAGTTGATATCAGTGTTGCTGGTGATACGCGGTTACTGCGTGGTGAGCAAGTCGACTTCCTGAAAGTCAAGGGGATCAACGAAGCTCTACTGGCCGAGAACCCGAATGCCACTCCGGCGGAATTCGAAAACCTGTTGCTGGGAATTACCAAGGCGTCTCTGGTTACCGAGTCGTTCATCTCTGCAGCCTCGTTTCAGGAAACTACTCGCGTACTAACTGATGCCGCTGTTCGCGGAGCTCGTGATGACCTTCGCGGTCTGAAAGAGAACGTTATCGTTGGGCGTCTGGTACCTGCAGGTACAGGACTGGCATTTCATAATGAACGTCGCAAGAGCAAGGCTAAGCTTGATATCGATCAGGCCTTCGAGCAAGTTATCGAGCAGGAATCTGCTTTGGCGACAGGCTCTATGCTGGATGATGTGGCGGCGCCTGCTAGTTTGCTTGACAGTGTTAGCCCGGGCGAGAGCAGTGGTCCTGCCTGATACCGGTTCACTGTCGCCAGTCTGTATGATGGCACGTTAGTGGTCAACCAACCCGCATTGACGGGTTGGTGAAAAGCCCTCTTTAAGAGGGCTTTTTTTCGCCTTCGATAACGTCTGTTACATCGGGCTGGCAGACTATGCACGCCTTGTTGAGTAACACTAACCAGACTAAACGATGCTTAAGTTGTAGCGTCCGAGGCACACGCTTTGCTCTTTCCTAATCGATCACGATAGGAATCGAGATGAACAATTCCATTGATACGACCTCATTACTTCAGCAGCTGCAAGCGATGGCGCAAGACGCGGGAATACCCTCGTCGAAACCTGCATCTGCGGAAATCGTGCCGCCTTCACGGGGCATTGAATTCTCCAAGCTACTGGAAAACTCGCTGGAAACGGTCAATGACCGTAGCAGTGAAGTACGTGAACTACGCCAGTCGTATGAGGCTGGCAACCCGAATATCGAGTTAGCTGACGTCATGATAGCGGCGCAGAAAGCGCGTATATCGTTTGAAGCAATGACCCAGGTCCGCAACAAGATGGTTTCCGCTTACAAGGAAATCATGAGCATGCCTTTGTGATTCTGTTGTGTGTCTATCCCATCCCTTCTGTTGCCATTGTGCACTTGCCTGTAACCGAGCTCGTATCTGATTAATGAGTGACGCTGAATCCAGCACTCAAAATACCCAGGGTAGTCCGGTGGTAGCCGCGGTAGCGCGAGGACTGGCGGGTCCACAGCTGGGTGCGCTACTCGTGGTTGCAACGGCGCTGACACTGGGCGTTGGCCTGATATCCTGGACCATAAAACCTGAATTTGTGCCGGTCTCTGATCAGGGCAGTCGTCAGGATGCATTGCAGATTATGGAAATGCTGGCGTCGTCCAATGTCGAGTACAAACTGGATGCGTCGACAGGACTAGTGCTGGTGCCGCAGGATCAGGCAGCACAAGTGCAACTGAGCCTTGCAGCCAGCGGTCTGACATCCAGCAACAATTCTGTGGGACTTGAGTTACTGCAGAAAGAGACTGCGCTGGGAACCAGTCATTTCACTGAATCTGCGCGCTATCAACATGCGCTTGAAACAGAACTGAGCCGTACCATCAGCAGCATGCGTAACGTGGAATCTGCTCGAGTGCATCTGGCAATGCCAAAGCAATCAGTATTCATCAGGGATCGTGAGCAGGCCTCGGCATCAGTCATGATCAAGGCAATGCCAGGACGCACCATAGAGGACGAGCAGGTTAATGCGGTACTGAATCTGGTGGCGTCCAGTATCCCTTATCTGCAAAGTGGCCAAATCACTATCGTCGATCAATGGGGTCGATTGTTATCGACAGGTGACGATTCCACTAGTGGGGCAACGCGAGACCAGTATCAGTATGCCCGTAAGCTGGAGAAGCTGTATTCAGATCGCATTGAGGATTTGCTGACACCTATAGTGGGCGCCGGGCGCGTCCGTGCAATCGTTACGGCAGATCTGGATTTTTCTACCAGTGAGCAGACACAAGAGAGTTTTGAGCCTGACGCTGCGCAGTTACGAAGTGAGCAAGTGGATACTCAGGTTAATCGTAACGGTGGGGCATCAGGCATACCCGGTGCTCTGACCAATCAGCCACCTGAGGCTGGCACTGTCGATCCTGGTGAAGCGCAAGGTGCGGCGGCGGGTGATGTGCAAAACGAAAGCTCCTCTGCTGTGAAGAACTACGAACTGGACAAGACTATTACGCATTCACGTCAGGTTCCCGGGATGATCAGGCGAGTATCGGCTGCAGTCATCATTGATGACAAGTTCGAGCTAGGTGAGGGAGGGGAGCCGATCAGAACGCCTTTGAGTGAAGAAGAGCTGGCGCAGTACACACAGTTAGCTCAGGAGGCGGTTGGATTTCAGGAGCAACGCGGGGACAGCGTCGTTGTGTTCAATCGATCCTTTCAGCCTATGGAAGAGATGCCAGCAATAGAGCCGCTGCCGATATGGGAGCAAAGCTGGTTGTGGACAATGGTTAGACAAGTGTTGATAGGGCTCTCCGTTCTACTACTGGTTATGCTGGTACTACGGCCGGCGGTCAGAAAACTGGTGCCTGTAGGTGGGCCAGCAACCGCTGCGTCACTTGCGAATAACGTGGGTAATAAGGCTACGGGTGCTATCGGTGACGCTAGTTCCGGAAACGGATCACAAAGCAGTCCATGGTCTGGGAAGGGTAATGGGTCAAGTCTGGAGCCACCACCCGTGGTGTATGGGGATATTCTCAATATGGCACGTGCGATGGCCGCCGAAGATCCTAAACGAGTAGCTAAAGTGGTTAAAGACTGGGTGGCTGAACAATAGTGGCAGATGAAAACGCAGCAGTTCCCGTGGCTGAATCCAAGCCGGCTCTGAGTGGCTCCTGTCAGGCAGCCATACTACTCATGGCGCTAGGCGAAGAGGAAGCCGCGGGTGTATTGCAACATATGAAGCCTGAGGAAGTTCAGGCTCTGGGTGAGGCCATGAGTGCCATCAATGGCGTCTCACAGGAGCAGATCGGAGATACGCTGGATCAGTTTGTCAGTCGAGTGCGCAATGAGTCTTCACTGGGACTCGAATCTGCCAGCTATTTCAAATCCACCCTGACCCGAGCTTTGGGTAAAGATCGTGCCAGCAATGTATTGTCGCGTATGGGGCCTCAAGAAGATGATCAGGGGCTAACGGCGCTGAAGTGGATGGATGCGCGTGTGGTAGCCAAGATAATCAGGAATGAACATCCGCAAATCATGGCAACTGTACTGAGCCAGCTTTCCCGTGAGCGAGCCGGGGAGGTACTTGATTTACTACCCGAAACGATGCGCGCTGATATTGTCATGCGCATTGTTAAGCTGGACAAGCTGCATCCTGCTGCACTGGCTGATCTTAATGAAGTGATTCAGGAGTTGTTTGAAAGTGATGCTTCCATAGAGCTTACTGGTCTTGGTGGCGTTCAGGTTGTTGCAGAGATTCTAAACGGCGTTTCCAAAAAATCTGAAGAACTCATTCTTGAAGCTATCGATGAAGCTGATAGTGAGGTCATGGAAAAAATCAAGGAAGGCATGTTCATCTTCGAGAACCTGCTTAACGTGTCTGATCGCGATATGCAAACGCTCCTGAGAGATCTGGCTAACGAGGAGCTGATCGTTGCGCTGAAGGGTGCCTCTGAAGAGTTGCAGGCGAAGATCTTCAAGAACATGTCATCCAGAGCAGCGGAATTACTCAAGGACGATCTGGATGCGAAAGGTCCCGTCAAGCTGTCTGATGTGCAGACTGCTCAGCGTAGCGTCCTGACGACTGCCCAACAGTTGGCGGAAGACGACAAGATATCGTTGGGTGGTAAAGGAGACGATTTTGTTTAGAGTACTGTCGGAAGAAGAGGCGGAGAAAGTTACTCGCTGGAAGGCGCCAGAGCTTAGCGGAACGCCACTGAATCTGGCCAAAACCAAGGCATGGACGTCACCCATTATTCCATCAGTCGATAAGCCTTCAAGACCGGTAGGTGGAGAGTCTGTGCAGAACGTATTGCCGGCTCAATCCTCTGTGACTGCGCCTGCAGTGCTTGCTGCCAGTCGGGATCTCAGCTCGACCGTTAGTGGTCTTGCGGTGGCTAACCCGTCGGTGGATATTGTTCAGACCAGTTACGATGATGGTTATGCGAAGGGTTACTCCGAAGGCAATGCAGCAATACATCAGCAAGCGGTGAAAGAGTTGAGTGTTGTTATTGATGCGATAAAGCAGTCATCCGCCAACACGGGGGAAAATTCATTGCACGAGGAAGTGGTAGGACTATCCATCGATATTGCCCGGTTACTCCTAACCCGTGAAATTCAGATTGATTCTGACGCCATGTCGCAAATGGTGAAGGCCGGTCTTGAACAATTGCCTGTGATGGGTAACGGCACACGACGGATTCACCTACACCCTCTCGATGCCAATGTGGTGAGAGAGGTCATCGTTGAGCTGGGTGATGTCCAGGTGGTTGACGACCTCGAGATGAAACGGGGAGATTGTCGGATTACGACCAACACCAGTACGCTTAAGTGTGGAATTGATCAGTGGCTTGATGGCGTGGCCAGCCAGCTTGGCATTATCGATGATACTGCAACGACAGACACCCTCGATCAAGAAGCAGAATATACGAAGTGACACAGCTTCAACAACAAGCACTGCAGAGAAGCCTGCAAAAGGCACGTCGACAATTGCAGGTGCCAGAGTTACCAATTGAAGGTACGTTGAGCACACTAAGAGGACTGACACTGGAGGCGGAGGGGTGCAAGGCCGCCATTGGCTCCCGCTGCAGAATTGAAACAACTTCATCATCCAGTATTGAAGCGCAGGTTGTCGGTTTTAATCGTGACCGCACGCTGTTGATGCCAACCGGTTCCGTAGACGGACTGCGGCCCAAGGCACGAGTCATCCCTATACCGGGGCAACTACGTGCCCCTTGTGGAAACGCTTTGCTCGGTCGGGTGATTGATGCTCAGGGAAAGCCTATTGATGGTCTCGGACCCTTGCGTGCTCAAAGCACCACTGCGTTGCAGGCGAAACCCATAAACCCGCTGGATCGAGCAGGTGTCAGAGAAGTATTCGATGTGGGTGTACGTGCTGTCAATGGGTTGGTCACACTGGGTAGAGGACAGCGTGTGGGACTTTTTGCGGGTAGTGGTGTCGGCAAAAGTGCCTTGCTGGGCATGATGACTCGTCATTCAGAAGCTGACGTTACTGTTATAGGTCTCATCGGTGAGCGTGGGCGTGAGGTTAATGATTTTGTACGTGAAACTCTTGGACCTGTCGGCTTGAAGAAAGCGATAGTGGTGGCGGTTCCTGCTGATCAGCCACCCCTGTTGAGGCTGCAGGGAGCGATGATGGCCAGCGCCATTGCAGAGGGATTTCGCGATCAGGGAAAACAGGTTTTGTTATTGATGGATTCGTTAACTCGCTTTGCTCAGGCGCAGCGGGAGATTGGTCTGGCAACAGGAGAGCCACCTACCAGCAAAGGTTACCCACCCTCAGCCTTTGCCCTGTTACCTCAGCTGGTAGAGCGAGCTGGCAATCTGGCTACCGGTGGATCAATTACCGCAATTTATACTGTTCTGGCTGAAGGTGATGACCAGAACGACCCCATAGTGGATGCCGCACGTGCAGTGCTGGATGGGCATATCGTACTGACCAGAAAACTGTCAGATGCATCTCATTACCCGGCCATAGATATAGGGGCGTCCGTCAGCCGCACTCGGTCTGCGGTCAATTCGCCGGAACAGGAACAGCTTATCCGACGCTGTCTACAGCTTGCAGCGGCTTACCGCGCGCAGGAGGACATGTTAAGGGTAGGGCTTTACAAAGCTGGATCAGACCCCACGCTCGATGAGGCTGTGGCGTTCTGGCCTCAGCTGCAGGCTTTCCTGCAACAGAGCGCCGATGCTGGCGTTAACATGGCGACATCGCGATCCCAGTTACGACAGGTGCTGGGCCTTTAAAGCGGCTCTACAGGGGTTATCCCTGCTTATTACTTAACCCTATCGCTACGTAAGAACGCTCTACTGTTTGCCGATAATGCCGACAAGTATCAAGACTTAAGGATAAAGGCTTGTACATGCGCTCAGCAAATCTAGCGAATCTCGAATCACTCTCAGAAGAACAGAAAGATCAGTCACGCAAAGAAGCGGAAGTTCTGCGTGACGAGGTGAATCTGTTGAACCAACAGCACCACAGTCTGAAGAGTATCAACGATGACTATCAGAACAGTATGGTTGGCGCTGAGGCAGTACCGCCACAAATACTGGCGCACAGACGTGCATTCGTTGAACAGCTATCCAGAAAGCTGGACGTATTGAAAACAGAAAGCCAGCGACAATCACGGCTGCTGGTGGATAAAGAACAGGTTTGTCAGCAGCACGCTGCACAAACCGCAGCGATAGGCTCGATGGTGGAGCGGGAGATAGAAGAAGAGAAACGGATTGTTGAGCGTCAGGAGCAACGTCAGCAGGATGAATCGGTTGCTTCATCCCGGCAGTTCAGACTGATAGACAAGGAGAGTGTTGATGACTGATTTCTCTACCCAGCTAAGCGGCGCATCGGCTAAGTCCACAGCTACTGATCGAGGTGGGAAAAGTGATACTTCGTTACTGGCGAGAGACGTGCCAGGCCATGACGTATCTCCGTTCGCGCGTGAGTTATCCAGAGCAAACGAGCGTCACCGCTCCAGCACGGAGCGTGACAATAAGCCTGAAAAAACAGATTTAAAGCCAGATTTAAAGCCAGATTCAAAGCCAGATTCAAAAGCGGGAAACCTCAATACCGTTGAGACGCCCGATACGCGGAATAAGGCCGCCCATGGTCCAGCGGGCAAGAAAACTACCGGAACTGAACAACCGTCAGCAGATGAGTTGTCGGTAAAAACCACGCCGATTCAGGTCCAGCCTGGTATTCCAGAGGACGTTGCAGGCGACATACCGGTCAAAGTACCGGGTAAGCCGATAGAGCCTTCTCAGGTTCCTGGTGTAGTTACACATTCGCCCACACCGTCGCACCTGACATCTGGAAAGAGCAATAACCGTTTGAATGTTGTGCCAAACACTGTTGCAACGGATGTGCAAAGGAACGCGCTCGCCACGGATGTTGAAGCGACGAAAAACGTGACATCCTCTGGACGTAGAGTTCCTGCTGATGCGGCGATGGCTGACACGAACGCAGCAACCAAGTCTGACAACAACGCCTTAATTACTGCGGCGTCAAGAAGAACGGCAGTGTCAACACCAGCCCCGGATGAGCGCACAAGTGCGCGTGCAGAAACCGTACCCCAACTCAACGCCAAGCCTTCTGGTACGCCAGCAGATCCGGTAGGCATTCAATCGGTCAATGGACGGGCAGTACTGAACAGCGCTGTCAACCCACTGACTAGGCCATCGACTAGTGGTTCTACAGGGGTAATGCAGGGAACCGCTGACCCTACCGACAAGACCCTTGAGCTGACAACTGCCGGATCCGGCAAGGAAGTACTGACGGCGAGAGTGGTTGACGGCACAGAGTTGCCAGCAAAGCCTACTGGAAAATCGGTAGTTCCAGGCGCTACGCTTAAGTCGGTTGCTACAAACTCTGTCATTCAGCCTGCCACTCGCAGCGATGAGGATCTTCTCGCTACCGCTGCCAATTCCGTTGTGCAGGGACAAAGGATTTCGTCATCCGTACTCAGAGTAGGCGACACGGTTAGCACTTCGGCCATAGCCAATCATTTCAAGCAGCTATCGGTGAACGACAATAGTAAAACTGCCATAGCAGCCATCAATACGTCCGGGTCTGATGAATCAGCGGGACCGGCAGGAATTCCGATTGGTCGGCCGGTCACAACATTGACGGGTATCGATGCCAAAAACAAGGTGATGCCCGAAAACACGATCACCCGTTCAATGAACCTGGTGGCGAGTTATAAAGGCAGTTCCAGTGGTAGCGGTGAAATATCTGCATCGAAACTGAAAACCGATCAGTTGACAGCCATGGCATCGCGCGCTGCTAGCCACACATCGTCGGCCTCGTCAGCTCCAGCTCTGCCGGTTGAAGTGAATGCTGGAATGAACTTTCAGGAGCTGACATCCGCAGCCGCAGATACGTTGAAAAAGAAGGTTGAGGCTGGCAAAGGCATCGCGTTACCTGGATTGACAGCTCCAGCGGCTTTGGCTTCATTGACGGATAACATGTTACCTGACAGCTCTGGCGGCATCGTTACTGCTCCAGTGCTTACAAGAACAGACTCGGTAACTACCCAGATGGTCAGTACCCCTTTAAGTGTTCCGCTGATGTTGCCAGCAGCCAGTGATGCAATGGCTAGCAACGTTAGCTGGATGGTCAAGGAAGGAGTACAGAATGCCAGCGTCAATGTGATGCCTGCAGGTATGGGTCCTATATCCGTCAATATTGGTATCGAAAACGAGCAGATGAATGTGTCTATAGTGGCGACTCAAGGTACGACTCGAGAAGCATTGGAAGCGTTGTTACCGCGCTTGCGCGAACAATTGCTGACACAAGGTGTTGACAGCGTCAAAGTGGAAATATCAGACGGCAAGTCTGATCAGAATCGTGGAAGCAATACACAGAACCCGACTCAGGCATTCGAACGACAGAGCTTTGCCAATGAGCAGGGAGCCGGGCGCGACGCTAATCAGGCTGGCAACAGAAATACTGAAGACAGTGATACTCGGAATGACCGAGTGAACACGGAATCCGGAGAGCGCGAACTTACCGATGCCGAAAAGGCACGCGTAGCCAGCTTGCAGGGAGTACTGCCACAGACAATGCCACGCCCAGGCGAGGTCATGCATGGCTATGATTTATATGTTTAGCACCTGCATTCAGTTGAGCGACTTGAGCAGTGTTGATAGCCGGCGTGTAGGTGGAGCAAGACTGTGAAAAAGATACTCATGATTGGCGGCGGTGCACTGCTACTGGTTGGTGTCAGTGTCGGATCATCTCTGTTTCTCGTTAATGCAATGAAGCCTGAACCGGCAGTTGCAGCAGCCGAACCTGTTGAGGAACTACCTGAAGAGGTTTTCTACTACAACGTCCAGCCTGAATTCGTCGTGAATTTTCAGGGCAAGACGCGGATGAAATTTCTCATGATAGAGATGGTTGTGGCAACGCATGATGATGCTGTTCTGGCAATTCTCAGTGATCATGATCCTGAACTCAGAAATTCTCTACTCATGCTGCTTGCCGAGCAGGATAGCGAAGTATTGAAAACAGCAGAGGGCAAACAAACGCTTCGTGATGACGCCATGGCGCGCATTACTGAGGTAGTGGACAAGCACTATAAGCCTGAGAGTGTTGCGGATGTGTTCATTACACGACTGGTCATGCAATAGAGCGCTATGAGCATCGACAAGCAACCTAGAAGTGCAACTATTTATGACTTTTCGCACCCGGGTCATAAACTCAACAAGCAGTGGCCGGTACTCGATCTGATTAACGACCGTGTAGCTGCCTCTTTTGGCGCATCACTTTCAAAGCGACTGCAAATTTCCTTGCATGGCAAGGCAAGCGTCAGTTCCAGAGTCAAGTACACGGATAGCGTTACCAGTCTTGGCAATACCTGTATTGTCAACGAACTCATGATGCCTCCGATTCCGGGTGTCATCTGGTTTTGTATGGATACCAGCGTGCTTGCCACCGTGGTAGATAGCTACTTTGGTGGTGAGGCAATTCTGACAACACTGGATACGCCCCGCAAACTATCGAGAACAGAAAAGCGAGTGATGCAACATGTGCTTGATGCTCTGGTACTGGGCATCGCAGATGGTTGGTCAATGCTCACACCGCTTAAGGTGTCCCAATTAGGAGAGATCGACATTAGCCGTCTGGCTAATGCACCAATGGACCAGGTTATGGTCAGTAGCGAGATAGTTATCCATATCGGTGCGGTTGAACTGCCTTGTCAGCTAGTGTATCCGTTTGAGTCGTTGAAACCGTTTGGCTCGCTTCTTGAGCATGAAGACAAGAAACAATCGACACAGGACGTCCAGTTCAATCAGGAATTGCAAGCAGGTTTAATGGATTGTGAAGTTGACATTCGTGGTGTTCTCTCAGAAACCCCCATCACGCTTGGCAAGCTTCTCGAATTGAAAACCGGTGACTTCATACCACTCCGTGATGTCCAGACAGTTTCGTTCAAGACGCAGAACATGCCCTTGTTCGATGCCCGTGTAGGAAGTTCGAACGGTCGAGTTTCTGCCAGCCTCTCTCGCTGGCACTTACCGGTTAATCACTGAGTCATGTCTGAAGAAAATACAGCAGAAGACAGAGAGAATGTCGATGGTCCCGAAGAGGCAGTGCCAGCACCTGATGGTTCAGCTGACGAGGCGAGCGTCCCTGTGGCTCCAGAATCCTCAAACTCAGCGAACGAGTCAAGTAATGATCAGGTTCAGGCAGTAGTACACCCGGAGATAGACGCAAGTAACGTCTCTGTCGGGCCCGGCGCAGATATATCGATGATTCTGGACATTCCGGTAACTCTATCGATGGAGATCGGTCAGACACGAATATCCATCAGTGAACTGCTCAAGCTGGGTAAGGACTCAGTCATCGAACTACAACGGATGGCTGATGAGCCCATGGATGTTCTGGTAAACGGAACACTGGTTGCGCACGGTGAGGCAGTGGTAGTTGGTGAACGATTCGGGATTCGCCTAACTGACGTCATCAGTCCGCAGGAACGTTTACGCAAGTTCACGTAGTTCCCTGGCCGTAGAGACGGCAGGTTATTTCCTTAAGGAGAAGTTCATGTTTAGATTTTCCACGATGTGCTGTGGGCTACTGTTGGTACTGTGCCCCAGTGTGGCCATCCATGCTGCTGATTCAACCCGTGCCGTAGTGTCGCCACTAGCTACGCTCGGCAAACTGGCTATTGCACTTATTATCGTGCTGGCAGTGTTCTGGGTTTTCGCACGTGTGATGCGACAACTCCAGACAGGACGAGGTGGTGCTCACAGAAGTCTCAAGGTGGTAGGCGGCTTGTCGTTGGGCCAACGTGAGCGTGTGGTAGTGGTGCAAGCGGGTGATGAGCAACTTGTTCTGGGAGTCACTTCCACTCAAATCAATATGTTGCACACGCTGAGTACACCTCTTTCAGTACCCCCCACTGAAGATGTTAGCGACTTCAAGGTAAAGCTCAGTGCTGCCTTGAAGCGGCAGGTAGTGAGCTGATGATCAAGCCTGTAATAGCGGTAGGACTACTTGCCACGACACTGCTGGTCCCGAATTCATTACTGGCTCAGGCCGGCTTGCCAGCAGTGATCGTGGATGCGACAGAGGGTGGTGGTCAAACCTGGAGTCTGAGTCTGCAAGCGCTGGTGTTGATGACAACGCTGACCTTGCTACCGGCGATGTTGCTGCTGATGACGTCATTTACGCGTATTACGATAGTTCTCGGGATTTTGCGCACAGCGTTGGGTACCGCGCAAACCCCTTCCAATCAGGTGTTGATTGGTCTTGCATTGTTCTTGACACTCTTCATCATGCGTCCTGTATTCACTGAGATTTATGACACGGCGATAACGCCATTTATGAACGAACAGATAGATGCCCAGACCGCCATACAGACAGCTGCCGAACCTTTCCGAACCTTTATGTTGCAGCAGACCCGTGATAATGACTTGCAGCTGTTCCTCAATATCTCGAATTCTCCTCCGCCACAGGACATCAACGATGTGTCCTACTGGGTACTTCTTCCCTCATTCGTAACCAGTGAGTTGAAAACAGCTTTCCAGATCGGTTTCATGCTGTTCATTCCATTTCTCATTATCGATCTTGTTGTCGCCAGTGTGTTGATGTCCATGGGCATGATGATGCTGTCACCACTGATCATTTCACTGCCTTTCAAATTGATGCTGTTTGTACTCGTTGATGGATGGAATCTCGTCATGGGTACGTTAGCTGGAAGTTTTTTCATCTTGTGAAAAACTATTTCTCATGACACCCGACGTAGTCGTTGATCTTGGGCGCGAGGCCTTGTACGTAACGGTACTACTCAGTGCGCCATTGTTGCTGGCTGCATTGTTCACCGGCCTGGCTATCGGGCTGTTCCAGGCTGCCACGCAGATACAAGAGCAAACCTTGAGTTTCATACCCAAGTTGCTGGCGATGGTCATCATGCTGGTTGCATCGGGCCCATGGCTTTTACAGACGATACTTGATTTCACATCGAGTCACATACTGGATGCAATACCTCGTATTCTTGGAGCATGAAGCAGTTTGTCTGCATTGACAATTACAGTTGAACAGATAAATGCATGGGTAGGCCTTGTACTTTGGCCACTTTTCCGTGTTGCTGGCCTGTTGTCTATTCTGCCGACCATTGGTGGTGGTGAGGTGCCTGTCAGGGTCCGTGTCGCCCTGGCGTTTCTCATAACGCTGCTTATTGTACCTTCGTTACCTTCAATGCCTCTGGTTGATCCTTTATCGGCAGACAGTTTGTTGATCTCGTTTCAGCAAATGCTGATAGGCGTAGCTATGGGCTTACTTGTACTGTTGGTTTTCAACGCTGTGACGTTAGCAGGTGAGAGTATTGCGATAACCATGGGGTTGGGTTTTGCTCTCATGAACGACCCCCAAAATGGAGCTCAGGTTCCTACCGTCAGTCAATTCTACATGATCATGGCCACGCTGTTGTTTCTCTCCTTTGATGGACACCATTCAGTGCTGCTACTGCTGAGTGCCAGTTTCACTATACTGCCTGTGGGCCAGGCATTGGGTCCTGAATCAACGTGGCTTCTGGTCAGCTTTGGTGGAGTGATATTTTCTGGAGCATTGTCAATAGCATTGCCGGCACTGGCAGCCATGTTGACTGTCAACCTGATCATGGGGATCATTACCCGGGCAGCGCCCGCGTTGAATCTGTTCTCGATTGGATTCCCTATAACAATGACAGTCGGGTTTCTAGCAATATTGTTGACGTTACCCACATTTCAATTTTCTTTTGAACAATTGGTTCGAGACGCCCAGTCCAATATTGCACAGGTGCTGGGTAGTTAACGATGGCTGATCAGGATAGTGGACAGGATCGTAGTCAGGATGCCACAGCCAAGCGTATCGCTGACGCTCGCAAGAAGGGGGATGTGCCACGTTCAAAAGAACTCAACACGGTTCTCATGCTACTCGCCTCGCTGATTGGTTTTGCTGCGCTGGGTGGCACAGGTGTTCAGGCTTATAAGCAACTGGCGAAAGCCCAATGGACTATAGAGCGTGAGTTTCTGTTTAATGATGCATCCCTATTGAACGGTTTGCTTATTCCGTTTGTAGAGGCGCTATGGATATCAGCACCTTTCCTGACATTGATGTTTCTAGCTGTGTTTGTTGGTCCGCTATTTATGGGGGGATGGGTGTTCAGTGCATCGTCAGTGAAGATTGATCCCAAGAAACTATCTCCTTTGGCTGGTCTGAAGAGAATGGTAGGTATACATGGTCTTGCCGAGTTATTAAAAGCGCTCATGAAAGTCATAATACTCGGCATTGTTGCAGTCAGTTTGCTGACAGGCCATCTTGAAGACTACATGAGGCTCGGTACTCTGCCAATTGGTGAAGCGATCAATGACATGTTTTATCTAATCTTCACGATACTGCTGGTGCTGGTATCAACGCTAGGGTTAGTTGCTCTGGTCGATGTACCTTATGAAAAATGGTCTCATGCTAAAAAACTTCGCATGACACTGCAGGAAGTCCGTGATGAGAATAAAGAACAGCAGGGTAACCCCGAGCTGAAATCCAAGCTGCGCCAGATGCAGTATGCAAATGCCAGCAGAGAAATGCTCAGTGATGTTCCGGATGCCGATGTAATTATCGTTAACCCGACACACTTCTCTGTTGCCCTGAAATACGATGAGGATCTGGTTGCCCCCATTGTGGTGGCAAAAGGTGCAGATAACATAGCGCTGAAAATAAGGGAAATTGGCAAAGAGTCGGATGTCATGATCTTCAGTGCACCGCCATTAGCACGTGCTCTTTTCCACCATACAGACATAGGTGAAACCATACCGGCAGAACTCTATCTGGCTGTTGCGCAAGTATTGGCCTATGTGCTGCAGGTAAAACAGGCTAGTTTCCCTGAACGACGAAAGCTGGAACCACCCAGTGATCTGTCGGTCCCCGAAACCTTACAGGATCCGAGACAACGCTAAGCCTTGAACATCCAGAACGCAAAAAAGTTTCTCAGTGAATTGCATTTAACGGGGTTAGGCGCCCCGTTCCTCGTGCTGCTCATGCTGGTCATGATGGTCCTGCCTATTCCTACGATAGGCCTAGATCTGTTATTTACGTTTAACATAGCACTGTCTCTGATTGTGCTGCTAGTGACTGTCTACACCCGCAGGCCGCTTGAATTTTCATCGTTTCCAACGGTGTTGCTGGTGGCTACGATGTTACGTCTTTCACTGAACATAGCATCCACACGTGTTGTTCTGCTGGAAGGGCACACAGGCACAGCATCGGCGGGCCAGGTTATTGAATCATTCGGTAATTTTGTAATCGGTGGAAACTATGCAGTTGGCTTTGTCGTGTTTGCCATACTGGTCATTATCAACTTTGTGGTAGTCACCAAAGGTGCTGGTCGCGTTTCAGAAGTTAGTGCGCGCTTTGTACTGGATGCGATGCCTGGTAAGCAGATGGCAATCGATGCGGATCTGAATGCAGGTCTTCTCGATCAACAGGAAGCTCGCCAGCGTCGTGAAGACATTGGTCGTGAGGCTGATTTCTACGGTTCAATGGACGGTGCTAGCAAATTTGTCAAAGGTGATGCAATTGCAGGGCTACTGGTCTTGTTCATCAATATCATTGGTGGTTTCGCTGTTGGTGTTGGTCAACACGGGTTGTCGTTTGGTGAGGCTGCGCATAACTACACATTGTTGACCATAGGTGACGGGCTGGTTGCACAGATACCTTCACTACTTTTGTCCATGGGCACCGCTGTAATCGTGACACGTGTGTCGGCGGCAGAAGATATGGGAGAACAAATCTCACTGCAGTTATTCGAAGACCAGCGAGCATTAATCATAACGGCATTATTGATAGGTACTCTAGGATTGGTGCCGGGTATGCCTAACCTCGTTTTCCTGACTCTGGGAGGTGGGCTTGGTGCTTATGCCTGGTATGCACGAAAAACGCGCAGCATTGAAACTGAGGAGGTTGAAGAGAGCGAAAAAATCAGTGATATCCCTTCAGAGCTTAGTTGGGAAGATGTAAAGACAACGGATATACTTGGCCTTGAAGTTGGATTCGGTTTGATACCGCTGGTAGACGCTCGCCAGGGTGGGAAGCTCCCGGACAGAATTAAAGCGGTGCGTCGCAAATTGACAGAAGAGCTCGGTTTTCTTATTCACTCTGTCCATATTCGTGACAATCTGGATCTACCGCCAACCCATTACCGCATTTCTATACTAGGCGTGACTGAAGGGGAGGCTGAGCTTTATCCGGACAAAGAACTGGCTATAGGGAGCGGTGTTGAAAGTGGAGCATTACAAGGTATTTCTGCTAAAGACCCTGCATACGGTATGGATGCCATCTGGATTAGGATCGATCAACGTGATAATGCGCAAGCGCTAGGTTACACAGTGGTAGATCCGGGCACGGTTATAGCGACGCACATGAGTAAGTTACTCATGCAACATGCTGGCAGTTTGTTAGGTCATCAGGAAGTGCAGTCGTTGTTAGACGCCCTTAGTAAAAGTGCGCCACGTCTGGTTGAAGATCTTGTGCCAAAAGTGTTGCCGTTGCCAACGGTGGTTAAAGTGCTACAAAATCTGTTAGAAGAAGGGATACCTGTCAAGGATATGCGTTCGATAGCTGAAACACTAGCCGAGAAAGGTATACATACTCAGGATACCGAAGAACTGACTGCCGCTGTCCGTGTAGCACTGCGACGTCAGATAACCGGTCAGTTGACCTCGTTTGAAGATACCTTGCCGGTCATAACACTGGACGCTGAGCTGGAAAAACTGTGTCTGAACTCAGTGGAATCAGAGAATGGTGGAGGTCTGGGGATAGAGCCTGGACTCGCTGAGCGGCTGTATCAGTCACTGGCGGATAGCGTCCATAGGCAAGAGGTTAGTGGTGAGCCAGCTGTATTGCTGGTAAGCCCGAAATTACGACCCTGGCTAGCCAGCATGGTGCGACACACCATACCGTTGCTAAAGGTACTTGCTTATAACGAGATTGCAGAAACCAAGCGGTTGAAAGTGGTTGCAAATATCGGTGGAGAAGCGGCCGCATGAGTTCTGCTTACGTTCGATCCATTACTACGCCATTGTGAATACTGACATGCAACTACGACGATTTACAGCCGATTCTACTCCCGCTGCTTTAAGCGCCGTGCGCCTTGCTCTGGGAGACGAAGCTATTATTCTGGCCAATAGAAGGCTGGGAGATCATGTGGAAATTATCGCGACTGGGCAGATGGAAGATGAGGAAACCATGGCTGCAATGGCTCAGATGAGTGTGGGAGAACTCGAAGATACAATTGCTGGTAAGTCAGTGTCATCCATACAGTCAGAATCTGTATCAAAGCCCGGCTCATCCAGTACTGAGGCAAACAGTGCAGGGAACGAGCAACGCGCCCAGTCAGATCGCCAGCCCATGGGAGTGGATAGGACAAACGATATGATCAGTGAACCGGTGCTACAAGAAGATAAGATTTCTATCAGCGAACTCAGTCAGGTTATCGAAACAGAATCGACTGGAACATCACCATTAGCGCCGTTAGGCACAATGCCAGGCCCTGTACATGGTTCTGTTAATCAGGAGCCCGTAGCAGCCAGGCAGGCGGAAGCTGAGGTAGCATTTCGGGAGCCTGTTAAAGATGAGCAGTCTTCCAATCAAGGTTCAGCTGTGATGGAAGAGCTCAAGGTTGAGTTAGCGCATCAGACTGATCTGATCAATAACCATTTTAAAAGCCTGGAGATAAATCTTTGGGGATCAAGTGCGCCTGATCGCGGCGTTCACTTGCAGCAATTATTTGCACTGGGCATTGGTGCAGAGCTAGCCATACGACTTGTAGAGCGAACGCAACCCGGTACGCCTCTGGATGTTGCCCTACGACAATCGTTTGCTCTGCTAAAGTCAACTTTGCCTATTGGTACCGACAAGACCATGAGTGTGCCGGGAGTAACTGTGATGTCCGGGGCCCCTGGTTCCGGAAAGACTACTGCGTTGATCAAGCTGGCTACTGAGCACGTCAGAAAATCAGGGACACAGTCCATTGTGATTATCTGTGCAGATATACGAAGAATCGGTGCGTTTGAGGAACTACAGGCCTATGCTCGTCTTTTGGGCGTTCCCACTGTTCACGCTCACGATACCGAAGAGCTTGAGAGTCTTCTAGAGGCTTTTAATCATAAGCAGATGGTGCTGATAGACCATACACTATCTACCAGTGATGACGCCATAAAGCTGCCCGAGTGTCTGCTGAGTCCCGTAGAGCCTGATTCAGTCAGACAGTTGTTTACTCTGCCTGCGAACACTCAGGCCTCTGCGGCGGAAGCACTGATTTCAAAGCACTGTGCGGGTCGCCCTATTCAGTGTGTACTCACACATCTGGACACCAATGGTCGTCTGGGTGAACTCTTTAATGCCATCATCAGACATCATCTGCCCATTGCTTACTGGTCAGATTCGGCCAGCGTGCAGAGCCCACTGCAAAAAGCCGATGCATCAGTATTGGTCGCTTCTGCGGTAGCCATGAGCCGACGTATCACCCCATCGCCTGATGATCAATGGCTACAGAGATTGATTCAGCCGTCCCATTCTGTGTTTTCTGAACCTCCACTGGTAGCCGGTCAGACTGCATTGGAGGCATCATGATCAGCCTCACATTGCTAGGTATTGGGATAACAGCGTTTGTCGGCTCACTGTGCATCGTGCTGTATCTAAGGCTGCAAAGTCTTACAGCTCTAACCCGGCAGCTGAGGAAACAGGTGGGGCATCTTGAAATATGCATGCAGGAACTGGTTGGCCTGCAAACTCACATCAGTAGAAGCGTTAACAATCTGGCCAAGGATGTCCTGCAGCGTGAAATCTATCAGACTGATGATGATCGTCATCAGCTTGCCATCTCTGCAGCCAAGGAAGGCCAGAGTGTTACTGAGCTGGTTAGAAAGCATGGATTATCATCGGACGAGGCAGCTCTGATCATAGCGCTACACGGGGGAACAAGCATCATGGGTGACTCCGGCAGGCGACACGTATCACAAATTGCCAAGGCACGTTCAACTGACGTGGCTGAGCGCGGCTAAGCAGTGGATATTGCAACGCTACTTGGATTGTTCGGAGGACTAGCGGTTATTGTATCGGCCATATTCCTGGGCGGTAGTGCGGGTATGTTTGTCAACATACCCAGTCTTGTAGTCGTGGTAGGGGGGACCTTCATGGTTACTCTCTGTCAGATTTCACTGGGTCAGTTCTTCGGCTCCTTCAAAGTGGCCCTACGCGCTTTCATGCATAAATCCGTGGGGCCTGAGGTTCTCATTGAAGAAGCTGTGACTTTGGCTGATGTCGCCCGAAAGGAGGGCATCCTGGCACTTGAAGGAACAGAAATTAACGATGCATTTCTTGAAAACGGAGTGAAACTCTGTATAGACGGACATTCCATTGATATCGTCCAGAGAATGTTATCCAAGGATATAAATCTCGAGCTGCAGAGGCAGAACACAGGAATTCAAATGTTCAAGTCTATCGCGGAAGCAGCACCTGCAATGGGCATGATTGGAACGCTTATCGGACTGGTACAGATGTTGGCCAACATGGATGACCCGAAGTCGATTGGTCCCGCAATGGCGGTGGCACTTTTGACTACTCTTTACGGTGCGATCATTGCAAACGCCATTGCGCTACCAATAGCTGCGAAACTCAAGGCTATCAGCGCAGATGAAAGACTGAATAAGCTGCTTATCCTTGAGTCTGTATCTGGTATCCAGGAAGGAATCAATCCTCGCGTTCTAAAACAGCTGCTGATTGCGTATTTGCCAGAAAGCAAACGTGAATCCGGTGACGGAAAGTAGATGTCTGATATCGGGCGATCACTGTCATGAGTGATGAAGACGAGTGCGAAGAGTGCGAACCGGGTGCACCCGCATGGCTTGCAACTTTCGCAGATTTGATGTCATTGTTAATGTGCTTTTTTGTTCTACTCCTGTCTTTTTCTGAAATGGATTTGCAGAAGTACAAGCAAGTAGCTGGTTCAATGAAAATGGCGTTCGGTATTCAGCGGGTGGTTAAGGCTGATACGATTCCCAGAGGTACTTCCGTGATAAAACAGGAATTTTCTCCAGGCAAGCCAGATCCCAGCGTCATGGAGGTCATGAAGCAACAGACAGACGATGATTCGCGTGCCGAACTGCGTATAGATTCACCCATTCCTGAAAAAGTTCAGGAACTGCTGGATATGGTAGAGGAAAGGCTGTCTAAGGAGATTGCCGACGAAACGCTAGAAATCGTTCTCTATGAAAATAGCGTAATGATACGTGTGCGTGAGGCTGACGCGTTTCCATCGGGCAGTGCAGAACTACAGCCAGGCTTTGAACCGGTACTGGACAAACTGCAATCCTTGTTTGATGACAGCTCGGGTCGCATTATCGTTTCTGGTCATACAGACAACGTTCCTATTTCTACGAGAAATTATCCCTCCAACTGGGTTCTCTCCGCTGCGCGTGCAGCTTCGGTTGTTCATTACCTATCAGAGATACGCATGACGGATCCTGCTCGAATCGAGATCCGGGCCTTTGCAGATACTCAACCGGTGGCGGGCAATGAGACACCTGAAAACAGAGCGCAGAATAGACGTATAGAAATTAACATTGGCACTTCTGCGGAGTAGATATATGCAGAATCAAGAAAACCGACGTATCTCGTTTCGCCTGAATGATACGATGGGACTGCAGGTTATTCCTCTTGACCCCAAGGCACTCGATGAGGTGCTACTGGATTTTGACAATTACCGTATTCAGTCCTGTCTGGCGTCGCACTTTCATGTTCAACGCGAATTACGACAAGCTAGTCTTCAACTGATCAGGAAGCGAGATCCTGACATTGCCCGTTACTTTACACTCCTCGAAGATCAGATGCAGGTTCTGGCAGAGCGTATGAGTGGCGATGATGGGTCGTCAAAACCCGACCAGTCGGAAATATCTGTCAATATATCCAGTACCGGCATTCGATATCACACTGAGGATGCTTTTTCACTTGGCCAGGCTGTCGAGCTCAAGATGCTACTGTCCACCAGTGGGGCACAAATTTACGCGTTGGGCACAGTTGTGCGTATCGAGAATGGCGTGGGAAGTCTTGTTGGTCTAACTGAATACTCAGTAAATTTTTCGCATATACATTCTGATGATAGTGAAGCATTTATTCGCCATATGGTGAAGCTGCAAAGACTTCAATTGCAGGCTCGGCGAACTGGAGACAGTTAGTCTTCTGTGACAGAGTATTGTACCGTTTACTTCATAGTACCTGCGCGCCGTTAGTTTTTGTTTGGAACTTCTGATGCTCTATCCGTCCAGCGGTAGCGTGCGCAGCTGGGTTATTGCGATGAATCTGGCATCACGCCAGTAACCGGCAATAACGTCTGGATGAAGTGCTATAGGATTACCCTGATCATCCCGCTCTACAATCCACTCCTCTGGGAGGCCTGTAAAACAATACACAGGTGAGGGGACACCAGATTCGGACTGGGCAAGGTGGGCTTCCCCTGTGCGCATGTGACGAAATGCAGGTTGCATCCCGGCTAGCATGTCATGCAAGATTACAGGTGCGGCAACCGGGTAACCCTGGTGAGGTGTTGGTGAGGTGTTCATCTTGGTCCTTATAGTTTGATTAGCCAAAAGAGCTACACTGACTAGAGCAGGCTTGTGCATAGCCTTTCTTTGCCGCAACTTGTGCTTGTAATCCTCTTTTTTCTTCAACAAGTGATTGCCGAACTCTCTGCACAGCGTGAGTGATATCTTTATCAAGCTCAAGAATGCTGTTGCACAAGGATGTGTATTCAGTGCTCTGCACCGGAGTCGAATGAGCATTGCCAACACTAGGGTATGCAGAAGATTCGCTAGGTGAGAATATGTCTGATACAGCCTGCGCAGGAGGCTCAAGTGGCTTGTAGTCAAGCAATACACGACGGGACTCATCTAGCTGAGCGAATGCCTCCCAGTTTTCTTTGACTGTCTGAACCAGCATATCTTCCATGACCTTTTTGATCTCCTGCAAGGTACTGAGGCTCAACGATTGACTCATGCAGCAACACGCTCCGGCGATATACTGCTCCAGGCGTCTTTCAAGATGGTGACGAGGTTTGCACTTGCGCTAAGTCCTTCAACGTCCATGTTTTTTTCAGATTCAACAAGCGTCTTGACAAGATAGCTGTACAGATCAAAGAGATTGGCTGAAATCTCGTTGGTCTCGTGATCATGCAGGCATCCTTGTAGTTCCTGGATTATCGCTACTGCCTTGTCAATATACGAGTGCAGCCGCTGGCGATCTCCAGCATCCATATGCTGTCTTGCAATGGCGATGTTACTCAGTGCACCCTCGTACAGCATTTCTATCAGTCGATGGGGTGAAGCGCCTTCTACCAGCGTTGCTCTCTTAACAGATTTGTAAGCGTGTAGCGTCATTTTAACTAGAAGTTGTTGTTGTTGTTGCCGAGACGGCTAGTGAGAAATGCACTGGTCGATTGCAAATTGGTGACAATCAGGTCCATCGAGGTAAATTGCTGGCGTAATCTCTCATTGGTTTTCTCTATGCGATACTCGAGACGGTCTATGTCGTTGTCTATTGACGCTCTTCGGACGTCCACGCCATCCTCTCGCGTATCAATAACACCCCCGGCTTTTGTATATTCCTCGACAAGAGAACTGAACTGACTGGCAATGCCGGTGTCAGCTGCAGCAAAAGCACTGACGAATCGCTCTACTCCCTTGTCCAGAGATGCATTGTATTTGGTGTTATCAATACTGAGTGCACCGTACCTGTCAAAAGTGAATCCAAGATCCAGAGCGTTTGTTGTATCTCCTTCTCCCAGGTCTATCGCGCCGAAAAACGTATCCCGCATTCGAATGTCGATGCCACGTGGAAGCTGGTCACCCTGCAGATCAGTATCTGACAACTTCCCTATCGTGCTGGACATTGCGTTGTACTGAACAACAAACTCATCAAGAGAATCACGCAGACTTTCCGTGTTGCGTTCAGTATTGACAGTTGATTTTCCAAGGCCTGTCAAGTTGAGCGTGACGCCGTCTATCACATCGGTGATCTGGTTTGAAGAGCTTGTTACATCGAAACCATGAACACGCAGTTGTGCATCGAAAGGCTCTTCATTCTGAGTGAAGCCGCCTGGCTGATCACCCAGCGGAAATGTGCCAGCGCGAGTCACATCAATCCGTCCTTCAGTACCGGAGTTCTTGGCCGTGAGCACCAGAAATGTTCCGTCGTCAACATTAATGATACTTGCAGACACAGTCGTGTTGCCAATCGAGTCATTGATTGCATCTCTGAGTGCGGCAAGAGAGTCATTGGTATCGTCGACTACGATATCAAAATTGTTATCACCGGATGAAAACTGCAGAGTGCCCTGATCAACGGCCGCGTCCTCTGAGCCATAACTAGTGCTGAACATTCTGTGGTTGGTAGCAAGCTGTAGAACCTCGATTTCCTGTCGCTCGGCTACATCACCTCCACCTGTTGCTACGGCGGTGAATACTTCTTCATCGCTACTGGTTGCAACAAACTCACCGAAGTCCTGATCGCTCCCCAACACATCAGCTGCGGTCTTGAAATTACTCAAGGCGCTCTTGACCGAACCGTAGGCGCTTACTTCCACGTCAAGCGCGGCTCGTTTTCTGTTCAATACATTGACAGGCTCCCTCTCAAGCTCACCGAGCTGTGAAAGAATGCTTTCGATGTCAATGCCGGAACCTGCTCCTGCTGCAGTAATCATGATGGGTTACCCTCTCTCAGCGAGTGGCGAAAACCCTGGGAGTAGTCCTCCCAAGGTTGTAGAACAAGACAAATCTGTTTTATCCAAGAAGCTGCAATGTGTTGAAAGAAGCGGCGTCATTTCCTGAAATCGCCTGACATTCAGAGCATTGCACTCATGTACGATTTATCGGTTTTCAATGGTAGGTCTGTAGAGGTGTCTGGCTGTTAAGTGATCTGCTTACTGTAATATCGTGGCAGAGTGTGTGGTGATTCTGCATTTGACGGCCTGTTTTCTTATGTGCGTCTATTGATCTAGAACTGAGTCGTTACACCTGTACAGGTGAGGTGGGGGCCAGGAAAAGCAGTAGATACAACCAAAAAAGCCTCGGAGACGAATCCCCGAGGCTTTGATCTACAAGGGCTGTTTTAGCTAGCCAAGTAGCTGAAGAACGCTCTGTGGAGCTGAGTTTGCCTGCGATACCATAGCGTTACCTGCTTGCTGTAGTATCTGGGCGCGCGTCATATTGGCTGTTTCAACCGCAAAGTCAGCATCCATGATACGACCACGTGCCGCGGCCTGATTTTCCATACCGACTTGCAGATTGTTGATTGAGCTTTCAAATCTACTCTGTATGGCACCAAAATCGGCACGAGATGATGTCACATCGTCAATAAGATCGTCTATTGCCTCGATAGCAGCCAGCGAATTCGCAGCGCTGGTTATAGCAGTTCCAGCTGAAAGAGCCTCCAGGGATACCAGCGCGATATCGAGCTGGTTGCTGGCATCGGTGTTAGCGCCTACTTGAAATGTAACGGGAGCGTCCCCGGAAGCAGCGTTAAGAATCGCCTGGCCATTAAAGGTTGTTGTTTCCGCAATCCGGGTAATCTCTGCGTTCAGTGCCTGAAATTCCTTGTCCAGATTACCACGGTCTTTTTCAGAGTTTGATCCGTTGGCAGACTGTACGGCGAGTTCACGCATACGTTGCATCATGTTACCAACTTCCTTCAGACCGCCCTCAGCTGTCTGAGCCATGGAAATACCATCGTTGGCGTTGCGGATGGCAACGTTCATACCGCGCACTTGGGTGTTCATGCGCTCGGCGATGGCCAGTCCAGCAGCGTCGTCCTTTGCGCTATTGACGCGAAGGCCAGAACTCAGGCGTTGCATGGATGTCGCAAGGCTACCCTGTGACGAACTCAGATTCCTCTGAGCCGTTAGAGACATGACGTTAGTGTTGATTGTCTGTGCCATTTTTTATATCCTCTTGAAATAATTCCTTGTTTCAGGGGATGCGGCGTCCTTTTCCTTTCGTTGCTAAATGATCAAAGCAATGCCGGCATGAAAGGAGTTATCGGTTTCGGAGGTGTGCAACTTGAGATCCTCTACGCCGATATTCGACCAAGTGAGGTATTTGATTCGTAATTCGTGCGCTAAGGCCAACTTTCACAATCGTATGCAGTGCAGGCGAAAATCGCAAACCAGGCTTGATGGGGATTTAGAAAATAGCCACAGAAAAGAGCCGCATTCTAATGTATCTGCAGAAACGTATCCAGCAATACGAATGCTTCGGGAAAAACCCGAAGCATCCGATGGGTTCAAGTTACAGACTAGCCAAGTAGCTGTAACACACTCTGTGGTGCCGAGTTGGCTTGCGACACCATGGCGTTGCCTGCTTGCTGCAGGATCTGAGCACGAGTCATATTGGCTGTTTCAACCGCAAAGTCAGCATCCATGATACGACCACGTGCCGCTGCCTGGTTTTCCATACCCACTTGCAGATTGTTGATAGAGCTTTCAAATCTACTCTGTATGGCACCGAAATCGGCACGAGATGATGTCACATCGTCAATCAGATCATCAATAGCAGTGATGGCAGCCAGCGATCCTGATGCAGCATTGATATTAACGCCAGATGCAAGAGCCTCCAAGGATACCAGCGCAATATCGAGCTGGTTGCTGGCATCGGTGTTAGCGCCTACTTGAAATGTAACGGGAGCGTCCCCGGATGCAGCGTTAAGAATGGCCTGACCATTAAAGGTTGTTGTTTCGGCAATCCGGGTAATCTCTGAGTTGAGTGCCTGAAACTCTTTATCCAGGTTGCCACGGTCTTTATCAGAGTTGGATCCGTTGGCTGACTGTACTGCCAGCTCACGCATGCGTTGCATCATGTTACCCACTTCCTTCAGACCGCCCTCAGCTGTCTGAGCCAGGGAAATACCATCGTTGGCGTTGCGGATGGCAACGTTCATACCGCGCACCTGGGTGTTCATGCGCTCGGCGATAGCGAGTCCGGCAGCGTCGTCTTTCGCGCTGTTTACGCGAAGGCCAGAACTTAAGCGTTGCATGGATGTGGCCAGACTGCCTTGTGATGAACTCAGGTTTCGCTGTGCGGTCAGCGACATCACGTTCGTGTTGATTGTTTGCGCCATAATATAAAGATTCTCTGATTTTTTGAATCCTTGTTTTTATGAGATGTGGCGTCTTCTCCTGAAGCTACTCAGACTTGCTGAGCATTGCACACATACCCTGATGTATCGGTATTCAACTTGCAGGCTTCAGTAAGGAGAGTCACGCTTTTGACAAGTTGACGATACATTTTACGAGCATGTGCGCTATGTAGAAATCTACAGATAATTAAATACTGAGAGATTCTCAATTCGAGCAAAAGACTTTTGTACAATCTCCAGCGTGTTGGCCTGATTCTGCAGGCTGGATACCGCCTCTGCAATATCAATATCCTCAACATCAGCTTGCGAACGCTGTAATTGTAGCTTTATCCCAGCGTTTTCCTCACGGCTACTGTCGAGACTAGCCAAACGTGTTCCCACTTTAGCTCTGGTGATATTGATGTGGTCCAGTCCCATGTCGAGATTAAGCAGTACTTCATTGACATCCTGTTGCATACGGGCAGATTCTGCCGGTGTGGTAGGGGAGCGGTCTAGCGCCTGTGTGAAGTTTGATATTGTACTGAAGATGTCCTGGTTGGTGCTAGGACGAACGTAGAACTCATCGCCAGTGTTGGGCTGACCAGTAATATCGGTCTTGACACCGTTGAACGCTATGGGTTCACCCCGGCTAAATGCGACCCCGCTCTGTATCGCAGCACCGGTATCGTCGTTGAGAATATTGAATGTATCAGGAGCGGTAAATTCAATACGATAGGGGGTTGCGTCGTATACGGTAGTGTCAGTGACCAAACCCTGTGCAATCAATCCGGTTCCCGTGTTTGCAGGGTTGGCATTGACTTCAAAATCACCGTTACCCTTTCTGATTCGCATAAATACGTCGATACCAGAATCACCAGAGGGCATCTTTCGACCGAGACCGACGGTCAGTTGATTATTATCGTCGCCTCCTGAATACGTGACAGGGTTCTGGCCTGAGAATGGAGCAGTCTGGTTGTTGTTGCCACCAAAAACGTAGTTTCCCAAACTGTCTCTGGTATTAGCAAGATCGTACAGTTCGCTCAGGCGGACTTTTACTTCTGCGTTGATTGACTCACGCGTATGATCGTCTGTCACGCCATTGTTCGATGAAAGTGCCAGTTCGCGGATGCGATTGAGCGTATTGGACACTCCTACCAACGCATTTTCCTCAAGGGATAACTGAGATTCTGCTATGGAGGCATTCCGCTGATACTGGTCCAGCTGACTGGATGCTTCACGCATCCCTAGCAATCGTGCTGCCTGAGCGGGGTCATCTGATGGACGGTTTACGTCTTTTCCAGTGGATATTTTTTCCTGTATATCAGCTAACTGATATTGTTTTTGTACAATATCGTTAGCGATACGTGACACCATTAGATTGGATGGCATTCTGGAATTGATCATCGCAATGCTCCTAATATAGTTTGAAACATTGTGTCTGCCGTGGCTATGATCTGTGCAGAAGCCTGATAGGCCTGCTGGTATCGAGTGAGATCTATAGCTTCTTCGTCAAGGCTTACACCCTGTATGGATTGCTGCCGATCAACAGCGTTGTTGCGCAGCGCATCCAGCGCTTTGGTTCGGCTTTCTGCAGATTGAGTATGTGCACCAATACGAGATACCATGGCGCCATAAGCATCGGTGAAACTCTGTGATTCATCTATCACAGCCTCAAGTTGCATATCCGACAGACCGAGACCATTACTGTTGTTACCCAGTCCGGTAGTGTTGGGCTCAATCCTGTGTATATCACCAGACCGTGCTTTACCGTCAATGGTGGCTTCCCAACCATTCAGGCTAACCGAGTCGCCTTCGATATACGTGACTCCGGCTGTGAGGGTAGTGCCGGTATTGACGTCAACAATGTCATAGGTTGTATCCGTGCTGAACACGATATCGATCGGGTTTGTCAGTGCAGCGGCATCGGGGTCAGCTACGGTGGCTGCACTGATACGAGAATCGCCCACATTAGCGATTTCACTACGTGTTGTGAGCTTACCTGCAAGTGCAAGGTTTTCGGGGTTTTTCAGTACAGCGTTAAAAGAACTGGCTGCTCGAGATGTTGCAGATATTACGAAGGTATCGCCGGCCGCAGGTGTACCTGTGATGGATAGATTCAGACCGTCAATGGTCAGTGGCAGTGCACCTGAGCTCTGCACTCCATCAGAATTCCGGGTTACTGTAAAATTGGCGCCGTCATACCGCATCAGATAGTCTGATGGCTCCAGAAGATTAGTGTCGTCAATGGTGACACTCATGATACCGGTGCCGGTATTTCTGTCGTTGGATAACGCCAGAGGCTCTGCGGTTCCGAACAAGTCACCACCAGTTGTACCGTCAAGATCAATACCTTGCGAATGCTGGTAATTGAACTTCTCAGCCATGACCAGGGCCAATCTACCCAGTTGATGCTTCGCCGGGTCTAGTGTTTCAGAGGCGAAAGCGCTCAATCCACCTATTTCACCACCCTGAAGCAGCGCACCGATATTCCGTTCGCTGCCCTCGTTTCCCACTTGAATCTGTAATCTGTCAGGGTAAATATCATCAGGAACGGCCTTGATGTTCTGATGGCTTCCATCAACGACCAGACCAATGCCTTTACCAATAAAAATGTTTAATGCGCCATTATCCTGCTCAACCGTGTTGACCTCAATCAAGGTGGATAATTCGTTGACCAGTCTGTCCCGCTGATCCATTAAGTCATTGGCTGCCTGAGCCTGGCGTAATCTGCCAGAACTGCTAATTTCCTTGTTGATGTTGGCAATTGATTGAGCGAGTTCATCGACAGACTCAACAGCAGCCCTGGTTCGTGAATTGATTTCGTTATGCGCATCTTCGAGTTGTGCCTGCATGGATTGAAATCGAGTCGCTAATTGTTCAGCGCTTGACAGGACAACTTCTCGTGCGGCGAGAGATGATGCGTCATTGTTGGCATCCTGTATGGCATTAAAGAACTCATTGATAGCTGGCGATACACTCATGCCCTCGTTGGCCACAAGATTGTCCAGGCGACTGGCCATGGAATACTGAACTTCCTGTTCCGAGTGTGCACTCGTTGCAGAATTGACACGTGCCGTGGCGAAAAGGTCGTGGACACGCTCTATATCGGATACACGAACACCAGCACCGATGTAATTCCTGTTGCTGTGATCTCCGCTTACGGGTTCCATCGAAACACGCTGCCGTGAGTACCCGTCAGTGTGTACGTTGGCAATGTTATTGGAGGTTGTCGACAATGCACGCTGGAAGGCGAACAGGGCAGACTTGCCAGTGTTGAGTAGATCAGTCATAGCAGGGGTGTCCGGCTGTCAATCTGGTGCAGGATCGATATGGCTTTTCTGGAGTATTCAGGATCGGTTGCATAGCCCGCCTTGTGTATTTCAGCAAGAAAACGTTCCGGATCGCCCGCATGTTCCAGCGCAGTCGAGTACCGTGGGTTATTCAGGATGAATTCTGCAAAACCATTGATGCCATCGGCAGGGTCGTCGTACGACTTGAAGCGAGCCTGAACGGTTTGAGGCTTACCCTGCAAATATTCAGTCGTCGTGTTAACCGTGTAGCTCTTATCTGAATTGCTCGCTTTTATGCCGAAGTAATTATGGGTATCTTGTCCAGCCTCGTTCTTGATCATAGACTGGCCCCAACCGGTTTCCAGTGCTGCAACAGCGAGTACAGCATTGGTTGTCGTACCCAGGCGAATGGCGGTTTGTTGAGCTA
>Ga0114956_1000430_pt1 | contig 30030 bp, 18 predicted proteins | sample MaitaG_FD_87304 | JGI IMG/M metagenome (GOLD analysis project Ga0114956, IMG submission 87304) | Marine algal microbial communities from Maine, USA - Maine_Asex2 metaG | ecosystem: Host-associated > Algae > Red algae > Unclassified | place: Maine, USA | collected 2015-01-05
ATTACTACTATATCTGAAGATGCCCTTTCGGGGCTCCTACACACTCAATCTTCAATATGATTCTTTGTGCTTGCCCTGAAAGGGCTCAATCATTTAAGCAATGGCAACGCCAATGCATTATCACAAAAATGTAGAAAGCCCTGAAAGGACGTAAGCTAATTACCAAACTCTATTAATTCCCAAAAATCTATCTATGATTATTTTAATTTATTAAAAGGGATACACTCCTTTGTTTTTTATGATGCACCACCTTCAAAGCTATTTCTCATTTTGCTACCTCGAAATTCTAATGGAAATTGTACAAAATCAATTTTTCTCATTTGTCCTTGCTATAAATTTGATTGACCAGTAGTAATCTATCTGATAATGCCGTTACTGGGCCTACACACTCAATCTTCCATATAATTATTTTGTACTTGTCCTGAAAGGGCTTAATCATTTGAGCACATTATATTGATTACGCCCTTTCAGGGGCTATTCTATTTTTAATTTATTAAAGGGGCTACACCTCTTTCTATTTGATGATGCCCCTTCAGGGCTATCATTTGTCCCTGCAATAAATTTAGTTTAAATACTATATTTTTCACTTGCCCTGAAAGGGCTTAATCATTTAAGCAATGGCAACGCCGTTGCATTATCACAACAATGTAGGAAGCCCTGAAAGGGCGTAAGCTAATTAACAAACTTAATCCCCAAAAATCTATCTATGATTATTTTAATTTATTAAAGGGGATACACTCCTTTGTTTTTTATGATGCCCCCCATTCAAAGCTATTTCTCATTTCGTTACCTCGAAATTCTAATGGAAATTATACAAAATCAATTGTTCTCATTTGTCCTAGCTATAAATTTTGATTGAACATTACTACTCTATCTGAAGATGCCCTTTCGGGGCTCCTACACACTCAATCTTCAATATGATTCTTTGTGCTTGCCCTGAAAGGGCTCAATCATTTAAGCAATGGCAACGCCATTGTATTATTACAACAATGTAGTAAGCCCTGAAAAGGCGTAAGCTAATTACCAAACTCTATTAATTCCCAAAAATCTATCTATGATTATTTTAATTTATTAAAGGGGATACACTCCTTTGTTTTTTATGATTCAAAGCTATTTCTCATTTTGCTACCTCGAAATTCTAATCGAAATTACTTAAAATCAATTTTTCTCATTTGTCCTTGCTATAAATTTTGATTGAACATTACTACTCTATCTGATGATGCCCTTTAGGGGTTCCTACACACTCAATCTTCAATATGATTCTTTGTGCTTGCCCTGAAAGGGCTCAATCATTTAAGCAATGGCAACGCCATTGTATTATCACAACAATGTAGGAAGCCCTGAAAGGGCGTAAGCTAATTACCAAACTGTAGTAATTCCCAAAAATCTATCTATGATTATTATAAATTATTAAAGGGGATACACTCCTTTGTTTTTTATGATGCACCACCTTCAAAGCTATTTCTCATTTCGTTACCTCGAAATTCTAATCGAAATTACTTAAAATCAAATTTTCTCATTTGTCCTTGCTATAAATTTTGATTGAACATTACTACTCTATCTGATGATGCCCTTTAGGGGCTCCTACACACTCAATCTTCAATATGATTCTTTTCACTTGCCCTGAAAGGGCTCAATCATTTAAGCAATGGCAACGCCATTGTATTATCACAAAAATGTAGTAAGCCCTGAAAGGGCGTAAGCTAATTAGCAGAATCTATTAGTCCGAAATGTATCTTTAAAAGAACAGCGTCGTTAGAGATAGTTTGGTCGTAAAGAGCAGATTTACAAGTTAATATATAATAGTTTACTACGAAGATTCCTGAGAAAAATGCCAAAGGGTAATTCCAGCACAAACGGAGACATTTAGGCTATGCTTAATTCCAAATTGATCAATTTCTATAGACTGATCTATTAAATTTAGTGCAACATCAGAAATCCCGTCCACTTCATTGCCGAAAATAATGGCAGATTTTTGGGCATCTAAATTACGAATAGATTGCAATGAGATAGATTGATCGGTTTGTTCTATGCCATAAATCTTATAGTCTTGGTTTTTTAGATCCTTGATAGATTCTTCGATTTTTTCTTTATAGATCCACTCTACAGAATGTTCTGATCCAATGGCTGTCTTGAATATTTCTTTATGAGGAGGTGTTGGAGTAATTCCACACAAAAATATTTTAGAAATAGCAAAACCATCACAGGTTCTAAATATAGATCCGACATTAAGACCTGATCTCAAATTATCTAAGATGACAATTATTTCTTTTTTCTTTAATTTTTTGTATTCTTTCAGTGAAACTCTTCCAAGCTCTTCTAATTTTAGTTTTCTCACTATTTACTTGACTTAAATTTCCGAACAGCCTTTACAAAAGCAATAAATAATGGATGAGGCTTTTCTACTGTACTCTTGAGCTCTGGATGGAATTGCACACCTACAAAGAAAGGGTGCTCCGTATCTTCGATAATCTCAATCAATTTCGTTTCAGGGTTGATCCCAGTAGCCCTTAAGGTACCTTTTTTAAGTTCAGATTTGTATTTAGGATTAAACTCCCAGCGGTGACGATGTCTTTCTGAAATAACCAATTTGCCGTATGCTTTATAAGCTTTGCTCCCTATAGTTAGTTTACAATCATAGGCTCCTAATCGCATTGTACCACCCTTTGTCTTTACCTTTAACTGTTCTGGCATCAAATCGATGATAGGATGTTTTGTTTTGGGATTTACTTCAGTAGAACTCGCTCCTCTAAACTTCAACACATTTTGAAAATATTCTATGGCAGCACATTGCATTCCAAGGCAAATTCCAAAAAATGGAATACCATGTTTCCTCACATATTTAATAGCTTCAATTTTTCCCTTGATGCCTCTTTCTCCAAAACCAGGAGCGACTAAAATACCATGCAATCCTTCTAGCACACCTTTTACTTTTCCTGCTTCTAATAATTCAGAGTGGATGGGTACGACGACAACTTTACATTCATTCGTTGCACCAGCATGCACAAAAGCTTCATGGATGGATTTATAGGCATCTTGAAGCTCATTATATTTTCCAACTAAACCAATTTTTACTTCTTGGGTAGGGTTTTTTAATTTTCCTAAGAACTTTTTCCAGCTCTGTAATTCAGGTTCTTTTCCCTTCCTCATTTTGAGCTTAGTAAGCACAATTTGGTCTAATTTTTCTTTCAACATTAGAAGAGGGACATCATAAATAGTCTTTGCATCTAGGGCTTCAATCACAGAATTTTTTTCTACGTTACAAAAGAGAGCCAACTTAGATCTTATTTCTTTAGTGAGCTTATGTTCTGTTCTGCAACATAAAATATCTGGCTGTATTCCTGTATTCAACAATTCTTTTACGGAATGTTGTGTTGGTTTCGTTTTCAATTCTCCTGCGGCATTTAGATAAGGGATTAATGTCAAGTGGATCACTAGACAATTGGATTTCCCTACTTCTTGTCTCAACTGTCGCAGTGCTTCTAAGTATGGAAGAGATTCGATATCACCAACGGTGCCTCCAATTTCGGTAAGAATGATATCGTATTTATCTTGACCTTCAAGTAATTTTATTCTTCTTTTTATTTCGTCGGTAATATGCGGAATTACTTGCACCGTTTTCCCCAGGTATTCTCCGGCTCTTTCTTTATTTATAACCGTTTGGTATATACGTCCAGTGGTTACGTTATTAGCTTGAGAAGTAGGTTTATTTAAAAATCGCTCATAATGACCTAAATCTAAATCTGTTTCTGCACCATCATCGGTTACAAAACATTCTCCATGTTCATAAGGATTCATGGTTCCAGGATCAACATTTATATAAGGATCAAATTTTTGAATGGTCACATTGAAACCCCGTGCTTGAAGGAGTTTGGCTAACGAGGCAGATATAATACCCTTGCCTAATGAAGAGGTAACACCACCCGTAACAAAGATGTATTTCGTCATATTTAGAATTAATTACTTAATTTTCATTACGGGATTCAAAGGTACAAAAGTTACTAGAACTTCATATGATTTATGCTATCTCCTAAAAAAGTAATTATTATAAACCATTTATTTTCAGGGTTGACCCTATGTAAGTTTCCAAACGCTTGAATGGTGAATGAATGTTGGAAGACGATAGGATAGATTTAAAAATCTACTCTAAATTTCAAATTTAGACGCCGGGAAGTAAGATAGTTTGGGATAGCATATTGAGAATTACCAATAGATTTCACCCAAATATTTGAAGCTTCATTCTGGATATCCATCAAATTGAAAACTTCTAGGCTGATCCAAGTAGACCGAGTAAATCGAAGGAAATGATTTGGTTTTCTTGTTTTCCGAGATTCGTCCCATATCAAGAAGGAAAATCCTATATCAGCTCGGTAATAAGGCTTATAACGATCAAAATTTCTAAAGATAACATTATTGTCCTTTATGCCAAACGGTAGTCCTGAACCATAAGTCAAGTTCAGGAACATTTTAAAATTCTCATTCTTTGGAAGATAATCTTGGAAAAAGACAGACACATTTATAAATTGATCAGAAGGTCTTGGTACATACTCCACTTCTGCGGCATCTTGACCTACTTGTGGTCGTAAATGTTGTACACCATACAGAGATTCTTTGGCCTGTAGGATGGAAACATTTAACCAAGATTCCGCATTTCGAACGAACTCTCCATTGACTCTAAAATCTAATCCAGCCACATAACCGTAGGCATCATTTTCACCGGAATAACGGATTCGAACATTATCGATTTCATAAGAGACCAGATCATCTAATCTTTTATAATATACCTCGGCTATAAGCTTGAAGGGCTTATCACTGATGTTTTCCCAATTTAAATTTTTCTGAATACCTCCGATGACATGAATCGCTTTTTGAGCTCTTAAGTTGGTATTTATAGAACCATCAGGACGTCTCATTTCTCTATAAAATGGGGGTTGATAATAAATTCCACCAGCCAATTTGTATATGACATCAGATTCGCTGTTACCTGGTTTGAATAATATTTGAGCTCTAGGGCTTATATTTAATTTTTCATTTAAATCCCAATAGGTGGCACGAACCCCTAAATTTAAGGAGAACTCAGAGCCACTTGAGTTTTCAGTAGTAAGCGTGTTCTGTAAAAATCCAGAATATCTCATTGTTTCTAGATTATTTTCAGACTTAAAAACTTGATTTAAAAAGACCACATTTTGATTAAAAGGAATGGAATACCCTGCTGAGTCCAATCTCTCCCATTCATTTAATTCATCTTCTATAAGTTCTTGTTGAGCTTTGACACCCCATTGGAGAAAATTGGTTGTTACAGAAGATTTACTTTGAAATTCCTTTCCTCCTTTGTGTTGAATGTTAGATATTCTATTGTACAGATAATTTCTTCCAAATGTATGTTGAAGACCAGCGCCAAGAACAGCTAATTCGTTTCCATTATTATCACCGCCCAAGTCAATCTCAATCTCGCTTAATCGATAAAATCCAAGGATGTCAAAAGTTTCACTTTCTAGATTACTAAAAACACTACCTAATAATTTATAGTAGACAGGATTTTTTTCTTTCTTCGGGATATAGGTCAATGATAATCCGCCCATTCCGTTGGTAAATCCATCTTCCTCTTGACCTTCATAAGCAACAAACAATTCTAAATTCTGATTAAAAGTTCCTGTTCGAGTTCTTCTACTTTCTGGGATGAAATTATAGATGCTGTTATTATAATTTCCCATAATCCCTAACTGCAACGTTTGGCTAATATCATAGGTAAGATAGGCTTGAATGTCCGTAAAACTTGGAACATATTCTCCATTTACATCTAAAGAACCTAATAAGTAAGCAGATGTCTTATACCGAGCACCGACCAAATATCGAAACTGATTGTAAGCATTGGCACCTAATTTTTTACTTCCTTCAATATGGCCTGTAGCACCTAATAAACTTGCAGATATGGAACCTTTGAATTCTTCCGGTCTTTTGTACCGTACGTCCAGTACAGAGGATAATTTGTCGCCATATTTTGCTTGAAACCCTCCGGAAGAAAACGATAAATCTCTGATTAGATCAATATTAGGAAAGGACAATCCCTCTTGTTGAGAGCTTCTTATAAGTTGAGGACGAAAGATTTCGAAATCATTTACATAAATAAGATTTTCATCATAATTGCCTCCTCTAACATTATATTGCGAACTCAATTCTCCTCCAGTTCCTCCACTAGCGCCCAATGCAATATTAGGTAGAACGCTCTCAAAATTTCCAGACGTCGTCGGCAGTTTTATAAGATCTGTAACTTCTTCTCTGACCATACCTACATCTTCAATTCTAGAATCTCGAATTACTATACCCAAGTCAACATCCTGAGCGGCTAATTTTACTTTTATATAACGCTTGGCATCTACGGCCATTGATTTGATATTTGCATCGGCTTCCGCATAGCCCAATCTAGATATTACTAACTGACATGCACTATTGGCAAGTACTTCAATTCTGAAATTACCCTCTAAATCTGTTTCGACTGCATTGCTTGTTCCTTTTTGATAAATGGTAGCAAACTCTATCGGCTTTTTCGTATCCAAATCAGTGACAATACCAAATACGACAGCTGTATTTTGAGCCCATGAAGTATATGGAAAACAAATGATTATTAGGATTGATGCGATTAGAAATCGGTGGGTCATTCTTCTGTATATTGAATATTTAATGCCTTTAATTTTGCTATTGTTTGTATTGGATCTTTGCTTTTGAAAACACTACTACCGGCAACAAGTATATCCGCTCCAGCTTTCAGTATTTTCTCAGCATTTTGTAGCCCCACTCCTCCATCTATTTCAATTTTGAAAGACAAATTGTGAACTGTTTTGAGTGAGTGTAAAGTCCTGATTTTCTGTAAGGTGTTATATATAAATTTTTGACCTCCAAATCCGGGATTAACCGACATTAATACGACTAAATCAAGGTCCTCAAGTACGTTTTTGATACATTCTATTGGCGAATGAGGATTCAATGCTACACCTGCTTGGGCACCAGTTTCCTTGATTTGGTAAATCAACCTATGCAAATGGTTTGTGGCCTCTGCATGTATAGAAATGATGTCCGCACCAGCATCTCTAAATTCCGAAATATATATTTCTGGATTTTCAATCATAAGGTGGACATCCATTGTCTTATTACAAACGGTCTTCATATGAGAAATAATACTCTGACCAAAAGAAATATTTGGAACGAAATTGCCATCCATGACATCTATATGTAGATAATCTGCTTCGCTTTTGTTGATCATATCTATCTGAGAATGAAGATTTAAGAAGTCTGCAGCTAGAATACTTGGTGCAATAATGGCCATTTTATATTAGATTTATTGATAATGCGAAATTATCAAAAAATATATGGAGAATTGATTATTACGTGGAAAAGATGAATAGTGAATCCTATACCGACATATATAAAGATAACATTCCCTCAATTAATAGATATTAAAACTACAATTATCGGAAAATATAGTTTAATGCTATCTATGGTGTAAAGCTCTTTAGTTTAGAATCAAGGATGTTGGATCAAACACAACTTTACTCACTATGTTATTGATTCAGGGATACTTGTCGTGCAATTATCTACATTGCAATCTTGAACACTTTGGACCTTTCTCATTATTCCTTCAAGTGCTTAAAGCAAATGAAATCATAAATTTGTATTTTATTCTTCTTCAAAGAAAGTAAAAGTTGAAATTCTGAATTCTGGTATTATCTCTAGATTTAATTGTATGATAGCGATAAACACCTTGGCGACTGTAATTACATCTTTCTCACAATAATGCACAATTCGAGCTAAATCATTTTGCTCCCAATAGGTGTACCCTACCTCACTTCCATCAATATCATCTTTTGGGGTTGGAATATCAAAAATAGTTGCGAGTAATTCCAGCGAAGTATAGTGCTTATAATCTCCAAATTTCCACATATTCATGGTATCTTTAATATGTAAAATTTGCCAAGGTTTTTTTTCAGAAATGGCTAGGAGTTTTGGTAATTTTATTTTGTTGATTAGTAGCCGTCTAGCTAGAAAAGGAACATCAAATTCTTTAATATTATGGCCTACTAAAAAGTGTCTATTTGGATTATAGAAATAAGATTCCATCAAAGAGGCAAACTGTGACAATAGTCGAAATTCATTATGATTGTAAAATGATTTTATCCTAAATTCAGGAAGTTCTTCATGAAAAGTAAAATATCCTACGGAAATACAAACAATTTTTGCAAATTCAGAATAGATACCTGCTCTTTCTTTGTAGAAACCACTTACTGTTTCTTCATCTAGTTGATCCCTTGAGATTGACTTGATCATAGATGCCTTTTTGTACCATAAACCCATTAATGGCACCGGTAAATCCTCCCAATATTTGGTTCTTGGGACCGTTTCGATATCAAGAAATAAGTGATCTTTCAACTCCCATTTTTGTCGCTTCATTAACATATAGTGAAAAAGCATGTCAGGGGAAACCCTTGAATTTGGAATTATTTCTTGAACTAAAACGAAAATTGTCAAGTATACCACCTTTGGATTCACTATATTATGTCATATTTGTAGTTTTTAAATATTGGAAATTATGTCAAAGAAAACCAATTATCTTCCGTTTGTAATAGCAGCAGCATTATTACTTCTTGCTTTAAATGTATTTCAATGGTACCGATACAACAATCAGTCAACGGTTTTAGTAGAGAAGCAGAGTGAACATGCTGAGCTTCAAAAAATTCAAGAAGAACTAGATCAAGATTATAAATCAGCTTTATCTGACTTAGAAGAAATGCGAGGATCGAATTCTGAATTAAACGAGATGATCGACGAGCAGAAAGCAGAATTGAAAAAGCAAAAGGATAAAATCAATGGACTTATTTGGACTAAGAATGAATTAGGCAAAGCCAAAGAAGAAATCTCTGTGATGAACGGTCAGGCTGCCGGTTATCTAAATCAAATAAGAGGACTGAAGGATTCTAATGAGCAACTAAATGTGACCAATTCTAAATTAATAGAAGAAAAGGAAGTGCTTACGCAAGATGTCATATCAACAAAACAAGCCGTAGATCAATTAGATTCTGTGAGAGTCGTTCTTGTGAGCGAAAAGGAAGATTTACTTGATGAACAAAAAATGCTTTCTAACAAAGTTGATATTGCAGAGGCGATAAAGGTAAATTCAATCATAGTTGAACCATATTCCTATAAAAACTCAGGTGATCTAAAAGGGCAAAAGAAAGCTAAAAAGACAGAAATATTGAGGACTTGCATCGGAACGGAGACCAATGTCTTAAATACCGGTGGACAACAAGAATTCTATGTTAGAATGGTTGATCCAACAGGAAAAACACTAGCTGTAGAAGATCTAGGTAGTGGAACTTTGACAGATAAAATGTCAGGACAAGATGTACGATATACTGTCTCTGGTGCTGTGGAATATAATAATGATGATGCTAACTTTTGTATTGATTGGAAACCAAATTTCGAATTGTTACAAGGCCTATATGAAGTTGAAGTCTTTCATCATGGGTACTTGGTCGGAAATGGTTCTTTTCAGCTAAAATAATAATAGACGTATTAAAACAATCCTTGCTATATTTGGTTAATTCATGGGGTAATATAACTCATGACAGCATTAACCAGATATGGTATTTTGGAAATTTGAACAACATAAGCCAGAAGATGGCCAAGGTCATTTCGAAAAGCTTTTAGAGCTATTTGAAGATTTATTACTACATACGTCTGGAAATGTAGCGGAAGCTTTAGCTTGGCTTACAGAGCTAGATAAGCAGTATGATATAACAAGTTCTGACTATAGTGTGGCTGACTTCATTGCTGAGTTAGAAGAAAAGGGTTACTTAAAGCATAAAGACCCGCGAAATCCCACCAAAATTCCTACTTCAAAATTAGAAATAGCATTAAGGCAGAAAGCTTTAGATGACATTTTTGATGAACTTAAAAAATCTAAATCAGGCAAACATATCACACGACATTTTGGTCGTGGAGATGAGTATACAGAGGAAGCCAAGCCTTACGAGTATGGAGATCGTCTAGATAAAATTGCCATCTCAGAATCACTGAGGAACGCCCAAATCAATAATGGGTTGGATGAATTTAGATTGACGCAACAGGATCTTCAAATAAGAGAAAGCTTCTATAAGTCTCAGACAAGTACTGTCCTAATGATAGATGTCTCCCATTCTATGATTCTATATGGAGAAGACAGAATTACACCAGCTAAGAAAGTGGCGATGGCTTTAGCCGAATTGATAACCACCCAATATCCTAAAGATACGATCGATATCCTTGCTTTTGGTAATGATGCATGGCCTATCGAGATCAAGGATTTGCCGTATTTGAAAGTTGGGCCGTATCATACAAATACGGTAGCAGGTTTGGAGTTAGCGATGGATATGCTTCGTAAAAGAAAGAATCCGAATAAGCAGATTATGATGATCACCGATGGGAAGCCAACGTGCATCAAAAAAGGAAATAAATATTATAAAAATGCCTTCGGTTTAGATAAGCAGATATTAAATCGGACATTGGCTTTAGCTGTAAAATGTAGAAAATTAGAAATTCCCATAACAACTTTTATGATCGCTCGAGATCCTTATTTGGTAAGATTCGTAGATCAATTTACAAATGCGAATAATGGTAAAGCCTTTTATAGTTCATTAGAGGGATTAGGCGAATTTATATTTATGGATTATAAAACGAACAAGCGTAAAAGAAAAAGATAAATGGATAAAAGCAAAATAAAGACACTTGGAGAATTAAAAGCAAGTGGGTATAAATCCCTTTCTATTAAGGATGAAATTAGGAATAACCTAATCGAGAAACTTAGAAGTAAAACCAAAACTTTCGATGGTATTTTAGGTTTTGAGAATACAGTCATTCCTGATATCCAAAGAGCTCTGTTGTCTAGACATAACATTTTATTTTTAGGACTTCGAGGCCAAGCAAAAACAAGAATTGCTAGATTAACGACTGATCTTCTGAATGAGTATATTCCTGTTTTGGAAGGAGCGGAATTAAACGACGATCCATTGAATCCTATTTCGAGAAACGCCTTTGATCTCATCGAAGAACTTGGAGATAAAGCACCGATTGGCTGGATTCATAGATCTGAGAGATATGTAGAGAAGTTAGCAACACCGGACGTAAGTGTTGCGGATTTAATCGGAGATGTAGATCCTATAAAAGCGGCTAGTCTAAAATTACCTTATTCAGATGAGCGAGTCATTCATTTTGGATTAGTTCCAAGAGCACACCGCTCAATTTTTGTAATCAATGAGTTACCTGATTTACAACCAAGGATTCAAGTTTCACTTTTCAATATTCTTCAGGAAGGCGATATCCAAATAAGAGGATTTAAATTGAGGTTACCGTTGGATATTCTTTTTGTGTTCACTGCGAATCCAGAAGATTATACAAATCGAGGTAGTATTATCACACCATTAAAGGATCGTATAGAAAGCCAAATCTTGACTCACTACCCTATAGATCTGGCGATAGCTAAGGAAATAACAAAGCAAGAAGCTAATATAAAAGAGGAGCAAGGAAAAGTGGTACGTGTTTCTGAACCAATTAGAGACTTATTAGAGCAAGTTGTTTATGCTGCTAGATCAAGCGAATTAATCGATGATAAAAGCGGTGTTTCTGCTCGGTTGAGTATCACTGCCATGGAAAATTTATACAGTACCGTAGAAAGGAGAACTATTCTGCATGGAGAGAGTAAATCAGACGCAAGAATTACTGATTTCTGGGGTATCATACCGGCGATTACGGGCAAAGTAGAGCTTGTATATGAAGGAGAACAGGAAGGTCCTTATAATGTAGCCATTGGTCTCATTCAAGATGGAATTGAGCAAATGTTCGATGAAAATTTTGAGGATCCAAATAGCAAAGATGCACAAGAAAATGATGATCCATACGAAGTTCTGAAACTATGGTTTTCTGACGGAAATACTATTATGCTGAATAATGAAGATTCCAACAAGACTTACCAAGATAACTTAATGAAAGTTCCCGGACTGAGAGGGATTGTATTACATGCAATTCCTGATTCGGAAGATGTATATTTTTGGATGGAATTAGTACTGCAAGGCTTAGCAGCTAAGGGTGTAATCCAATTACAAATAGATAATAATAAACTGACTTTCAATGACATTTTATCTCAAAATTTAGATGAATTCAACCTAGATTTTGAGGATTTATAATCCTCTTTAACTTATCGTTAATATAATTTAAGATCTAACTGCTGCATCTTTGTAAGCCTAAACATAATTCGCATGAAATTTATCGTGACTCTACTTTGTGTTAGTATCTCTCTTTTTGCTTTTAGTCAAGAAGTAAAAATACAGCAATCTACAGAGGTAAAGGAAACTAAAGTAGAGGAAGCTAAAGTAAAGAAGAATGTAGAGCTCACTTTCAATCATAGACACGTATCTATGGGCGAAGTTACCCGAGGAGAAATCAAAGAAACAAGCTTTCAATTTACAAATACTGGCCTAGATTCGATAGAAATAGAGCTTGTGTCTTCGTGTGATTGTACTACCATAGAATATACGAGAGGTTCAATAGCACCCGGTGAGACTGGTTTGTTGGAGGTGGTGTTTGACAGTACAGAAAAAGAAGAATCAGAAACTGTAGATATTGATATAATTTTGAAAAATGAAGATCCAAAAACAGGCTCCCAAATATTCGAAATCCTTACCTATGACTTTATCCTTCTGGATAAATAAATGTTATCTATTTATTTAACATTTCACAATGTCATCACAATAATTTGAGTCTAGTTCCCCAAAGTACAGCAAGTCTAACTATTTACTATATGTGACTTTACTTGTTAATGCCTTGATATTTTAAATCACATTGCATTTAATAATAATATATACGATAAATTTAAATATTTAAGCTTATCTTTAGTCTTTCGAATATTGAAATTCCCTTTTCAATTTTTTACAACCACACACCATGTTACTTAGATACCTTGACTATTTAAAGTTGAGTGTATTTTTTATATTCCTGTGTCAACCTCTGTTCGGTCAGATGGATTTTATGAATCAAAATCTGTATGGTAATGAATGGATAGACGTTTCTAAGTCGTATAAAAAATTCACTATAGAAAATGATGGAATTTATCGAATCAGCTACAATGAATTAATTGAAGCAGGCTTGCCATTAGATATTAATGGAAATCAAATTCAAATCTATTCTTTTGGGCAATTAGTGCCCATTTTCACGACTACAACTGATGCTTTTACAAGTTCAGACTATGTAGAATTCTTTGGAGAACAGAATAAAGGGGAATTAGATAAACCTTTATTTCATGAGGCAGAAAATCAGCTTAATCCTGAATTAAGCATGTTTACTTCCAAGAGAGCTTATTATTTAACGTGGGATATAAATTCTGATGGAAATCCTAATGTCGAGGAAGTAGAAAATAACTTAAATGGAGATTTACCACTTGTGGAAAAGTATTATATCGAGACAGAATTAAAAGTATTCGATGATAGAGCAATTAAACATATATATAATAGTGAGTATGTAAGATATTCCCAATTTTACAAAACGGAAGGTTTCGGAACTCAGCAGAGAAAATTTAACGAAGTTGAATTTAAAGTGACAGACCTAAATAATTTTGGTCCGGCACCAGTACTAAAATTCAGAGCAGGATTAAATTTTTCTCCCCATATCACCGAAATAAGTTTTAATCAAGATAAACTTGATAATGTTACGACCATTGGTTATTCCGTAACTGATTATGAATATTCGTTTAAAATTCAGGATTTAAAGGAAACTAATAAATTGGTTGTGGAAGGAGTATTTGATGACAAAGATATTCTTTCTATCGCTCATGCATCTTTGTCATATCCAAGAAAATTTAGAGCCAATGGTAGAAATAATATGTTGCTGGGATTTCAAAAATCTTCGTTTCAACGCTACATAGAATTGGAGGATTTTGAGAGCGAGAATCAAACTGTTTTTGCCTATGATGTTGTTAATAATGAACGGTTAGTAGTTGAATCAGAAAATGGGCTGCAAAAGTTTGTTCTTGATCCAACTGCAAACGAAAGAAAGTTATACATATATACAGAGGCGCTTCAAATTGAAGAATTTCTGGAAGTAGAATTTGTAGATTATTTGGCAGCCTCTCCAGATTATGTAATCTTGACGAGTAAGGCACTGGATAAAACTGATGCAAATGGAGATAATTGGATTCAAAATTATGCGGATTATAGAAGAGAAACAACTAATGGTGATTTTGATGTCACGGTGGTTCATTATGAAGATTTGGTGGATCAATTTGGCTACGGAATAGTAGAAAATCCACTTGCATTAAACAATTGGGCTATGTATTTGAAAGACCGTTGGACAAATTGGCAATATATTTTCATTATTGGAAAAGCTTACGAATATCCATATATGAGACAAAATGTGTCATTATCCAGTATGGTGCCAACATATGGTTCTCCAGGTTCTGATAATCTATTGTTCGCCGAAAGAGGGAAAGCTTATCCCATATTGCCATTGGGTCGCTTAGCTGCGAAAACAACAGAAGATGTAAAAGTTTATTTAAATAAGATCATCCAATATTCAAATTCTAAATTATCCGAACAATCCATTGAAGGTAGACTTTGGATGAAAAAAATAATTCATTTGAGTGGAGGAGGAAGTACTCTGCAGAGCGGTTTGGTCAGTAAATACCTGAATACTATGGGCGACCTTATGTCAGAAACTAAATTTGGTCCAGAAATATCTAAATATGAAAAAAATACAAAAGATCCCATCGAAAGCTCAGTTTCTGAAGAAATAGTAAAGGATATTGACGAAGGGGCAGCTTTAGTCACTTTTTTTGGACATTCCACAGTTGGGTCATTTGATTATAGCATAGAAGATCCATCCAAATGGAACAATGGTGACAAACTGCCATTTATCTATTCGATGGGTTGTCATTCTGGGAATATTCATACAAGAGAACAAGGAATCAGTGAAGAATTTGTATTGTATCCAGAGAGTGGTTCGATTGGTTTTTATGCCACTTCTTCTACAGCGTTTATCAATCCTCAATTCCTCCAAGGTAAAGGTATGTATAAATATTTAGGAGATGAACTTTATGGAAAACCAATTAGTCATGCAATTCAGGCAACACTAAAAGAAACCTTTGTTGATACCTCTGGGATGCATTTACCACCTTCACTGTATTTTTCAAATCAATATACAAGTGTCGTAACTTTGACAGAACAGATGACTTTTCATGGTGACCCGTACATCAACATATACGCTCAAGAAGGGCCTGATTACATTCCTAGTTTACAAGGAATAAAAACAACTCCTGAGCTCATTTCTACAAATATCGAAGAGGTACTTTTTGAGTTTGATGTTTATAACTTAGGCTATTACGTAGAAGATAGTTTGGACATAGGCGTAATACATTATTATGATGAACAATCAGACACAATCCTTACAACCATCGCCACGCCACTGAATTTATCTCATGTAGAAGTGATGATTCCTATGAAAGGATTAGAATCTACCGGTAAAAATGTCGTGGATATTATTGTAGATATTAATAATAAAATTGAAGAATTCCCCACCTCGAATGGAGAATCAAATAACTCTTTGCGACAAGCCTACCAAATGGATGGTTATGAGTTTTTCGTATCAAGTTATAACCCCATTCCGTTTTATCCGTCAGAATTTTCAATTAAAAATACTCAAAACATAATCCTGAAAGCTTCGACAGGAAACGCTTTCGTTGAATCCGACCAATATAAGCTACAAATCGATACAACAGAGCTTTTTGATAGCCCTCTGCTGAAAGAAGAAATTGTACAATCTAATGGCGGTATCATTCAATGGGATCCCAATTTATCTTATACAAATGAGCGCGTTTACTATTGGAGAGTACAGGCACAAAACTCTGATCTAGATAAGAATATTTGGAGTGGTAGTTCATTTATGTATCATGATCAGTTAGAAGAAGGATGGAATCAAAGTCACCTATACCAGTACCTAAGAGATGATTTGACTACTTTACAAATAGATGCTAGAACACAAGATTTTGAATATATCCAGAAGATTGATGAGCTTAAAATTATAAACCCTAATAAGATTAATGGATTCAATTATATCCAAGTAAATTATAATGGGAGTTTGACAGCCGCAGGATATAACGTAGATTCATTAGGAATGATGGTGGTGGTGGTCGATCCAATTTCTAACGAATTTTTAACATGCCCAAGAAACGGCACATTTGGGGCAGATAATCGATTAGCCACTGTAGATCAAAAAGCATGGATATTTTCTATGCATACTTCAAGTGAGCAGCAAGAATTTGTGAATTTTATTTCGAATGAAGTACCAGACGATTATTTTGTTGTAATCATTGCCAATCAAAATTCGAATTTTTTATCACCTGAAGCTTGGGGAGATTCGGTTTTTGCTATAATGGAAGGTCAAGGTGCTAATCTCGTCCGTGATTTAGCATCAAAAGCCAGACCTTATATATTAGCTTATCGAAAAAATAGCGGAATGCTGTTTGAGGAAATATCTGAAGAGGAAAATCCGCAATCCATCGAAGGGCAAGTTGAACTAAAAGGGCATTGGTATGAAGGAGGAATAAAATCTACTTTGATTGGTCCCGTCAAAGAATGGCATAATATTACTTGGAATATGAGCAACTTCAGTGCATCTGAAGATCAGTTTAGAATTTCTGTTCTGGGGATTTCTGAAAACGGCTCAGAGGATACTATAGCTTCAGAATTACTTACACAAGATTTTGATTTGTCTCATGTTGATCCCCAAAAATATCCTCAAATTCGACTCGAATACTTCTCTAAAGATTTAAGGTCAAGAACTAGTCCTGATTTAGATTTCTGGAGAGTTCATTATTCGTCGCTACCAGATGCATTGTTATTGAAAGATGATCGATATATATATCATGCAGATACTATTTCTGAAGGCGATTTGTTAAAATTAAATTATACTATAAAGAACATAAGTGATTCTAATATGGATAGTATATTAGTTCAGTATATTATTACTTCCTTGAATCAGAAATCTGATACTATAAAAGCGAGATATGCACCGTTACCGACTAATGGAGTCATAGAAGTGGAATTCGATTTAGAAACTATAGAAAAGAAAGGATTATACGAATTGAAGATAGAACTCAATCCAGCTGAAGATCAGAAAGAAAGCTACTATTTTAATAATACTGCATTTTTAAGATTCTATGTACAACACGATATTTTGAATCCATTATTGGATGTAACTTTCGATGGTTTGAGGATCATGGATGGAGATATCATTGCTCCTTCTCCCCTTATTAAGATAGACCTCACAGATGAAAATCCATTTTTCACATTGGAGGATCCAGATGATTTCATCATTCAACTTTCACACCCAAATGGGAACGAAGAAGAATTGGATATGAGCGATGATTTAATTCAATTTATACCTAGTTATGTCCATGGATCTCCAGCTAGTATCGAATATAAGCCCTCCCTTGACAATGGGATATATCAACTAAAAGTACAAGGAAAAGATGCAAGTGGAAATTTATCAGGTGATCATCCTTACACGATTAATTTTGAGGTAATCAATGAGACCTTGGTTTCGAATGTATTGACCTACCCGAATCCGTTTTCTACTCAAACTCAATTTATTTTTACTTTGACTGGTAATCAGGTGCCAGAGGATTATCATATAAAAATTATGACCATATCTGGAAAGTTAGTTAAAGAAATAACTAAAGAAGATTTAGGCCCTGTAAGAATTGGGAAAAACAGAACAGATTATGCCTGGGATGGAAGAGATGAGTATGGAGAAAAATTAGCAAATGGGGTTTACATTTATAAGCTGTATACTGATATTGATGACCAATATGAAACCCTTGATTTAGGTAATTTAAACCAACATTTCAAAAAAGGATTTGGGAAGTTGGTTATTATGAGGTAGATTGTATTTCGTGGATGGTAATTTGTTTTTCGATTCTCAAAGGTCGAATTTTGTAGATCATTTTTCGAGAGTCGAAAATCAAAAATCTATGATCGTACCTAAGCCTTGGTTAATTCTAATTCTTTTCCTTTGACTAACATAAACTGAAAAGCGGCATCGAAATCATTGGCGATATCCCCATCTAGAATAGCATCTTTAATAGCATCTTTTATCGTTCCTACAATTCTGCTAGGAGGTATATCAAAGGTTCTCATAATAAGTTCACCATCAATCGGAGGTTGCCAATTTCGGATATGGTCTCTTGCTTCGATATCTTCGATTTTTTTAACCAATTTATCGTAATTAGCTAAGAATCTGTCAACTTTTTTAGGATTTTTAGAAGTGATATCTGCTCTACAAAGCAAAAGCAGATCTTCGAGGTCATCACCAGCATCAAAAAGTAATCTTCTAATCGCAGAATCAGTCACTATATCATCGGACAAACCTATTGGGCGTAGATGCATTCGGACAAGCTTTTGCACAAACTTCATCTTCTCATCCAACGGCAATTTGAATCGCTTAAATATTTTTGGAACCCATCTAGCTCCTAATACTTCATGACCATGGAAAGTCCATCCAATTCCTTCTTCAAACCGTTTAGTAGGAGGCTTTGCAATATCATGCAAGATGGCTGACCAACGCAACCAAAGGTCATCCGTTTTGAGGGCGGTGTTCTCCAATACTTCCAACGTATGATAAAAGTTGTCTTTGTGGCCAAGACCTTCTATATAATCTACGCCATGAAGTTTGACCATCTCTGGAAAAAATTCATGTAACAATTTGGAATCAAATAAAAGTTTAAAACCGATAGAAGGCTTTGTAGAAAGAATAATCTTATTGACTTCAGTTGTAATCCTTTCTGCAGATATAATCTTTAAGCGCTTTGCATTTCTCTTTATAGATTCGAAGGTTTCTTCTTCGATATCAAATTCTAATTGAGTAGCAAAACGAATGGCTCTCATCATTCTCAGTGGATCATCGCTAAAGGTAACATCTGGATCCAACGGAGTCCTAATAATTCTATTCTTCAGATCCTCCATCCCATTAAATGGATCGAGTAAGGTGCCAAATTTTTCTTTTGATAAATCAATGCCCATTGCATTAATGGTAAAGTCTCTTCTGTTTTGGTCATCTTCTAAGGTTCCGTTTTCTACGACTGGGTTTCTAGAATCTTTCTGGTATGATTCTTTGCGGGCTCCTACAAATTCTAAGTCTAGATCTTCTAGGTGCAGCATTGCAGTTCCAAAATGCTTGAAGAAATTTACTTTTGGTTTGTGTTTGAAATTATGGGCAACTTCTTTAGCTAAATCAATTCCATTGCCAAGACAAACAATGTCAATATCATCAATCAATCGACCTAATATTTTATCTCTAGGAAACCCTCCAATAGCATATACAGGATAGTCTAATTTTGCAGCAGCAATTTGTACTTTCTTGAATATTTCAATTTCTCTATCTGTAAAAGAAAACTCCATTAGCAAGCAAATGAGACATTTGAAAATACTTCGTGGATTTCATCCAAGATGGCAAAAACAGACTCTGAATCAGGAGTTGTAACGATCCGATTTCTATAAGATTTGATACCATGAAGACCTCTAAAGTAATTAGCATAATGCCTACGCATTTCCAAGACCCCTAGTTTTTCACCTTTCCATTCCACACTCTTTTTAAGATGCTGTTTTGCTGCATCTACCCTTTCGTCTAAGGTCGGTTTTTCCAGAATTTCTCCGGTCTTAAAATAGTGCTTGATTTCTCTAAATATCCACGGATTTCCAATACTTGCTCGCCCAATCATTATGCCATCTACACCATATCTGTTCTTGTATTCTTCTGCTTTTTGAGGACTGTCTATATCCCCATTTCCAAATATCGGGATATGAATTCTTGGATTTTCCTTGATCTTACCAATGAGCGACCAATCAGCTTCCCCCTTATACATTTGCTTCCGAGTCCTGCCATGTATTGACAAAGCTTTGATTCCAACATCTTGCAAAGCTTCAGCTACTTCTTCAATATATTTAGTTTCTTCGTTCCAACCCAATCTAGTTTTTACAGTGACAGGGAGGTTAGTGCTTTTTACGATTTCATCGGTAAGACGGACCATTCTTGGGATATCCTGTAATATGCCAGCACCTGCCATTTTACAGACTACTTTTTTTACCGGACATCCGAAGTTAATGTCTAGCAATTCAGGTTTCGCTTCCTCGACCATTTCAGCAGCCCGCTTCATAGAATCGATTTCTGCACCAAATATTTGTATTCCAATGGGTCGTTCTTCCTCATAGATGTCTAACTTTTGTAGACTTTTATGTGCATCTCGAATAAGACCTTCTACAGATATAAACTCCGTATACATCATGTCACATCCATTTTGCTTACACAGTGCTCGAAACGGAGGATCACTTACATCTTCCATTGGAGCTAGCAACAATGGAAATTCACCTAATTCTATATCGCCTATTTTCACCATTACCACAAAATTACAGCTTTAGATGAACACATTACAAGAATTTAAGAGAGGAAATCACCCTTTTTTACCCAATCTGTCCAGTTCCCTATAATATTTTAACGCTTTTAAGTTAGAATCGAATCTTATTTTGCCAGCTTTCAAATTTTGGAACTCATTGACAACCTCTAAAATTAGTTTATTTGGATACTTTTGATCTCTCATGAAATGTAAATATTTCATCAATTTGAAGGCATCAAACCATTGATAGAATCTTGATTGAAATAACTCTTTGGTCGTTGTATTTTGCAAAAGTTCTTGATACTTGGAGGCAATATTAAGATTTTCGAAATAAAAATATAATGGATAATCCTGAAGCTTATTTATATCTAATTCTTTAGGGTAAGATTCGAAAATTAGATTGATAAATGTTTTTAAAAGTAGGAAGGAGTCTATTTGGTAACTCTCATAAGGGGCATTGCTTGAGAGAATATCATTGACCGCTTTTCCGGTGCCAAAAGGGACTCGATTACTTGTCCTTCCAGATGGAAAAACAAGTGGATTACAAATTTCTCCACATTTAGATTTAGAAATATATTTCTGAAGAAAATAGAAATCTTCACCAGCTTGCAATTGGGGCATGCCTCCTTCTCCTGCATAATCCCAGGCTCGTACTGCTAATGCACTACCGACTGTTTGGATCGCATACGGTAACCCAAAATGTTGTTGGATATGGATATAGTATCTAAGATGCAATTCATAGTCCGTAATTGCATTCCGATGATCTATTGGAAGATCTTCACTTAAAGGGTGTTCAAAGTTTATACTTACTGCGACTTCTTTATTGGTACTAAAAAATTTAATTATTTGGTTGACATAATCATGAGAAACAGGAGAATCTGCATCAAGACATGAGATAATTCCATTTGTACCCAGCAAATAGAATTGCTGCAAAGCGGCATCCATACCAATCTTACGAGCTAAACCAACTCCTGCTTTCTTTGGATTAAGATTGAAAGCTGAAATGATATTTAAAGATAGATTTGTTTCGAATGCTAATCCAATTTCTTGTACGAATCTCTCATGATGATTCTTGATTTCATTTGTTTCATCGCTAGAATGATTTACTACTAGAATCACTTGAAAGTTAGAATCAGTTTCTTGTTGTTGTAGACTATTTAATACAGCCGTTATATCTTGAATTGACTCTTTGTATGCCGGTATAACGATGGCTAATTGAGTCCTTTTATGAAAGCAATGGGATAATTCAAAGACGTTATTTTTTGATTGTTTTCTTATGTACTTTTCTACACTTAGAAGCTGTTTTAAATTACTTTTGCTCATGAATATAGTTTGTTCAAGTTACTTCATTTATGACCAAATAAATTCTATTAATTATCAAAAATAGAACTATTCTATTATCAACCCACTTTTTGGCTCCAGTAGAGACTTATGCCCTCTATTTTAAGCATAAAGTCGAATGGGAGGCTCATGAGAATTATCAGAAAAGATCTTACCGAAATAGGGCCTATATCAAAGCAAATACCCGTCCATTAAATCTTACTTTACCGCTATGTAAAGGGAAAAATGCGCAATTAGCCATAAAACGGGTAAAATTGAGTTATGACGATAATTGGGTTCATCAAGTCATCGAAACTATTCGTACTAATTATGGGTCTGCACCCTATTTTGAGTATTATTTTCCAAGAATTTGTGAAGTTATGCAATCGGAATTTGAATTTCTCTGGAATCTCAATAAAGCCTTACATATAATGATATTGGAGTTTCTTCAATTGGAATCACGGGTTTTAGAAACTGAAAAGTGGGAATTTACCCCAGTAGATAAGATAGATTTAAGAAAAGATGTTAAGGAGATTATATGTAACTATGAATATTTTCAGATACCAGATGGAACTAATACCTTTATAAAAGGTTTATCGATATTAGATTTACTTTTCTGTTCCGGTCCCGAAGCAAGACTTATACTACATAATATTGACATTGAATTTGCTAATTTAGGTTGATTTCAAACATTAATATATATGAATGATTTTATCGTATCGAAGGATGTAGATAATTATAATGATAGACTAGAGACATCAATAGACTCTCTTCTTGAGATAACTAAGAAGATAGGTCACGAAGAATTAGAATCCACAGTTTCTGATGTCAGAGCCCGTGTGAGAGATCCCTATATGTTTGTTATTGTAGGTGAAGTAAAAGCTGGTAAAAGTAGCTTTATTAATGCCTTGCTAGATAGTCAGGAAGAAATTTGTAAAGTGGCTGCCTCACCAATGACAGATACCATACAACAGGTAGTTTATGGTCCAGAACAAAGCATCACAGAAATTAACCCGTATTTAAAAAGAATCACTCAACCAATAGAAATCCTTAAGGACATTGCCATTGTAGATACGCCAGGTACAAATACAATTATTGATCATCACCAGGAAATAACAGAGGGTTTCATCCCATCTTCAGATTTAATTGTATTTGTGTTTGAATCAAAGAATCCATATCGCCAGTCTTCTTGGGATTTCTTTAATTTTATAAATGAAGATTGGCATAAGAAAATCATTTTCATACTCCAACAAAAGGATTTGATGGAACCAGATGATTTAATAGTAAACATACAAGGAGTCAATGATCAAGCAATTAAGAAAAACATAAATAACCCTAAAGTTTTTGCGGTTTCTGCCAAACAAGAACTTGAAGGAAAGAAAGAAATTAGTGGATTCAAAGAGGTACGATCCTATATTTTGGGCAATATTACGGGTGGCAGAGCTCCTTATTTGAAATTAGAGAATAATGCGACGACCGCCCTAAATATAAATGAGAGAATCTATAACGGTGTCCAAGATAGGAAGAAACAATATGAGGCGGATAACTTATTTAGAGAAGATATCAAGAAGACCTTAGATGAACAAGAAGGTAGAACACATAGACAAATCGATGTTTTAGTTGAAAATCTTGTATCAACTTATGATAAGATTACTTTTCAGAAAGAGACGGAACTGAAAGAAGGCTTAGGTTTTTTCTCACTCGTAAAACGGTCTTTTAAATCTATGCTTGGAAACCAAAAGAATGCCAAACAATGGTTGGATGGATTATCTTCGGAATTAGAAAATGATCTTAATTCTTCACTAAAGAATAAGTTAGAAGACGGGGTGATCGATATTGCGGAGAGTATTCAAGATATGGGAAAAATTATTGACGCCAAGATTAAAAATAGTACTACAATCTTAAAAGATGATCACGAAATATTCGCTGATATCGCAGAAAGAAGAATTAATGTATTGAAAGATTTGCAACATGCATTTTCTGGATTTCTGAAAAGTTCAGAGAATTTTTATGATGAAAAATTGTTAGAAGATGGAGGGAATTTGGCGCCGAATATGGCTGCAGGCGGAGGGATTGCTCTCGTTGGTGTTATCCTGACGGCCGTAACCAACGGGATGGTATTCGATATTACCGGTGGATTATTGACGGCTGTAGGATTAGCCTTTGCTGGGGTTACTGTTGGAATGAAAAGAAAGGGAATCATCCAAGCTTTCAGAGATGCTATAGGAAAAGGAAGAAAGCAAATTGAGATTGATGTCAATGAGAAATTATCAGATTATACAAAAAAGATTAAAACCAAAATTGATCAAAATTTCTATTCTTTTGATCAACTATTAGAAGAGGAGAAAAAGACGATTGATCATCTCGATTCTGAGTATGATAGAATCTCATCAGACTTAAATCAAATCAAAGTTGAAGTTTCCAAACATCTGTAGATGGGTAATAAGTATGCCATTGTAGATATTGAAACTACCGGCGGACTCAGTAAAAGAGACCGGATTACCGAAATTGCCATTGTTGTTACAGATGGGGTTAAGGTGATGGATAAGTACGAAACCCTCGTAAATCCCGGAATCAGTATTCCGCCAAATATCACACGCATTACGGGAATCACAAACAACATGGTTGCAGAGGCTCCACGATTTTATGAAGTTGCAAAGGAGGTGGTCAATTTTACAGAGGATTGCATATTTGTAGCTCACAATGTGCAATTTGATTATTCTTTTATTCAAAATGAATTTGCATCGTTAGGCTACACTTTTTCTAAAAGAAGATTGTGTACTGTTAAATTGACCAGGAAGTGTTTTCCAGGATTGAAGTCATATTCGCTAGGAAATCTTATTCGGCATTTCAATATTTTGGTGGAAAATCGTCATCGTGCAATGGACGATGCTTTGGCCACGGCAGTCGTATTTCACAAAATAATGGCTGCCTCTTCCTCGCTAATAACTAAAAAATTTCTAACTACGGCAATTGAAGTTACAAAACTGCCAGAAGGAATAAGTCAGGAATTCATAGACCAACTACCAACTCAATGCGGAGTATATTATATGCTTGACTCCGGTGATGAAATTGTCTATATTGGGAAATCTATAAATATAAAAAATAGGATAAAGCAACATTTTGGAAAGGTGGATAAGAAGACTGGAGAGATGTTACAAAAGGTTCGCAAAATCAGTTACGAATTGACTGGAAGTGAATTGATATCACTATTGAAAGAAGCTCAAGAGATTCACACATTCAACCCAAGTATTAATCGTGCGCTAAAGAAGAAAGAGTATCCTTATTGTGTGCTATATTTTGAAGATGATTTAGGATATATCTCCATAAGAGCCAAGCGGTATACTAAGAAGTTAGAGAAATGCAAAGAGATATTATCCTTTTCGACTTCATTGGCCAAAGCCAAATCTGTTGTTACAAATTATTGCCACTTATTTACCCTCTGCAAAAAGCTAAACGGCTTAGAAAAGGGTGAGGCCGGGACTTCTTGTTTTGACTATTCCATTGGTAATTGTCTTGGTGCTTGTGCAGGACTGGAAGAGCCTTCTTCCTACAATGAAAGAATTTTAGATTTTATTTCTTTTAATGATGAGTTGGAAAAAAATAATTTTTTTATCATAGATAAAGGCCGTTCTGAAGATGAGAAAGCCATTGTATTAATAGAAGCAGGCAACTATCTTGGACATGGATATATTGCTACAGCTGATGCCTATATGGGGATAGAGGAACTAAAAGAATCCATAGAGTTTACTAAACCTAACCGTTTATTTAATAACATTGTAAATACCTATTTAAAGAAAAATAGCAACCAAGAAATTATCTCCTATTAAGAAATTATCTATCTTAACAATATCCGTTGGATCAATCTAATCTGCTAATCAATAATAATAAAGTAAGAATAGACATTGCTTGTCCGACTGAATCATTTAATATGGAACTCCAGTCAATTCTCTTCTTAGAATCTTCTTCATCATCCTCTACCGTATTGAATGTCACTGATATGACGGAACCTTCTTTTACTATTGGATATTTTGCAAAGAGCCCAAAGTTTTTTAGACGTTTTACTTCTCCATTTGGATGCTTTACGACCAAGGATCTTTTATTTGCATCTTTATTGAATCCTCCGGCATATTGATTAATATAGAATAATGCATTTTTCTTTACATGATACGGAACATGAATCTCATTTCCTGCATTGATGGCTGCACCACTTAAAACTTCTCGAACATTAGTAGCACCTCGAATCGTAACAAATTCTTTTTTCTTTGGAATATTGATTGTGTCTCCCCCTCTCACAATAAAATCAAATTTAGAATCATTTAATTTTATCACGATGGCACCGTATTCATCTTCTGCTCTGAATAAGGAGGCCCCTTCTAGAAATGCTTCACTTGTAGGCCCACCTGCTCGACTTAGAATACTAGATATTTTTTCGTTATCACTAATAATTGCATAGGCCCCTGGAAATTGAATCTCCCCTTTCAATACAACAGATTCTTGAAGTTCAAATTCCGGAACAAACCGGATCGCAATCTTGTCAAAAGGGTTTAGTTCAAATCCATTTGGATAGTTTTCTACAGTCAAGTCTCTGAAGACATTTAGACGATCTACGACTACATTCGTGGGTTCATTGTTTTTTATAATGACCCTGGATATTTCTACATTATTAGTTGCAGCACTCATCTTAAATCCTCCTGCTAAAACCAATAAATCCCGAAGTTGCATGTTTTTACCAAACTGAAAACGACCAGGATTATTGACGGCACCTTGCACTGTAACAAATGATTCTTCCAAAAATGTATTATCGGAATAAAGATATATTGAGTCAAATGGATTCAACTTTATATTATCCGCATGTAGGGGGTCAGAAATTATATCACTAAGATTATTGATCGTAAGATATTCAATGATTTTTGGGTTCAGAGGATCTTTTCTATGTATCAAAGCAAAGTCAGATGCATCTGTACGTAGTCCACCCGCCATAATGACCGCTTCACGAAATCTAACTTGGCTGCTTACGTCATAAGAAAAACTATCAGGATACCTCACGGCACCATCAATAGCAAATGTAGCTTCGTCTACAAATCTTTCCTTGGCCCAAATGTTTATTAAATCTTCATCTTCTAAAATTAAATCTATTTCGGAATTTGGAGCTTTTAGAATTTCATCAATATTTATTTCTTCGTAGATAAAGGTTCCATCCTCATTTTTTCTTTTAATAAATGCAATATCCGTTCTGGATTCTCCTCTTAGGCCAGCTTGACTCAATGCATTACTAATACGCATATTGGTAGTCCGTTGGTATGTGCCTGGATTATCTACCTCACCTTCTACATTTATAAAGTTGATGAGATGAGTGGAAATGGTGTCTATGAAAACAAGGTCGCCATTGAATAAAACAAAATCGTTTTTCTTTTCGATAAGATCGCGGTAATTTATATCTGAGATTACTTTCTTATCGTTTTCGAATCTTGATACCCTTATCGTTTTCAAATATGCGTCACCAGTGGGTCCTCCGGCATATTTAAGCAAATCTATAATACCTTCTTGTTCTAATAATTCATATTTCATAGGACGTTTTACCGCTCCTTCTAGTGTAACAATTTTCTCTGCAACTGGTACTAATATGATATCGTTATCATTTATCGATAAGTCATCGGAAATCGAGGGATCATTCATATACTTATATATATCCATCGGTATTTTTCGACCATCGGATTTATGTAAACTGATCAATCTTACAGAACCTAAATTGTTTGGCCCATAAGAAGATGCTAGAGCATTAAAAGCATTATTAATAGCAGGTAAGGTGACGGAGCCGGGGGTAAATACTTCTCCGTAAATATTTACCCGAACTACACGAGCATAATTTAGGGTAACATCCATTTCACCATCACCAAACTTATAATAAGAAGAAAGAACACTCTTAATTTTTTGCTTGGCCTCCTCTAGTGTGATGCCTTTTAAGAAAATTCGCTTTGAACCTCCTAGCACATCTATGTATCCATCTTTGCTTACAGTATATTGCTGGTCCACTTGGCTTCTACCCCAGATCGATATTGCGATTTCATCTCCGGCCCCTAATATATAGGTATCTGGTGCTCTGAAATCCTGCCCTTCTATGTAGCTTTTAATAAGATTTTTTCTAAATATATCTTGACCATAAAGTTCGGCTTCCGGTAATTCCATTTCCTCTTCATCTTCCGACTCTTCATCATCTTGTTCTTCAGGCATTTCTTCAATCAAAGAATCTTGCTCCATTTCAAGCAATTTATCCTCAGTTTCCTTAAGGTTCTCATTATTAGTGCTCGTGCCCTGTTTTTCCATTTCTAAAATAACCTCCTCAATAATCTGAATTTCTTCTGGTGTAACATCCTCCAGGGTGGTCACATCTATGCCACGTGAAATCAGCTCAGTAAGAACCTCGTCTCTGTCTAAGCCTCTTTTCTCTAATTCAATAATAATCTCCCTTTCCGTAAGTATTGGTTGCTGAGCAAAGAGTCCATTATGAAAATGAAATATGATAAGGATTAAGAATAGTCTAATTATGTAATTATTCTTCATCAAAGTTAAGGTATGTAAGTAATTCGGTTATATTACAACAATTGTTATAATGTAATAAATTGTATACGAAGATAATACATATTAATATTTATTACTATAATAATAAGATAAATATAACATTATAGGATTAATTTTTGACTTATTGGTTTTCCAAACTGATCTAAATATTCGCGACCTCAAAAGGATAATAATCTAAAAACATAGACTATATACTTTTCAGTTATTACATTTGTTATGATGAGTAAATGGATCACATTATTATTTCTAACAACGAGCTTTTGGGCATTTTCCCAAGATGTACAATACAACAGTACTGATATCGGTGTTTCTTATGGATTTTTCCTGCCAGGAGCAGATTTAGCAGATCGATATGGAAATAACCTGATGCCACAGTTTTCAGTGAATTTGTATCGTGCAAAACAAGGACTACAACTTGGGATAAAAGCCGGTATAATTACGGGTGTAGAGGTAAAAGTTCCCATTTTTGAGCCATTTCTCAATGTGGGCGGTGTACTAATCTCAGATAATGGTTTTCCTGGAGATATATCTACCTCTCAAAGAGGACTTATATTGGGTGCAATCGTCAATAAAAATGTAATCTCATTTAAAAATAATAATAGCTTCATTTTCGCTGGTCTTGGTCTTGGAGTACTGCAGCATAAAATTCGAATAACCATCAATGACGCTTTCGTTCCTCAATATCTTGGGGATTACAAAAAAGGATATGACAGAAACTCAAGAGGGCCATATCTTGAGGAAGTTATAGGCTGGAAATTAAGAAAGAAAAGGCTGAATTTAGATATAGATTTTGAATTTATTCAGGGGTATACAAAAAGTCTAAGAGCATTAAATTTCGATACTCAAATGTCAGATACAGATAGACGACTTGATCTATTGTTTGGCATGAAAATCACTTATTACTTATCCCTTATCACTGCAATTGGTAGTGAAGATATATTCTATTAATGTCCCTATTTTTCTACAACATAATCACATATTTTTTATCTATTTCCATCCCACATTTTAGTCGTAAAAATTCAGATTTTAAGAAGACGGTAGAGATTCGGAAAAACCAATCTAAATATTTGAGAGAATGGAGACAGTCTATTGATAATTCGCCGGTAATTCAGATACATTGTGCATCTCTTGGAGAACTAGAAATGTCACTCCCATTATTCAAAAAATTAAAAACTGAGAATACAAATTATCGATTTCTATTTTCTTTTTTTTCTTCCTCGGGTTACAACTCTTTCGATGTAGAGGCCGGGGATACAAAGTGTTATTTGCCACTAGAAAAAGGTAGAGATATAGAAGATTTCTTGAGTATCGCTAAACCCAATGTCGTTCTATTTATAAAGAATGAATTCTGGTTTAAATATTTAGATGCGATTAACGAAAAAAAAATTCCTTTCTTTTTTATAAACAATAGCTTTCAACAAAAACCTTTCCTTTTCCGTTTTCCAAGTCTCATAAATATCCTTAAAAATGCACAAGCTTTTTATCCCAATAATCTAACAACAAAGAACTTGATGTACTCAATGGGACTGGAAAACATACATGAGATAAAGGATTTAAGATATACTAAATCTATTTCTAACAGAGAAAAAAATGTTTCTTTAAGCATTGCACAGCGTAACTTTCTCAGTCAAAAAAAACTCATCATCTGTGGAAGCATTTGGCCA
>Ga0114956_1000432_pt1 | contig 29971 bp, 20 predicted proteins | sample MaitaG_FD_87304 | JGI IMG/M metagenome (GOLD analysis project Ga0114956, IMG submission 87304) | Marine algal microbial communities from Maine, USA - Maine_Asex2 metaG | ecosystem: Host-associated > Algae > Red algae > Unclassified | place: Maine, USA | collected 2015-01-05
ATTGCGATCGTCGCCTTCATTCCCGGTATTCGAAAGCACGGGAACTGGACCCCCGTCTCCGTCGGCGCGATCGGACTCGTCTTGATCACCTTCGCAGCCTTTGGCTTGGCAGGAGAATGTTGCGCTTCGTGCGAAGCAAACGTTGCCAATTCGTCCAGTTCAACTTCGTTGGCCAGTGGTGGCCAAGACGTTGGATGCGATCAGTGCAGCCAATGCACATCTTGCAATCTAAACAGCTCTGAAACGGATGTCGCCAGCACGTCGGAAAATGATGAACGGAAGGAGTTGCTCTCGGTACTGGCACCGTGGCTTACTCCCTTGGGCGGGGTGATGCTTGTTTGTGCCCATCTCTTGAATCGACGATACGGCTGTCTATGTGGCTGCTGCTGAGGCTGATTTCAACTTAGCGCGACATGGCCCAAGTAGAACATTCCGATCGAAGTGATCAAACCTGCGCGAATGTAGTCCCATGGTAGACCAGAAAGCCGCGATCCGGTGTTTGTGAAACGGCTTCCAAACACTTGGACGATCATTCCGACCAACGTTAAAGAGGTTGCTATACCCGCTGCGAAAAGGCCGATGACAATATAGGCAGTCGCAGGCGAACCAGACGAAAGACCAGAAAAGTAAGCCGCCATCGCTGAAGGGCACGGCATCAATCCGAACGCAGCACCCAGCAAAACGCTCATTGAGTAGCTGGATTGTTTCGACTGATGCCGCGTGACCTCATCCGAGCTTTCGCACTCCTGTTTGTGTTGACTGCAACCGCATTGTGCTGGTTTCGACTTCCTGGCCGACCTAATCATCCAAAGTCCGACAAGCAAAACTAGTCCCGCACTCGCCCATCGCATGACATCGGTGACGCCCTCGTCAGCATGGTGATGATCACCAGTGAACATGTGATGAGTCAAATGCACAAGCGCGGCAATACCGATCAGCGAAAGCGAATGTGTGAAGGCACTTGAAAGCCCCATTACCAGCGGATGGAGAAAGCTTTTTCTTTCACCAGCCAGATAAAGCAACATCGCAGTTTTGCCATGTCCGGGCTCGAGCGCATGGAGGGCTCCCAATCCGAAGGCGAGTCCTAGCGTGAGTTCGTGTGAGTGCATCGCGGAAGCTATCGTCGTCGTAAACGTTGCCGAAGAATCAGTTTTATTCTACGTCGCAAATTTCGAGTTGGTTCAGCTTGAACGATTTTTGAAGTGAATATTTATAAGCGTTGATTTGCAAGGACAATCCACTGAAAAACAGCATGAACTAAACGTCTCGGCGTTGCAGATACATTTTTTAAGCAAAATCTCAAGTTGCCTTATCTTTGGCTATTCAGTTTTGCCAGTGATATTAAGTTTTTTCGGTGCGCGTTTTCCGCGCGGTAATATTCTCCGTCGCACAACTTCAAGGGAAAATTTAAACCAGACGCTCGGCTGCTGATTTTCCCGATGCGATACAGGCGGGAATGCCGACGCCCCAGTAGCTGTTACCGGCGATTTCGAGGCCCTGATGTAGCTCCACGCGTTGCTCAATTTTTTTGACGCGGTCGAGGTGCCCTAAGTGATACTGTGGCATGCATTGCTTCCATCGAAATACGTCGGTAAAGAGGGGCTCTCCTTTAAAACCCACCGATTGTTTTAGCTGCGCGATCGCAATTTTAAGCAATTCCTCGTCCTTGAAGTCTACTAGTGCGCTTTGCAGCGCGCCCCCGATGAAACACCTGATAAGCACTTCTTCGTCGCCGCATCGGCCAGCGAACTTATTGCTGCTGAAACTAAGCGCGATCACTTGGCCGTCGTCGACATGGGGATAGATAATCCCATAGCCACGAAAATCGGTTTTTAGATGCTCGCGTGACACGCCCAACACGACGATCGCGGAAGATGCGGTGCTGATACCAGAGAGTGCATTGGCTAGTTTCGGATCTGTTTCAACGATCATCGTTGCCGAAGCCGCAGCCGGCGTTGCTAATATGATCCCACGATAGAACTGTTTGTCCACGGTCCATCCGACGCCTTCTTTCGGGCTGTGTTTGGGCGCAATGGTGGATACCATCGTACCCGTTTTGAATTCGACGCGGGGCAGGGCATTGATGATGGAAGTGACCAACGTCTCCATTCCCTTCTTCGGCGTGCGGAACATTCCATAACGAGCTCCACTTGCCTGTCGATCCCCTTGGTTGCGATCATTGTTCAGCGCGGTGATCAGGCTACCGTGCTCACGTTCCATATCCACAAAACGTTGCATCGTGGCGTGCATACTCAGTTTTTCTGGATCCGCAGTGTAGATACCACTGACCATCGGCTGAATAATTTTTTCGTATGCTTCGATTCCAAAACGCCTGAGAGCAAACGACTTCAGTGATTCGTCCTGGTCACTATCGTTTGCTTCAATTTCATGCTCGGCCAGATATCGTGCCTTCCCTTCTTCTGAAAGCAGTGCGCTCTCTAGGATGGGTTCGGGGATCGTAGGCACCATCATTGAAAGGCCCTTGGGAACTGGAAAAATCTTTTTTCCCAATCCGATAAAGGCCCGATCATCGACGGGCTGCGTTTGTAAGAGATCCTCTTCGATGCCCAATGCGCGGCATAGTTCTATCGCTGAGGGAGGCTGAGTCACAAACATATCGGCAGAAGCTTCAACAAGGAAGCTTTCATAGCGAACCGTTTTTAACACTCCTCCCAATCGTGCGGTGGACTCGTAGACAGTGATCGCAGCGTCTGGGTTTTTCTTCTGCAAATAAAACGCCGCCGAAAGTCCTGAAATGCCGCCGCCAATGATTGCGTAAGTTGATTCTGGGTCAGACATGCAGATTGAGATAACGGGGATGGGGCTTCGCTCAGTTGCTCGTCATATATTGTAGGCCACATTACTTTCTCTTGCTGACCCAAGCGACAAATTTTTCGATCTCTGGGTGTGCCAGCAGCGTTTCTATTGTGTTGTGATATCGCCCCAACTCTTTCTCGCGCGGGACGAACCGGTGGATGGCATTATGGCACTCGCCGCACACAGAAATCGTAACCCGCATTTGTTCCCGCGTGAAGTTTTTCTGAAACCAACGATTACGATGACAGCGACGCGGAATCAAATGGTGCTCAGTTGTGCCTTTTTTCACCGTTCGCTGGCATAGTTGGCAGGGCTGAATTTTATTTTTGGCCATTTTAATTCACCGAAGGCAATTCCGCATTTATCTAAAGAAATATTTCATCACTTCCCCAATGGAAACACTCAATATTATGATAGATACCAAATTAATCTAATAACCGAACTGAACCGAAACCGATATGTCATCAACTATTAAACCACTGCATGCCCGACCAATTTTAACAGCTGCGATTTGCTTCGGGTCGCTGTTCCAGTTGGCGGCGTTTTCACCGATTCAAGCTCAACAAGACCAGCCTTCGCCTACCCAGTATTCGCTGGGCTACGAATCGATGGTGAAGGCCGATGTTCCTCATGGCATCGTCACCGAACATGAGTTGTTAGAAAGCAAAATTTTCCCAGGCACCAAACGGCGTTACTCGGTTTATGTCCCTAAGCAATACGATCCTACCAAGCCGGCGGCACTGATGGTTTTCCAAGACGGCCACTCCTACGTCGATGACAAAGGTCAGTTTCGCGCCACGGTCGTCATGGACAATTTAATCGCCAAAAAACAAATCCCAGTGATGATCGGCGTATTCATTGACCCAGGCCATAAAAAGGAAACGCTGCCAGAGAAACGCGGTTGGCGGCCACATCCCGAAAATCGTTCGTTCGAATACGACACTCTCAGCGACGATTACGTTCGGTTTCTCATAGAAGAAGTTTTGCCAGAAGTCGAATCAAAATACAACATCACCAAAGATCCGGCAGGCCGAGGGATTTGCGGAGCCAGCAGTGGCGGTATCTGCGCGTTCACCGCTGCGTGGCAACGACCGGATCAATTCTCCAAAGTCATCAGCCACATCGGCAGCTTTACCAACATCCGCCACGGTGATACTTATCCCGGCATCATCCGCAAAACGGAACCCAAACCCATTCGTGTCTACTTGCAAGACGGCAGCAACGATCTGGATAACGAACATGGCAATTGGCCGCTGGGCAATCGGCAAATGCACAAGGCCCTGACGTTTAAAAATTACGATCACAAATTTGAATATGGTGGCGGAGCACATAATGGCAATCACGGCGGCGCGATTTTTCCTGACGCCATGCGGTGGACCTGGCGTGACTACCCCGGCGTCAACACGTTGCCTCTATCACTTGCGGTCGATGTAAATTCAGAACCTTGGGCCATTGATTGGTGGCAAGAACGCCACGATGAAAAACTCAAACAAAAGAACAGCATGAAAAAGGTCGACGTGGTCTTGCTGGGCGATTCGATTACTCATGGCTGGGAAAAAACCGGACAGTCTGTTTTCAAGGAACGCTTTAAAGGCTTACAAGTTCTCAATCTCGGATTCAGTGGTGATCGCACCGAACACGTTTTGTGGCGACTCCGCAACGGAGCCATCGAAGGGATCGCGCCCAAGGCCGTGCTGATGATGATCGGCACCAACAACACCGGCCACCGCAAGGAATCTGCTAAAGACACCGCAGCGGGCATCAAAGAAATTATCAGCACACTACGATCAAGATTGCCCGAAACAAAAATTCTTCTGCAAGCGATTTTCCCGCGCGATGAATCTCCCGAGGGCGAGTATCGCAAGCAGAACGATGCCATCAATGCGATTATCAAAGACTACGCCGATGACGAATATATTTTTTATTCCGACATTAGTGACGTGTTCCTCGAAGACGACGGCCGATTGCCCAAATCAATCATGCCCGATTTCTTGCATCCCAATCGCGAAGGCTATGTGCTTTGGGCCGATGCGATTATGCCGGAATTAAAAAAATTGCTATCGAATTAAATCACTCTGGCCGAAGTTCAATTCGGACACGCTCTTAGCACGATATCCGTTGTTGACCTGATAACTTTAGAACCTCTTTAGAAAGTGCTCTCGTGAAAAATTCGCCAACCTTCTTATCAAACTTTGCGAACTTTAGAACCTTGATTCTCTGTTTATTGGCGATGTTTTTGACCGTCTCGGGTATTGCAACCGCCGACGAAGTAGAGCTTCAATACTACGAGATCCGCATTTATAAGATTTATGATTTTGAGAAACAGCAAATTGCTGATGAGTATTTGCGAGACGCTTTGCTGCCGGCGCTTAACCGGCAGAAAATCCGAAACGTGGGTGTTTTTCATAATTTGAAAGATCAGAACGACCATTCTGTTTACGTTGTGATTCCTTTTGCAAGCTTGAAGTCCTTCAGCAGCTACAATCAAAAATTGGCAACGGACGCCAAGTACCAAGAGGCGGGTAAAAAGTATCTTCAGCGTAAGAAGGGTGACGGTGTTTTCGACAGAATCGAAAGCCGGTTGCTCAAAGCCTTCATCAGCATGCCCCGCATGGAATTGGCCGACTTCAGCAAAGACAGGGCCAGCGAAAGAGTGTTCGAGTTGCGTTTGTACGAGAGCCACACAGAGGCGCATGCCAGACGAAAAGTGAAAATGTTCGACTCAGGTGAAACTCAACTGATGCGCGATGTAAAAATGAGCCCCGTGTTTTTTGGAGAAACACTCTCCGGACCGGATCTCCCCAATCTAGTCTACATGCTGTCGGCGGAGAATTTAGCCGCTCACGAGGAGCATTGGAAATCATTCCTAAAGTCAGACCAATGGACGAAGATGAAGGATCTACCGGAGTACAAGGACACCGTTTCCAACATCAAAAATTGGTTTCTTACTCCCACCTCGTTCTCCCAGTTTTAGGGCTAACTGAATCTTGCGATTACCCGTTGGGATATTGATTTTCGGAAATTTGAATTAGGCGAAGCAGCCTATGATTGACTAACAAATCCTCATGATGAATGATCGAACGTTGGATACCTCTGGCACTGAATCTTTTGAATTGATGGCGAAGATGTTGGACTCATCGCCGATGGGGATATGTTATTTTGGCCCAGATTTGACCTGTCGATTCGCTAACAAAACCTATCTTAATGTTAAAAATGAATCGCTCGAATCGCTCAAGGGCAAGCACCTCAGTGACCTTTATAACGAAGATATTTTTGAGCTGCTGATTGACAAATTTGTCGAAGCGTTAAACGGCACACCTCAAGAAGTTGAAAGCCCACAAACCATCGGCGACCGCTCGGTGGTGTACCATTCCAAACTGGTCCCTAACTTCGACGATCAAGGAAACGTGATCGGCGTATTCACTTATTGCACCGACCAGACGCAACAGACGGCTGCCGCACGTTCCTTTGGTTCGGTCATGAATGGGATACCAGGACGTGTCTGCTTCGTCGACGCAGATTACAAGATCCTATACGCCAACGACAATATGCGGAAACATTACGATCTCATCGCCGAAGATCATGAAGTCTTGTTGTCCGACATTCTTGAAGACTCAAGTTGGGATTTAGCCAAACGCAGCATCGACGTTGCTTTGACCGGTCAACACGTTCATTACCAAGACCATTTTTCGTTTCAAGCCAACGAACACAAGGACATGTCAATTTATCTGACGCCAACGAAAACGGCTGATCAGACAGCGATCGCAGGCGTTTATATCTTAGCGGTCGACGAAACCGAGTTAACGGAGACAAAAAACCAACTCCAACGTACCGAAAGGAGTTTCGAACTGGCTTTGAAAAGTCACTTGGTTGCTTTTTGGGAATTAGATCCTCTTCAAGATAATTGGATCCTGGCCGAACACATCGAACGGTTATTAGGTCTAACCAAAGGTCATTTGAACAATTCGATTAAACGCATATTAGATCGTATCCATCCTGATGACCGCCACAAAGCGATTTTTGAAAGAACGTCCAACGGTTTGCAAGCTGAATTTTATGTGGAGGAATTACGCTGCCAGATAGCCACCGGCGAGTATCACTGGTTTCGTTTGGTAGGTAACCGTGAAATTGACGTCGATGGCAAAACGATGTCACTGGCCGGGACTTTGGCCAATATCAATGATCTCAAAAATGCCGAAATTCTGGCCGCAGATCGCTTGTCGTACCGCGACTCATTCTTATCCATGCTTTCGCACGAGCTGAGAAACCCAATCGCTGGCATTCAATATGCGTTAGACATTTTTGGCAATGACTCATCCGCACTGGAACAAATTTCGCCTCAATGCAAAACTTCCTTAGGCATCGTACAACGGCAAACCAAGGTCATTGCGCGTCTGTTGAACGATCTATTGCACGTAAGTCGAGTCAGCCAAAATCATATTCTGGTCGAAGAAAAAAGCATCTGTTTCTCTGAGTTGTTGAAGGAGATAATCGGAACCTCCGAATCCGTTTATGCGAAGCAAAGCCAAACCCTGAAATTTTCATGCGAGGCCAGCGAAGAGATCGTCAAAGGTGATCGGGTTCGGCTGACGCAAGCGATTACGAACCTGATCGACAACGCGTCCAAATTTTCACAACCCGGCAGCGAGTTCGAAGTCAACTGTTTCATCGAAGGGGATAGCATCGTGACCTCCGTTTGCGATCGCGGCGAAGGTATCGCTCCCCAGGCCGTTGCTAAAATCTTTGACCTGTTCTTCCAAGAAGCTCAACCTCTTGATCGTAAAGCGGGCGGATTGGGGGTTGGACTTTATCTGGTGAAAAAGATTGCAGACGCGCACGGGGGTTCAGCCGAAGTTGCCAGCCCCGGAAGACTAGGCGGATGCGATTTCAAGATTCGGTTACCAATCAGCTACCCGGACAATTGTACCGCCTCAACAACTACGGCTGACAGATTAGTTCTCGTAGAAGACAACGATGACGCTCGGTTGGCACTGTCGCTGGCTCTCAAGTCCCGAGGGTTTGATGTTACGACTTTTGAAGACGGACAACGAGCGGTGGACAGCATCCCCAGTCTGATCCCGAAAATCGTATTGATTGATATTGGATTGCCAGGCCAAGATGGGCTTGAGGTCATTCGAAAACTTAGAAAGCACGTGGGTTTAAATGAAACATTTTTCGTTGCATTAACCGGTTACGGGCAAAAACACGAACGCGAAATGATTTTGGAGGCAGGTTTTGACAATCATTTGGTCAAACCAGTCGACATCACCGAACTGTGTTCCATCATCACAACTCGTAGTTTGGCTTAGTAAATTGGGTTCATCTTGGAAACGACTTTGCTCAAGCCGTTAGACTCTGTGGAAAAGACAGGTCTTTGAAAGCGGGAAACAGAAATTGCGGTTGCAATTAACGACCGACCTCCATGAACGCCGCAGCTAAATGCAAATTCATTTTTTCTATGAACGCCATTGCTTGAGGTTCCGCCGGTTCCAGATCGTATAGCACCGATAATACTGCCGGTCGTTGCTCAACAGATTCAAAATCAAAGGCCTCCGAAGCCAGCAATTCGTCCAATTCTTCGTCAGTCAAATCTTCCGCTTCGTCGACATCATCGGGCTCTAACAGCAGACATTTGATCGTTTGCAACAATTGAGTCTCATGATGATCATCAACGCCCTGAAGCATTACTGACGTGACAGCGATCGCGTCGTGCACATAGAACATCACATACGCACCGCCCTGAAGATCCGAACCAATCCGGTAGTCGCAATGAGAGACTTCACCCGGCAGAGGTGCCTCATACGGCAGCTCCAAGTCACCCGACAGATTCTTCATCGCCTTGCGAAAGTGATTCAATAATTCGTCGTCAAGATCTGCGATCCGGGTCTCGACCGTTTCTTCGAGTTCACCACTTTCTATCCACTTGGCATACGTAAAGGATTCAATGGCCATGAAATTACAGGTGAAAGGAAAATCGGAAGTTGTTGTGACGCACCAGTAGCTGATTGGTACTTAATCCAGCAGAGCGATGATTTGATCTGCAAGTCGTTGGCTGCGCGCGATGATTGACACCTCAGGCACGAAAGCGTCGATCGGCTTACCAGCAAGATTAACGAACACGCCACCGGCTTCCTCTAAAATGACTTTGACCGGCGCGACGTCCCAAGGAGCCTGTTTGATCTTTTTGATTTGATTGTCGTGAATGGCTGCCGCCAATCCAGTATTACATTCCGCCACACGAAGTGCGACTCCCGAATTGGGAACCGTCGTTGTCACCATGCGAGCGCCGTCGGCGGTGCGTAAGCGATCTCTCAGAATCGTAAATGGTTCCGTTTCATACTGCGAGTCTCCGTATTGATTCATTTCGACCCAAGCTTCTTCCAGTCGGTAATCTGCAACGGGTATTTTCAGCTGAGCCGTGTTCTTGAAGGCACCTTTTCCGCGATAGCCATAAAACCATTCGCCCGTTAACGGAAAATGCCCGACACCTAGAACGCCTTGACCCTTTTCGTACCGCCCAATCAGCACCGCAGGAAACTGGGGTCCGGCTTGCATTAAAAATGCACTGGTTGCATCCAATGGATCGACAATCCAAAAATCCTCCACGCCCGAGGCAAGATCAGGATGAAGTTCCTCCGATAGTATCGCCAAAGGACTATCATCGGAAAGAATTTCGCAGCACTTGTGGTCGGCCAAATGATCAACTTCAGAAACGAAATCGCCGACGCCTTTTTGGTCGATGGTGTGAAACTTTCCAAATCCATCCACAATGACTTTCCCAGCGGCAGCCGCAGCAGTCATCGCAACCTCTAGATCAGGATGAATTGATTTCGCGTGTTGGAGGATAGATGAAAATTCCAAAACAGACTCGACTTCGGGATAAGGGACTGTGGGCATAACGACTTTCTGCGTCTTACTTTCTGCGTCTTAAGAGCGATAGAGGATCTGCGCTCCGGCGATAACCAACATGGATTACTAGTGTGTTTGCAATGTGTCTAACGAAACAAAGGCAGATAATAGCACGTCTATTCAATCGAAAACAATCGACGATTTTGAAAAAAGCGGCAAACAATCATCTCCCCTCATGGATTGCGAACATTTATTTTCGTAAAATCCGTTAGTCCCAATGTTCGTCGTCGCGATGGTCGGAGGGGCAATTGAAGAAATTACACAATTGCCAAACGCAAAGAAAGTTACGGAGTTACGAATATGGACGCAATTAAATTACTGGGCAGCTTGCTCAACAACAGACAGCTGACATCAGGCTTGGGCGGGAAACTGCTCGGCAGCGTATTGGGCGGTGGCGGTGGCCAGCAATCCAGCGGCGGAGGACTTGGCGGATTATTAGGCAGCGTCCTCGGTGGCGGTGGTCAACAGCAATCCTCTGGCGGAGGACTCGGAGGACTACTGGGCAGCGTGCTCGGTGGAAATACAGCTGCGCCGGCGCCTGCTGCTCAACAGCCCGCCGGACAAGGTGTTCTTGGTGGATTGCTCAACTCTGTTTTAGGCGGAGGCGAAGCACCGCAGGTCCAACCGGCAGAGAAGGCCGCGGCGAACCAGCAAGCTGAAATCATCGTCCGCGCGATGATCAATGCCGCCAAATCTGACGGACGTATCGACGACGAAGAGAAAAAGAAGATCGTCGAAAGCCTCGGTAGCGACGTTTCGCAAGAGGAAGTTGCATTCGTTCAGAATGAATTCAGCCAACCGCTTGACGCGGCTGCCTTCGCGGCGACCGTTCCACGCGATATGGCCGGTCAAGTCTACGCTTTGTCGTTAACTTCGATCGAACTTGACTCTCAAAATGAGGCTCAATACCTGGGTCAGCTTGCTCAGGGACTGGGATTGGCCCCTGCGGTCTGTAACCAGATTCATGAGCAAATGGGTGCGCCAAAGATCTTCAACGCATAAGTCGTGTTACAGAATTGAAAACTTAGCACCAACGGCTCCATCGCGATATCTCGCGTTAGAGCCGTTTTTCGTTTGGCCATTAAAACGCCGGCGCTTACTGCCCCAAACAATAAAGCCACTCTTGATATTCGCCTGCCGAATCATCTCCCACACGCGTGATGATTTTGTTATCCACCAAGGCAAATGATGCAAAAGCATCCGTACCCAACTGGTTTGTCGCCACGATTTTAAACTCCGTCGGATCAGCTTTCACCACGATCGTCTTGCCGCTCTCTGCGGTAAAAAAAAGATTGCCGTTGGCGAAAATCGGCGATGCACTTACGGGTCCTTCAAAACGACTCTTCCAAGCAACCTTTCCGGTGGCGGCCACGAAACAGTAGATCACGCCGCGATCACTGAGACTATAAAGGTGGTCACCCACGACGATCATAGATTGTTCATAAGCCTTAATCGGCGCGTCCCAGACTTGTTTCGATCCATCACTGGACACTGCAATCGTTTGCTGCACCGGATATCCGCCGCTGGCATAGACTCGCTCTTGATCCCAAACGACGGTTCCACAGGTGACCTTCCATTGAGCTGGAACCGACCAATTCTTTTTTCCATCGGTGGGATTAAACGATGTCACCGAAGATTGTCCGCTGATCAACATTTGGTCCTTGCCACCCACAGTGGCCACCACTGGCGTTGAATAATTGGTGTGCTGTCGGCGAGCGGTCCAAACCTTTTTACCAGTCGCGGCTTCTAAACCAAAAATCTTGCTGCTGGTTTCATTTTCATGCGGGGCGATCAGTAAATCACCGTACACGATTGGCGATCCACCGACACCGAAAGGGTAGAGACTTTTGTAAGCACCCAGTGATTTCTCCCAGATGACGTCTCCATCGGAATTCAACGCTGTCAATTTCTGTTCACCATGGTTGTGAAACAGCGCGAATACCAAATCGCCATGAATTGCAACTGATGGTGATGCGTGAGTGTTCTTTTGATGGATCTTCGGAAGCTCACCTTGATTAACCCGTTTCGTCCAGATTAACTCGCCCGAATCCCGATCAAAACACAGCACCGATTGTGTCCCTTCGCCCTGATTGGACGTGGTCAGGAATATTTTTTTCTCGGTTACGATTGGTGAAGAATGCCCCTTTCCAGGCACCTTCGTTTTCCAAATCACATTGGAGGAATCACTCCAAGTCGTCACCGGTTTTTGATCGCCCGCGGTTCCATCGCCTTGTGGGCCTCGCCACTGAGCCCATTGCTGGGTTTCTACCTGTTGGGCGACCAATGGCTGCGCAATTAAAATCAAAAGAACAATTAGAAACGGAGTTGCAGAAAGGATTTTCATAAGACGATCGCTAGCGTGTGAACAGGAACGGTGGAAGTGACCCAAGTCAACGATGAGGCTCATGCTAACTCAAAACAGGCCGCTGGCAAAGCTTTACTTTGGCCGACGTTATGGTTTTGGGGTATCGGTCCATAGACTGAGTCAAATAAAAATGGCGGCTCAGAAAACTGAACCGCCACAATCAAAAACTCACCTTACCGTTCCAATTCTGCGTTCCAATAAGCATCGTTGATGAACTTAGACCAGCTTTCAAAGCGCGTGTCGTATCGCGAATACACGGGCGACCATTGCGGTCGAGCCGGATCCTTCTTCAACGTCAAACCGGCGCCCTCAGGAGTCCGATCGGCTTTGGAATGGTTACAATCAATACAAGCCAAAACGCAATTCTCCCAAGTCGAACCCCCTCCGTGTGAACGAGGCACGACATGATCGATCGTCAGTTCGTCGGACTTCGGTGTGACTCCACAATACTGACACATGAACCGATCTCGTTTGAACAAATTCCGTCGACTGAAGGCGACACTAGTGTCAGGCAGTCGGTTGTAACGCGTCAACGCGATCACTTCGGGAACACAAATTTTCTGAGACACCGCTTGAATGAACGCGTCGTCTTGCGCCGGCGTTTGATCGGCCCAATCGCACCAGTCATATAACTGGTAATCATTGACGTCGACCACTTTGGCGCGGTCGCTGAAGACCAAAGACAGTGCGCGACCTACGGTGGCAACGTTGACGGGCTGCCAGTTGCGGTTTAAAACCAGCGTGGGTTGGTGCAGCACTTGGGACATCTTTGGTTTCTCCGGGAATCTTTCGGATGAATCTTTCGGATCTAAGCCAGCCATCATATTATGACATCGATTGGCAGAATTACACAGTTCCAATTGCCGATTACAAAGGCGAATTAGCTTTGATCTCGCCTCCGTGCGGCCCATCTTCGATAAAAAGTTGGGGCAATCGGATCTTCTTAAAAACTTGGACAACTAACACAGATTATTGTTCGCCATCGGCAGGGTTAATCTACTAAACTAAACACTTCAACCAATCATTTGATCAACTCTTATGGCAATTAGTAATAACCTTTAACGCGGCAGATGTAAGGGTTAGTTCAGCGACCAACGGTAAATTATCGTCGCCTTTGGCTCTGGATGAGGACGCTTCTTTCACAGAGCGGAAGGCGACTATCGGACATGTATTTACCGAAGGATACTAACCGCACAACTTTTGGGCGTTGATTCAGTTAAATCCTATCGCGGGCTCTTTAAAAAAGCTCCGCACAATTTGTTACTCAGAACCGACTACAGGAGATTTATAGATGAGCATTTTTTCTCGCCGCAGATTCTTGGCCGCATCGGCCGCCGCTGGAATCGCTGTCAGTCAACCGGCGCGGCTCTGGGCGCGTGACGCGAACGAACGTGTTGCGATTGGCTTCATCAGTTGCGGTGGGAGAGCACGGCAGTTGATGGAACAATTTAAAAAAACGAATCTATGCGATATCGTGGCCGTTTGCGATCCTGATCCTGAACGCATCGCCGCCGCAAAGGAAATTGCTCCTGACGCCAACACATTCTCGGATCTAAGGAAGCTGATCGAAGATCCAACCATCGACGCGGTCGTTGTTGCCACCTGCAACCATTGGCACTGCCTGGCCGCTATTTGGGCGATGGAAGCTGGCAAACACGTCTATGTAGAAAAACCACTTTCTCACACTCAGTGGGAAGGCGTCCAAACCGTCGCCGCTGCCGAACGCTACAACAAGATCTGTCAGATCGGAACGCAACAACGCTCCGATCCCATGCAAGCCGAAATTAAAAAGTTCCTACACGAAGAAAAAGCTCTCGGTGAGATCACCGCCGCCAAGGTAAATCGCTACGGCATCCGTGGTTCAATTGGCAAACGTGACACCCCAATGGAGATCCCCGCTGGCTTGGACTACGATCTCTGGTTGGGTCCCGCCCAAAACCAACCCATCATGCGTAAAAATCTGCACTACGATTGGCACTGGGATTGGAACACAGGTTCCGGCGAAATGGGTAACTGGGGCGTGCATGTGCTGGATGACGTTCGCAACAATATCTTTCAGGATAAAGTTAAACTACCAAAGAAAATTTTTGGCGGTGGTGGACGTGTCCTTTGGAACGACGCGGGGCAAACGCCCAATGTGCACTTCACCTATTTCGACACCGGCGATATTCCGGTCGTCATCGGACTGAGCAACCTGCCGAGCGAGCCCGGCAGCAAAAAACCAACCAAACATTTGGGGCCAGACAGCGGCTACGTCGCGGTCTGCGAAGGGGGCACCTACCACGGCCAGCGTGGTAAAGGCATCGCGATGGACAATGAGGGCAAAGTCGTACGCGAGTTCAAGGGCAACAGTGGCAATGTTCTCCACATGAAAAATTTCTGCGAAGCCGTCATCGCGAATGATCCGTCAATGCTCAATGCTGACATCGAAGTAGGGAACGACAGCACCGGCTGGTGTAACTTGGCCAACGTCGCGTTCCGCGCAGGAACGCAGATGTCGGTCGAACAAGCGCGCGAAGTCGAACATCCTTTGTGGCAGCAAACGATGACAGAAATGGAACAGCACTTGGACGTCTACAGCAAGAAACTCTCCGACAAAGAGATCAAGATGAGCCCCATGATGGAGCTTTCCGATGATGGTACGACTTTCATTGGAGAGGGCGCCGACGCGGCCAACGTCTTCCTCAAACGAGAGTATCGAAAAGGATTCGAGGTTCCCGAATTGGCAGCAACGGCAACAACGTCGACCACGGAATAGATGCTGTTGATTGGAGGCTGTTATGTGCGGGAGAATCACTTTAACAACGCTGCCTCAGTCCCATGCCGAATTCATGGCGGGACTGAAATTTCCAAGGATTCAGCCGCGCTATAACATCGCTCCGACACAGCCGATTTTGTGCGCGCTTTATAAAAATGGACAACCTACCTACGCTGATCTTTCCTGGGGTCTGATTCCCGCATGGGAAAAAGATCCCGCAACGGCGCGGCGACACTTCAACGCGCGCGGAGAAACGGCGGCAGAAAAACCTTCGTTTCGCTCAGCGTTTAAGAAACGTCGTTGCGTCATATTAGCAGACGGTTTCTACGAATGGGCCAGTCGGGGCAAAACGAAAATCCCCTTCCATATCACCCGCGCTGATCAAGGGTTAATGTGGCTGGCAGGTCTCTGGGAACCCGGTGACAAAAACGTCGGCCCCGGAAACAACTGTACGATCCTTACTACTTCAGCCAACGCTTTCATGGAACCGCTGCATCACCGGATGCCGGTAATTCTCCAGCAATCTGATGTGTCGAGTTGGATTGAGGAGACATCCACCGATGTTGGCCCGCGGCAATCGTTGCAATCACTGCTCCAACCCTGCGCCGAAGACCTGCTGACGATGCGACAGGTCAGCCAATACGTCAACAACGCTCGTCACCAAGGACCGGAGTGTCTGGCCGATCCACCCGCTCCGCCTCCGCAACAGCAAGCGCTATTTTAAAGACCGTGCGTGCGATAGTTGTTGTGTCGGATGAACCGCATAAAGTTGGATGCCAGATATCCGCCAAGGCTCGCTTCGCGTCCGCGCAGATACATCAATCCCGTTTGTCCCGCCCACAAAGTTTGTGCGTCACCAGCGGAAAGCTTGATCTCAATTGGAACCCGTGGCTGAGTCAACATAAGATCGTCTTCGGAGTCGTCAGTATCGGAGTGATGTCTTGATTCGACCTGCTCACGTGGTACAACCGCCAAGGGTCCTCCATTGGACGCCGCGAAAGCATCATGCGGCACATCGTCGCGCGCACGAGGGTTAATTTTGTCGATCTCCCCAACGACGAACTGACTCTCACTGCGGCCCCATATTTTTAGATAAACGTGGCCGTCCTGGTGACCACGCAGCCACTGAACATCCTGTTGCCTGGCCAACGCAATTCCATGAACCTCTCCCTGTTTGCCGATCGAAAGAAGTTCGTCACCCGGCTGCAAATAGGTGTGCTGCTTGATCGCCAAATCCAAACCCAGCACACTTCCATCCTGAGGCGCTCGTACCTCTAACGTGCTGACCAACGTACGCAGTTCTGAACGCCGTTTGATCTTTGACTGTAACAGCTCACGTTCTAACTGTAACGAGGAGATATCCTCCGACTCCAGATAGGCATTGATCCGTAATTTCGAAATGCGAATATCAACGTCTACCGATTTCAGCTCAGATTTGAGATCCGGATTCTCAAGCGTCACCAACAGATCTCCTTCGTGGACCCTTTGGCCATTGGTGACGTGAATTTGATGGGCGAAGCCCGGCGCGGTCGCACGTACGATCGAAAGAGGTTCATAGTCGATCACCACCGGAGCCGACACCACCGTCGGACTGGGACAGAGAAATAAGATCCCCGCCAATAGCACACACGTCAGGCTCGCAGCGACCGCAAACCACTTTCGATTAGGAGCCTCTAGTTTTGTGCCGGTAAAGACATATTTGATAAACTTGACCACCGGCAAACCAAACCAAAGCAGTAAACCAATCAAAGCGATCAAGAGGCCAAAGCCATCTAGAAGACTCGACGCCGCTAAGGACAATCCGATCGAAATCAGAAAGAACCAGGCGATGCTTAAAAAACCATAAATCTTCACGGCGGTCGATCGCCACCCATTTTCCACCGGCTGTTTAATCTCGTTGCCAAAGTATATGCGTTTGAACGCCGATTTGACGTACTGCCGTCCGTGATCTGAAAGGTTTGGTATCTCCAACCAATCCGACAACATATAGTAGCCGTCGAATTTCATCAGCGGGTTAGCGTTAAACAGCAGCGTGTGTAGCGTCGCGGCCACCATGACATTGCCGGCGTGATATTGCAGCGGCCCCGGATTGGATTCGGCCCAAATCAGACACGCAATTGCCGCAATGAAAACCTCGACAATCATTCCTGCTGCGGAAGTAAGAATCCGACTCCATTTGTTCGCAAAACGCCACGAACTGGTCACGTCGACAAACGGCAACGGAATGAACAGTAACAACAGCAGCCCAAACGACGTCACGCGACCACCAAAACGCTTGCACACAATCCCATGCGCCGATTCATGGACAAGTTTCAGCACCAACCAAGCGATCGCGAACCACAACAAATCGTCCGGCGAAAAACTTGACACGCGGCGATTGATGAACTCCGAGGCGTTGGTCAGAAATACGAACCCACCCCACATCACAACCGCCATCCAAATCAGCGCCCCGATCGGACTGACCAACCAACCTAAGAAATGGGTTGCCGAAGTAATGATTGCGTCGGGGTTGAAGATTGGGATTTTGAGACTGATCGGATTGAGCCAAGAGACCGTCTTCCGCATCAATTCCTTCTCGGCCGCTTCGGCGCGGCGAGAGGAAGAACTCGAAAGCTCTGTTTCCACCAAACCTGATTCGATCGTCCACTTGCAGAGGTTCGCGGCTTCTTGTTCGTCAAGTGCGTTTTGACGCAGCAGGGTGGCCGTCTTCATCATGGCATCGTTGACGGTTCGTTTACCATTGAGCAGCGACAGCAGTGTGTACTGAGGCAAACCGATTTGAAAGAACTTACCCGCGATTTCGTCTTCGACCATGTACCAAATTTCGCCTCCGCTGCGGCGCATCGTGAAGCGCAGGCAATCCTTGGCCTTGAGTTTGGCTTGGCTAAATTGGAGTGTTTGTTCGTTAGGTAACATGATTCTCTTCCATGATTTATTAGCCGTTTTGGCGCTAGCCACGGTTCCGCTGCATAAGGGAACCGTGGCTAACGCCAAAACGGCTAACAGGTTCAGTCGACTCTTTGGACAAATTAGTTTACGTCTTTGGCCCTCAGCCTACTTCCCAGCCCTACCACCACGTCAGCCGCGATCGCATGAAGTTGATCGATTTGTGAAACATCGACCACCCCAGCGAACGGCGCTCACCATCAATACGAACCGTTCCCTTCATACCAGGCCGAAATTGATCGTCATGATTTTCAAATTCGATTTTGGCGATGAAAACATTTTTAGCATCGCGAATCTCCGACCGAGGGTGAATACTCTTGATCTCAGCCATCAACGGAACTTCCTCACGGCCCTCGATCCAAATCTTCACATCATTTCCCGGTCGAACCTGCGAAATATCCTCAGCCGGAATCGCTATTTCAACCTTCATCTGATCCGTGGGTCCAATCTCAAACAGCACTTCCCCCTTGCGGACCGACGCGGCTTCCGAGCGTTCCAAGGAACCGCTCAACACAATTCCGTCGATGGAACTGCGCACCGAAAGATGGCGTTGCCGATACGCCAACACGTCAGCCTCTGAACTTAGACGCTCATTCTCAAGTTCCGACAAAAACGTTTTAGGGACATTTCCCTCGGTCAGTTCGATCTCACGTTGCAATAACGCCTGCTGACGTTCGGCAACTTTCGCCGACAGCTCCAGTCTTACTTCGCGTCCGTCCATTTCAGCGAGGACTTGGCCCCTTTTCACAACGTCTCCCGGTTCGACAAAACCGGACACAATGGTGCCGTCAAAAGGGGCCACCGCGAAACGGCGCGACATCGGCTCCGTGACGCAGTTACAACGAACGCGGTACCGAATGGGAACCAACATCAATAGACCTAAACCTAAAATCGCTACCGGGATCATCTGCCGCGTCCGTTTGGTGGTCTTCTCTTTAAACGTGGCCCACGCCTTCTGCGTTCTTGTTTTTTCACAACGTTGCAACAACGTCAGCGCCCCAGCAATGTGAGGAGATGCCGTGCTCACAAACTGATTAAATCTCGGGTGTTGCAACACGTCCCGATGGCCGGTGAACAGCCACACGCCTACCGTTTCGCCAGCCTCATTGCTTAACGGAGCGCTTAAAACAGCTTCGTTATGCACCGCTCCGGCCAATTGTCGATGCGCCAACAGCAAATGCGCATTATCGTCGTCGACCGCAGGAAAAACGCCCAGTTCACCCCGCACATCGGATTCATGAAGCGTTTGTTCGTACGTCTGGCTGAGCGCGGACGTGCGGTCGAGTTTATGCACGCCGGAGATGGCCTTGAGTTGAACATCGGCATTCTGGCCGGTGCCACGGACGCCAACCGCCGCGTTGCTACAGCCTAAAAAGCTGACCATTTCGTTGGCGACCGCAGACGAAGCGTCGACCAGAGTTCCGCTGGTTTCGACTTTGCCAACCAGCTCCATGATCGCAGCCAAAGACTGCACCTGCCAACGTGATTCCAGTTGGCAATGCGCCTTCATCCACAGTTGCATCGCCGCCGTCACCTGCGTCGCGACCGTCATCGCGAGATTTGCATTCTGTACCGATTTTAGAACGATCAACAGAAGTTCGGTCACACCGGTTGGTGTGCGAATTGGAACAAACAGTCCCGGCAAACTATCCAAACAATCCAACTTCAACACCAGCGTCTTTGCCGCTTCGGCCACTTCAGAACATGCGGCCGAAAATGCTTCGTCAATGTGTTCAGGTTTCGGCGTTCTCCCGGTCGTATCATCCGGCGAAAGCGTCCACCGCGGCCCGTGTTGGTGTAGATGACATACACCAATCGCGCTGGCATTAACGAGTGCGGCTTTGCGCAGCAAGGAACGTGTTTCCGCTTCCGAAAAATTCCCGGCGGTAATGCGAAACAACTCCGTTTCGATCTGTTGCTGTTGCTGTTGCCTGGAGGCATGAGCCTGATCCGGACGCAGTTGTGCATGCAATGGAACCTTGCCATGCTTTGCGGTGGAATTGGCAGTAGGATTCATAAGAGATAGTGGGGTGAGAAGATATTTTTTTGACTGTCTAAAATGAAATAGGCCAAATTAGTTCGTCCAAGAAACCGACAACATTACTTAGAAAAAGAAGCATTGGCGGCACGAGTCTTTTGCTTGTCCGAGGCTGAACCTGAGCCATCGCCCCAGACACAAATTGTGCCGCTCTGAAGCGCCTGATTCGCATTGTCAATCTCGACCTCGATCCGACCGGTACCGCTGTCGGGATCAATCACAGGTGAAACGTAAGCCACCTGCGCCTTCAATTTTCGGCGATCGGCTCCTACGTACACGTTGACCGTTTCGCCCACGCGCGTCCGATTGAGCACATCCGCTTTGAGGTAAAACTTCGATTTAAGTTTATCGATCCGTACAATCGTGGCGTATTGTGGTTCGTTGTTGGAAACATGTTCGCCCGGTTGCTTGTGGATCTTTACCACAACCCCGTCGATGGGACTCATGATGATGCGTTCTTGAATCTGAGCCTCGATCCGATCGACTTCGATTTGGTTCATCACCAATTCGTCTTCGGCCTCGCGGTATTCAGCCGCCGCATTGTTGTACTCGGTTGTCTTCTGCTGCAACTCATATTTGTTGACATGTCCTTCAGCGATCAGGCCCTCTAACGTCTGCTTCTGAGCCATCACCATCCGATACCGCGACTTCGCCGCATCGCGTTTGGCCGTTGAATTGGCGCGTGCCTCCGCCTGCCGTTTGGACTGCAATAGCACACCATGATTGAGTTCTGCCAGTTGATCACCGGCCCGAACTTGATCGCCTTCGCGCACCCGCACCGTTTTCACGACGCCGTTCTCTGAACTGGCGACGATACTTCGTTCGATCGGTTCGGTGAAGCTCTTGGTCACCACGCCACGGTGCAAAGTTTGAGCCGTACACACCGATGGGATCGCTGTGAAAATCAAACCGCACAGCAACAAACAACATTTATAATTTATGTTCATTTTATTCTCGTTCAATCGACTCTCGGACCATATCCATCCAAACATCACGCCGCATCATGGCTTGCCTGTTGGCGTACTGTTTGGACTCAATCGTCTTTTGTAACGCTGCAATATCTTTGGCAAAGCTAACTCGAGTTTCACCGTTGGATTGACATCGGCCCGATATTTTTTTGCCCAGCGACGCCGCATAGTTTTCAATAATTTCGTCTGTCGCCGAAATGAAGAACTGCGACGAACCGGGCTGTCCCTGCCGTGCGGCCCGGCCAATCAACTGCCGATCAATCCGTGCCGACATGTTGGGACTGAACCCAATCACGTGCAGCCCGCCAGCAGCCAAGGCTTCGGCGTCGGGTTTGATATCGGTCCCGCGGCCCGCCATGTTGGTCGCGATCATGATCGCACCACTGCAACCAGCGCCTTTGACAATATCGGCCTCTTCTCCGTCTTGGATACCGTTGAGCACCACCGCGCTGATGCCAATGGAAGTCAATTTTTCGCTGACTTGGAGACTCTCCTCAATGGTGCGGGTTCCGATGAGAATCGGCTGGCCGGTGCGATGACGCTGCTGCACCTCGGCGGCGATACCCTTGAGTTTCGCTTCCACGTCTACAAAAAAACGCGGCGTTAGATTATCACGTCGACTGGGAAGATTCGTCGGGATCGTGACTGACTTCATTTTGTAAATGTTCTTGAACTCTTCGACGACCGAAGCCGCTGTACCGGTCAGACCCGAGAGCTGATCGTACATTAGTAAGTATCGCTGTCGGGAAATCTGGGCCACGCTGGGCGGCGAAGTTTTAATGGTCAGCCCTTCCTTCGCTTCGACCGCTTGGTGTAGGCCATCCTGCCACGTTCGATCGGCGAAGATACGACCGGTGTTCTGATCCACGATCTGAACCTCTTCTTCGCGCACCACGTAATCGACGTCTCGTGTCAAAACGTGCATCGCGCGGAGAGCGTTGCGAATATAGATACGCCAAGGGCGTTCCAGATTCAGATTCTTGACGCCGTTAATCTTTTCGTGACATGCCTTGTTGGCATCATCATTGACTTCAATTTTTTTGTCCGGCAGTTCAATCGTAAAATCGTCGTCCAAAACAAGTTCGGCAGCGATCCGCTTGGCCAAATTGAATGCCAAGGGATCCGCGTTGACCCGCGCCGCACCGCTGATCACCAACGGAGTGACTGCTTCGTCGATCATGACGCTGTCAGCCTCGTCAATGATGGCCGTATGATGCTCGGGCAACTGACGCAACGATTTGGTGATGTCGTTGCCGGTGATCATGTTCAGCGTTTGCACGCCCAATCGACTTTGGCGGTTATCGCGCAGGAAAACTTGATCCCGTAGGTAATCAAAACCAAACTGATATCCAGGCCCGTAAGTGATCTTCTTTTGATAGGCCGCCTGCGTGGCTCCCATATCGTTGCCATCGGGTAAAATCCCGCAATCGATACCCAGCATTTCAAAAACGGGTGCAAGATCTTCTAAATCACGCCCCGCCAGATACGCATTGGTCGTCGCGACATGGACCGTTGGTGAAATCAGCGATGTCAGAGCAGCGGTGGCTCCGGTGACAACCGTTTTTCCTTCACCGGTTTGCATCTCGACGATCGCGCCTTGGCTGCCGGCCAACATCGCCTGCACTTGTACGTCGTGCAGTTTAAAGCCGAACACTCGGCTGACCGCAGACGCAATTAAACCACCGTATTCTATTCGCGCCGTAACGCAATCGCGCTCATTTTCAGATTTGTCACGCCACACGGCCGCTTCGTCAGCCAAATGGTCATCTGATAACGTTGACGCCTTTTTCTCTGCGCGACGGAGCAGCTGCAGTTGGCGAGGATCGTAAGCCGGACGACGATTGAGCCAACTTAAAAATTGGCCGCTACTGCGTTTAGACTTCTTTTTTTGCGTTGCCGAAGATGAATTCAATTTCGAAACCTGATCAGAAGAGAAAAGCAAACCATAGATCTTGAATGATTCAAATTCATTCGAACTCTTGTTGATGATTGATCGCGCGTCTGGGAGAGGTCGATGAAACAAGTGGGGAGATCCTTACCGACCCAACCGGACCTACAAACGTAAATCCGATATCCGCATCGCTTCTCGTTGAACTGCGTTACTTTCGTAAGCGGCAAGGCGCTCACAGTTTCGTCACCACGTTAGAATTAAGTGTTCTGATTCAAATGTGACGATGTCCAACTAGTTATCTCCACCGATGTCGAAGTTTTTGGGGTCGAAACGTCCGATGGATCCCGGCGAAAACGCCCCTTCGGTCATGATGGGGTATCGACTTTGTCCCGCTTCCATAGGCTGTGACATCAGCAAAGGCTGTTGCGTCGTCACGGGTTGCTGAGTCGACATCACCGGATTTGTCGATGCCGGAAAGTTCTGTTGCATCGAACTATTATTTAGCACCGCTGAGTTAAAACCGTTGTCCGGAGAATAGCCAACCGGCACTCCATAGTCAGCCTGCACGGCTTGGTTGAAGCTCTGGCTAATATTTTGATTGCGCGTGCTCGGCCCCTTGTCCAAGTAAAGGCTGGGACCTTCTTGCGGGGTGAAGGTCTTGGCAATCGAAACATTCTCAGTCTGAAGTAGCGTACCGGTCGCCTTCTTGAGATTGATCAAACCCAAGTTGTACGTCAGCAGTGACTCTGTGTAGTCACGTTCGGCTTCTGTCACACGCTCTTGTGCTCGCAACAGTGACTCCAAGTTCAAGCTCGACTGTCCCGAACCATCGGCCATCCGCGCCCAACGTGCTTCGATCGTTTTTGTTTCCGCCTCGGATGCTTTCAACGCACGGTTCTTTGCTTGGATCTCTTGATACGCCGTATTGAGTTCTCTGACGGCGATATCAACTTCGGTCTCTATCGCAGTCAGCGCCAATGCGTACCGTCTCTGCAGCTGTCGCATCTCAACCCGTCGGCGTGTCATGCGAGATCGTGCCAAACGGTTCCCGATCGGCATCTCATATTGCAATCCGACTGAATAACTGGGCGCTCCTGTGGTAAATTGATCGCTGAACGCCTCACTGAAACCCGATTCCCCTCGCAGCCCGCTGAGGTAGCCCTCGGTCACAAAATTCAGCGCGGGCAGCAACTCGTTCTGGGCGACGCCAAACCGAATCGCCGACGCCTTAATTTCCTTCAGCGCCGCCTGCACTTCGGGTCGATGCTGGATCGCCAACTGTAACTCAGACCGCAGGTCGGTTGGCAGGTACTCCATTGAAGGCAGCTCCGTCGGAACGAGTTCCGCGTTTTCGGCCACGTTCAACTCCGGTGCATTGATCAAACCGCGCAGACGAGTCTCCGCGTTGATCACTGCGGTGCGAGCGCGAATCAAATCCGATCGACGTGACTCCAACGCAGATGATGCGGTGACGAACTGCGTCCGCTGAGCATCGACGGCTTGGCGCGCCTTGAGCAACCGGACGATGTCTTGGGTTTTTAAGTACAACGATGTTTGCTGTGCCAAAGAGGCACGCTCTTGGTACAGCGCCCAATAGGATCGAGTGATCTCCAGCAAATGATTCTGCAGTGTCGCCAAGAATTCGTCTTCGGCAACGCCAGCGTCCAACTGAGACAACACAACCAAGCTGTTGTTGTAAGCGCGGCCGCGACCGCGAAGCAACGGTTGCGAATAGGAAACCGTTAGCTGACCGGTGGCTTGATTGGCTGGGACGAAGAAAGTTGAGTTGTTGTCTTGGAAACCAAAGCGTTGGGACACATCAAACTGACCACCGGTGCGCGTGTTGCGTCTGACTCCGCCGGCTGCTTGGACGGATTCTTCGTTGAAGAATCGGCTGTTGTCGCCCGTGGTCAACGCATTGCTAATCGGTTCGTTGGTGTCATTGAGCGATGTATTGAGGTAACGCACCCAATCAAAATTTGAGTCCGCTTCGGTGATCGCAGTCTGTCGAATCACAGGATCTTCAGCGGCGATCCGAATCTCGTTCGAATATTTCAGCGCTAAATACATCAACGAATGAATATCTGTGGGCAATGGCTGAGCCATCCGACGTTGCTGATTGGTGACGTGATGATCCCACCAAGCATCGGCTTGTCCAAGGTTGGCCAATTCTCCGGTGACGTTTGACGTCATCGAATCGTAAACAGAGGAGACGTCAAAGGATCTGTAGTCCTTGGTCTGGGAGGTGTAAGCGGCGGCGTCCATAACATTATTTTGAGCGACCGCTTGGGATATCGTCAGCGTGCTCGCGCTCGCGGCCGCTACCGCAACGCAGGCGGAAGCGCGTTTCATTAGCAAGCTTGTAGTTAGGTTTTTCATTTGAAAAAATTCCAGCGAATGTAGAAAGGCTAACAGGTTGGTGAATTGATAAGGTGTTAAGCTAAGGAAAAGCGATAGGATCAAAAGATTCGGCTCTTAGGTCAAAATCGGCACAACCAAAACTACCGATCTAATCTGTGAATTCGGCATTCGGATTAGGCACTCCCTAACCTTTGTTATGAGAAACACGTTGGCCAAGTGCGATTGGCGCCCCAAAAAAGCCGACCCTATCACGTCGAGACACTGGCAAGGGCTGGCAACATAGGCAGTCGAGGGCGGGTTTGACTGCAGCAGAGCAAATTACCGTTCACCGAGCCATAAAAAGGGTCGTGACGCAATGGCACTGCCGGTACGAAAGCCGCTGGCTCAACCGCTGGGGCCGATTGCTCCCGTTTTCGCTTTTATGTGAAATAAACGTTGATGTAGAATTTGACCGGCGACAGCCGAGGCAACGTGGCTTCAAGTACGCCAAGTGCGTTAAGTACGCCAAGTGCGCCAGCTTTTAAAATGGAATTTGATCGCCATGAGAAAACGATACGGCTCGCTAATCCAATGAAATCATCCCCAATGGCATGACCCCAAAAGATATGAACCAAGCAGAATTTGAAAAACATCGCGCGGCGCTGATCAAAGACGCTCCCATTCCGCGTCTGTGGATGCTGGGGAAAACGGGCAGCGGTAAAACTTCCATCATCCGTTATTTAACGGGGGCCACGCGCGCTGAGATCGGCAACGGCTTCAAACCTCAAACCACATTCTCACAGCAGTACGATTTTCCGGACGACGATGTGCCCTTGGTTCAGTTCCTCGACACGCGCGGTTTGGGAGAAGCCGGCTACGACCCCGACGCCGACCTCGAAGCCTTCCAAGATGACACCCATCTCCTGATCGTGACAGTACGCCTGACCGATCAAGCCACCGATTTACTGACCGGACCCCTGACGAAAATCCGAGCGGCCTTTCCCAACCGGCCCGTTCTGTTGGCCATCACCTGCTTGCACCACGCCTACACGCACGGAAAAAATGACCTCCAACATCCGTCGCCGGATCCATTCGAATCGCTGAACCAAGAAGATTTTCGTCAACCGTTGCTCGATCCAAATCAGCAAAAACATTTCGACGACATCCATTCGCCCGATTTCGTACGACAGCTGAACGAAAAATTGAAAAAATTCGAGGGACTGTTTGACTGCTGGACTGCGATCGACTTGACGAAACCCGAAGATGGTTTTGACGATCCTGAATTTGGTGGCCAGCGACTCAAGTCCGCGATCATCGAACTGCTACCTGACGCTTACCGACAAGCGATCCTGCAGATCGACGATTTAAACCTGTCACTGGCCGAGGCGCACAGAACGCGCGTCTCACCGGTGATCATGGCACATAGTTTGCTCGCGGCGTCCGCTGCGGTGGTTCCGGTCCCGTGGGTCGACATTCCATTAGTGTTAGGCATCCAAACGCGGTTGGCCTATAAACTGGCGGACATGAATCAGCAAAAACTCGACACCGCCACGATCTCTCAGGTCTCCGCATCCTTAGGCGGCCGCGTCGCAATTCAAATGGGGATCCGAGAAACGCTAAAATTTATCCCTTGGGTCGGCAGCGCTGTCAACTCCGCAGCAACTTTCGCGATCACCTATGCTTCGGGTTGGGCGTGGAACTGGTATTTTATGAGGGTCAGCCAAGGCCACATCCCTACCGCTGAAGAACTCAAAGAAGTCTACGCCCAACAACTCTCGCGCGGAGAATCACTTTGGAAACGGTCCAAAGAAAACGAATCAAATTAGTCAACCTCCGTTTGTGGGTGCTGATCGCGCTGACCGCAGTCCCGGTCACGCTGTACATCATCTTCGGCGCGTACGCGCTGTGGAAGACGAACCTGCTGATCTGGCTGTGGTGGATTTTACCGGCCGGTTGGGCGCTGACGTTCCTGTTAGTAAAGTTCTGGCCAGCCCAACCCAAGCCCGATGCCGTTCCCCCGGCGGCCAAACATTGGACGCCGCGCGATCAAGAAGCAGCCCAAATCGTCCTGCGCTATCAAGAGCAAGTCGATACCGTGACACCGGCTCAATTGACCAGTGCGCAGTTCTACATCGACCGGTTTCAAGAACTCTCCAACGAGCTGGCGACCTACTATCATCCCAACGCGGCGGACCCATTTTCATCTTTGACCGTCCCCGAACTGGCCGCCGCCATCCGGTTGGTTGCCGACGACCTGGAACAGATCGTATTGAATTCACTGCCCGGCAGTCGGCTGCTGACGGTTAACCAATGGCGGTCATTCGGCGACACACCCAAGTGGGCCAACCGTATCCGCAATTCAGTATGGGCCGGTTCGATTTTGATCAATCCGCTGAACATCGCGCGGTATGGCGTGTCGCGCGGCACGATCGACAGAGTCAGCAGTGGCATCCAGTCGGAACTACTGGCGACAATCTATTTAAGATTTATCCGGCAAGTCGGGTTCTATCTGATCGAAATGAACAGCGGTCGTTTGCGTGGCGGCGCAGATGAGTATCGGTCAGAGTTCGAAGCGTCACAACGCTCGATCGAAAAAGTTCGTGCCAGCGAAGCCAACACGGTAACGATTGGTTTGATTGGTCAAGTCTCCGCCGGTAAATCGAGCCTGGTCAATTGCATCGTCTCGGGCGCTGATGCAGCCGTCGATGTGCTGCCGCAGACGAAACGAGTAAAGCGCTATTCGGTGGCGCTGGAGCAATCCGACTCCCACCGCAAGATGAACGTCGTGTTGCTGGACAGTCCCGGATATGGAGAGTCTGGAGCCAACGCGCAACAACTGTCCGAAATCGAAACCGCTTTAACGGAGTCGGACATGATTCTATTGGCCGTCGATGGACATAGTCCGGCGCGGTCGGCGGATGTTGAGACCCTGAAGAAGATTGCCGATCGGTTCGAAAAGATTCCGCATCTCAAACCGCCACCGATCATCGCCGTACTAACGCACATTGATTTGTTGTCGCCGGTGCGGGAATGGTCACCTCCATACGATCTGGAGAATCCCAATACGCCCAAAGCCAAAAACATTGCCCAAGCCGTCGACTACACCAAAGAAGTTTTGGGGGATTCGATCGCGGGAGCAGTCGCCGTTTGCAGCGACAACGATCCCGACCGACGCTGGGGCATCACCGAGCAGTTGATGCCGATCCTATTATCTCAGTTGGACGAAGGCAAATCCGTCGCGATTCTCCAGGCTTTCGAAAAAGCAATTGATGAAGGCTGGGGCAAGAACGTCTGGCAACAAATCAGCTCCGGCGGCAAACAGTTGGCCAAAATGTGGTTGCAAGAAAAAATCAATCGGTTGGGGAAGAAGTAGTTCAAGTAAATAGTAGTGGTTTGTCAAAGCTCAATATTTAAATCAGCCGTTTTTGCAGTAGACCTAGGGCACGCACTTACGACAACTACAGATTTCGTGCTGGATTCCCTCAATACAAACTCGCAGCGCCAGCAAATGAGTCTCCGCACACCAGAGAAACTCACTGCACCGCCAATTCATCGCGTCGCTGAAGCAACTGAGCTGCGATGCTGATCGCAATTTCACCGGTTTGATTGGTTCCGATCGGCAATCCCATTGGACAAACAAAACTTTCAGCCTTCTCCGCTGCGATACCATCGGACTTTAGCTCTCTCACCAGCGCTCCGCGTTTGGATTTGCTGCCAATGACACCTAAGTACGCTGGCGAAATATTGGAGAGCAAGATCTTTGACAAAACGGGCCGATCGGTCGAATGTCCCATCGTCATGCACAGCACGTAGTCATCGTCCTTAATCTGCGCAGCCTGGACGGTGAGGTTCTCCGAGCAAATTTTCGTTAGCTGTTGATGATCGTCCAGCTTGTCCAGCCACTCCGGCCGTGTGTCGATGCAAGTGACGCGGCAGGCAAGCATCAGCAGTACTTTGACCAACGCCTGCGCGACGTGTCCGGCACCGAAGATGATGATGTTCCAATCGTCTCGGTTGTAGACTTCGAAATACAGCTTCACCAACCCGCCGCACGTCATCCCGATATCGCGCTGCAAGTTCCAGTCAACGACCGTGCGGTTCTGCTGATCGTCGGCTAACATGGCTTGCGCGAATTCGATGGCGCGGAACTCGACTTTGCCTCCACCCACAGTCCCGTGTACCAACCCGGCAGAGTCCACCAACATTCTGGCTCCGGCGTCCTGCGGCGTACTGCCTGTGGCTTCAACCATGGTGACAGCGACAAACGGCGAACCGGTTTGCGCTAGTTCCGAAAGGGCTTCGATGTAGGGTAAGGATGAAGGCATGGGTTACGTGAGTTATTGAATCGACGCTTGAAATTTAGTGTTATGAAACCGGAGGGCTTGCGCCCGTGCCGCTAACATTGTAGCGGTACGGGCGCAAGCCCTCCGGTTTCGCTGCCTCAAGTTATCCCAACATTTCCTTCTCTCTTCTCTCTTCTCTCTTCTCTCTATTGGCTCAAGCAACGCAAAATCTCTTCCCCGGTCGCCGGCAATCGCAAGTTAGGATCAACGTCACCTTCCACCTGCGCCAGCGCCTGCTTCACCGCCGCCCAAACCGCGACGCCCAACAGCAACGGTGGTTCACCAACGGCTTTGCTGCGGCGGATGCAGTGCAAGTTGTCATCGTTGGGGAAAAAATCACAATTGAATTCGACCGGAACACAAGTAATCGCCGGAATCTTATACGTCGTTGGCGAATGCGAAAGCAGCTGCCCGGCTTCGTCGTAAACCAGACACTCGGCCGTCACCCAGCCCATCCCTTGCACAAACCCGCCAACCAACTGCCCCATGTCCACGCCCGGATTGATCGACCTGCCAATGTCCATCAACATATCGACGCGGCTGACAACCAGGTCGCCGGTGAAACGGTCAATCTTAACTTCCGCAACCGCCGCGCC
>Ga0114956_1000436_pt1 | contig 29862 bp, 22 predicted proteins | sample MaitaG_FD_87304 | JGI IMG/M metagenome (GOLD analysis project Ga0114956, IMG submission 87304) | Marine algal microbial communities from Maine, USA - Maine_Asex2 metaG | ecosystem: Host-associated > Algae > Red algae > Unclassified | place: Maine, USA | collected 2015-01-05
GAAGGCCGGGAGCCGAAGCTCCCGGCAAGTGCAGGCGACGATCATGCAGACCTTTCGGGGTATGGCGCTCAACGAAGGCCGGGAGCCGAAGCTCCCGGCAAGCCGCCTACCTCTACGACGACCGCGACGCCGTTGTCGTCCGCTCAACGAAGGCCGGGAGCCGAAGCTCCCGGCAAGGGCTCTTGCCACTCAGAGCAGCGTAGCAGCCGAGATTTCGAGCAGTCGTGTGCAGATTAGCCACATTGAGTGACCAGCGTCGGAGCGCTTGCGCTCAGCAACGTGAATCACCGGCGGTTCGGGATAACAGTTCACGCTAGAGCAACCACGGCGTTCCAAACTGGTGGTCGTATCTCTTGCCAAGCGTAAGCCGGGCGTCCTTCAGCCCGGCGACGATTCGGTAAACACAGATTGAGTCACGATCTGGCTCGATTGCGTCATCGAGATCGATAACTAATTGTTCGAAGCCAGCATGGGAGAGCCGGCATTCGAAGACAGAATCTTGAATGCGCACGCCATAGCCCTCGCAAATTTTCGCTACGCGCCGAAGTCGACGTTCGTCCTTGGTGCTAACCGTCGCGATGTCGTAGGCGACGACGAGATCCATCTACGCCGCCCGGACCCACGGAGGGTACGCGTCAAGGTCCCCGCGCAAGTGCCGTGCCATCAACGTCGCTTGGGCGTGAGGTATGGCCCATCGCTCGACGGCCCGATCGAGAAACTGATGATTCTCTTCAACGAGGCGGAACTGTTCCCAGAGGCCGAGGAGATTGTCTCGTCCTTCATCTGTGAGGCGCCACGCTCCGCCCGGTAGTTCTCGCAAATGTTCCAATCGGACCTGTCGGCGCCGCACTGCGCTTACGACAAAGCGATCAGCAAACGGCGACCGGAGTTCTTCAACGAGGTCCAAAGCCAGTGACGGGCGACCCGGGCGCAGACGGTGCAGAAACCCGATCTGGTCATCGAGACCGACCACCGCCGCAGCGCCGCACGCCTCGTTCACTAGCAGCCCATAGCAGTAGCTAAGGAGCGCGTTGGTCGGTGTTCGTGGCGGCCGCCGAGACCGGCTATCAAAACGAAAATCTGTGGTCGCTTCATCTAGGACCGCCCCCAAGCCCTTGAAATACAGTCGGGCCGAATCGCCCTCGACGCCGCGCACCTCGTCGAGTGCGGGGCACATGGCAACTCGTTGAAGCCGATCACCAAGCTGGCCTTCCATTGCGGCCAGCCTCTCTTGAAGAAGCCCGTTCGAGTCCCAGCGCCAACGCCGAATCATGGCCCGACTATTGAAGATCTTGCCAGCGACGATCGACTGCGCTATCAGTAGCGATGCCCGCGGATCATCGTGAAGGCGAACTTGAGCGACACGAAGATGAACGTTGCCACTTGTGGGCGGGCCGATGGCGTACCTCAGGCGGCCGGTCCGACTAAGCGACGCGATGCGAATGCCGCGCGAAGTGCAACGCTGCATCGCCTGGTCAGAAACCCGAGCTCTGCCGAGGAGGACGACGCGTTCAACTCCCGTTAGTGGAACTCGCGTCCGTTCGCCCTCCACCGGCTTGACGGTGAGTGCTCCCTTCTCGACTCCAACCGAGGTGCCGTGACCGCGCACGTAAACGGTGTCGGCGACCTTCATTGCTCGCCTCTGGTGTTGGCGAAGAGCGTCCTGACATACGTCGACGCCTGGGACGATGAACCGCTGGTCCGCTCCGGTAGACAGATGGGCAAGAGTTGACACTCGGTGCAACGTCCATCGAAGTTCGCACGGGGCAACGTTTCGGCAACCCTAAGCGCATGAATTTCACGGATCGTCGATTCGGTTCGCTGACGGAGCTGATGATCTAACTCGACCGCTGCTCGTCGTCGGTGTTGGCCGTACCAGATCGCCCCCTCCTCGATCTCGATGTCGAGCATCTCCTCAAGACACAGTGCCTGGGCACAGACCTGAACATCCGCAGTCAGGCTGTGTCGGGTCCCGGCCTTGTATTCGATTGGAACCAGGCGATCGCCGGTGGCCTCGATGGCGTCGACGCGACCGATGAGTCCCAGCCGGTCCGACCAGACTTCGACGGCGCGCACGACGACGGTGCCCCTCACCTTGGACACCGACGGAGTGTCGGCACGTCGATGGAATCGCTGCCCGCGGACTGTGTGCCGGTTCTCGACCCAGATCCCATCGACCAAAATCAGCGCGCACTGGCGCGGGCAGTACTCGAAGTGCTCCAGTGACGAGATCGGTATCGGCTCTGCCATCCGATCCTCCCTACGAGTCGCTTCCAGCCGCTAGCCCGTCGTACCCGCGAGTTGAATCTGCCGAACCCATCGGCCGGTATGCAATCGACTCGAACGTTCGCGGCCCGAGCGCATGGCAGTCTCGTGTCCTGGAGTAGAAATGATCGAGGAACGCGTCGATTCCGGCCCAGTCAAGCGGCTCGCTCCATGTCGCCCACCGAAACGCCCCCGTCGCGAACATGCTGCCAGAAGCCCACCCGCGGGTCTCTTGGCCGCACTGGGTGAAGAACAGACAGCCGAAGAACGCGAGTGTTTCGGCGTGCGCATCGACCGTGGCCTTGCCCGGCACGGCGCTCGAAGCCAACCGACGCAGGTCAAACCCGAGACCGTTCAGTTTCGCCGTGCGGCCTCCGCCTTCTAGGGAAGGCGCGAGCTTTCCGTCTGCTGCGTTGCACGCTGTTGCGAGTCGCTGCGCCACCGTCAGACCTTTTGGAACGGCAGCATCGAACGGCGAGTGCGGGAGATCGTCACCTTCGCCGATGCCGAGGTCGCTTAGCGTGGCGCCGACGCTGAGGTCGGTGGTGGTCCTCGCGAGGTGAGCGCGGTCTGCGTAGGCCGCGTGCGTCGGCTTCCGAGGCAACTCGGCGCGGCCATCCAATTCTCGTGTTATCGCAAGCGCAGCGGCCTCTTCGGCGGTGGGCATAGTCGCTTCAAGTTGCTCGACCGAGTTGACGTGAAAGACAGCACGCGGGACTGGTTCGTCGGTCCAGGACAGTTTGATCGCACGGTCCCGCCAAGTAACCCCAATGCTCGCCAGCCAACCAACCAACCAGTCAGCGGTCCACCCATCGGCAACGATTTCGTCCGTCATCGAATCTCCGTGACCTGAGCAACGCCATTGTCGGCGAGAGCTGACTCGGCGTGATCGGCCTGGCGAAGCACCGCTTCAAGCAGGGCAAGACACCACGGCCCATATCGCTTGTTAAGACGCTCGAACCGAGCCGGCTGCTCCCAGTCGACATCGGCCAGATCAGCCGTCGCTTCGACCGATTGCCCTTCGACCTCGAACTGAATTGGCAGCGCTCCTGCGCTATATACACCGGGCACGAGCGGTCGCCCGAAACCATGGTGACTGAGGACAAGATGGTGGACGAGGTCCGCGTCTACACCGGTGAGCGCATTGTCGGCCATCCAGGCGGTGAACAACCTGCCGCTGATTGCTTCGTGTCGTCCGCCACGGGGCCACGGCGATGCGCCAGCACGGTGCCCCGGATCCGACTTCGCCATGAGCACATCGGGTTCCGCACCGAGTAGAAGCTGGAAGCGGGGATCACATTTCCCGACGTCATGTACCCGAGCGGCTAGGGCGACGGCGTCTGCCAGGCCGTCGGTCAAGCCGATGCGTTTAGCGATCCGATGCGCAGTGTCGCCCACCAAGGCCAAATGCGCGGCGAGAGTCGCGCGTTCGCCGGCAAGCGTTGTAATCGTCGACAGCTCGTCGTCTATCTCGGCCCGGGGTGGCTGCGGCTTCACGCCGTTCGTTGTCGCTGGGAGCTGTCCAATCAGCGGACCGCCGCGACGCCGAACAAACACCAATGCTGGCAATGACACGCGCAGGCCCGCAAGCGCGTCGTCGTTGTCTTCGGCCCCGCCGTCGACCCAAACACGTTCACTCCAATGAGCCTGCGCAGAGTCGGCCAACTCGGCGAGTGTGTCGACTTCATCAGCAGGGATCGATAGGAAGTCATCGTCGGCCAATGTCCGAATCGATCGGCCCGACACCACAAACTCACGCCGGAGCGATGCCGAAGCATCCGACGTTGGTTCAGTGCTGTCGGCGCTCCAGCCCAGGTCAGCTCGGTAGCCGCCCCACTCGCCAGGAAGCACGATCGTGGCTCCCGGCCGGAGTTGATGTGGGAGCACCGCGTCGAGGGTTCCATCGTCGGTGTTGAGGACGCGACACTTGCGTTCATTGGCGAAGCCAACAAACTCGCCGATGGGAATCTCAACGGTTTCGTCGGTATGGGGCAGCGGAAGAAGCCGGTGATGGTTCTCGGCACCGTCACGCGGAAGGTGATTGCGCCAGAGCACGCTGACGCGACGATCATCGTCGTTTTCGCCAGAGATGAAAGGGTCGACCGGGGCCTCCCACGCATTCGCAGGCGGCGAGGTCTTCGCCCACTCGCGAAGGTGATTCGGAAGGAGTTCCGGGCTACGTGGTGGCAGGTCTGTCGGCTCGCCGAGAATGTTGCCGATGCGTTCGGGGCCAAGGTCGATCGAGCTCTCGTCGAGCCCGACGACCTCGAGGAGGCGATTCCAGACCTCTGCGGGTTCGGCGCCGTAGACGGGCCAACTTTTTTCGTCCTCGGCGTGAACGATCGTCGCGAGCGAATAGTTCCGATCGCCCAGGCGGTTAAGCCGGCCGAATCGTTGAACCAAAGCCCGTGCCCCTGCCGACTCTGTGACCATCGCATCGAAATCGAGGTCGGCGCCGACCTCAAGCGTTTGAGTCGCGACCACGAACAACGTGCGATCGCGCTTGCCCGAGCGGCCAGCTCGGACGTTGTCGCTGCCGCCCAGCAGCCGGTCTCGAATCGGCGCGGCATCGATGCTTCGAAGGCGGCCAGTGAGGATTAGCGACTCGGCTGGGTGATCCCACTTCTTGATGAGTTTGTCGACATGAGTCTTGACTCGCGCCGCTCGACCGGCGGTGTTCACGAACAAACACACAGCAGGAGTGACTTGTTCATCAAGCAACCGTTCGGCCAAGCCGAAGGCCGTCGTCGCCAGTTGTTCATGGATCTTCTTTTTGGGGCCGGATGCCAGCTCGGTCGACTTGGTCGCCGAGATGCGCTTGACGACGATTTCGTCATCATGGTCGCCGAGCGTGGCATCAAGCGTGAACTCAGGATCGATCGCGCCGGTTGCCGTCAGGCTGACCCGTGCGACATCACGCCGTTGCGCAGGAAGGACCTCGGCTTCGCCGGCGGGGAGTTCTTGGCGTTGGTGAAGGGCTTTGATGAGGGGGCGAGCGATGTGGGCCTCGTCAAGCAGCAGCAGCGAGTCGGTCCCGGCCAGTGCAGCGTCGACCGAACGCATTCGCGTCCCGGTCCCGTAGCCGCGAAAGAAGAGTCGTGAGCCAAACATTGGAACGGTGGCGAGCATCACCGCTGGGCAACTTGGGTCTGGAGGGCGAAACCCGCCGTCGGCGCCACCTCGGATGCGAGCAACATGCAGCGGCCCGCTATCCCAGCGAACAGCTTGCGCTGAATAGAGCGCCTCGGCTACCCGGCCAAGCGGACCGTCACGGGCAGTGCGCAAAGCGTCCTGGAGACGGAGGGCTCGCTCGAATGCCTCGTCAACCAAGAGACGACGGTTCACGACGTACCAGACTCGCGTTGGCAGCGTCCGGGTCGCGTCGCTCGCCGCCTGCAACGCGAGCGACCAGATGGCTATTTCAACGGTCGACGATTTTCCCAATCCGGTTGGCACGCCTATCTCGGCCGGCCAGCGGCCATTGTCGATGATGAAACTGGCCAGGCGCGACTGCCATCGAAATGGCTGGTAGCCGACCAGATCTTCAAAGAAGTCCTCAAACGTCGGGAATCGCTTCACGATGGTCCCCTGACCTCAGTGGTCGGCGCATAGGCGGAGGTCGCTCCGCCTGCGCCGCCACGGTCCAAAGGAACAAGTAGCCCCAGCCCAAACGATCGCGCCCGTCCGATTGCGAGCGGGCCAACGAGTGGATCCTCAAAAGTAAGCGTGACATGGGAAAACGGGTGACGGGCCGTCGATGCGGTTCTCCGAACCTCCCGCGCCGCAAGGCGGGGGAGCTTTGCGAAGTAAGGGCCCTTGTCGATTGCTACATCGAGCGGTTTCGGCAGCCCGGCGTTGCTGCACCACGAGCCCACGACCTGAGCGGCATTGGTCTCGTTCACTCGACCGAAGCGATCATGAACGACAGGAAATGCCGAGGTGAAGACGCGGCTTGGGCGAGTCCACCGCTGCGGGTTCGTGGTCCACGGTTTGGCGGCCGAATCGCGCAGCGAGACAGCGCTCGTCGTGCCTCCTGCGAGACGGAGCTGCCTTATGCGCGCCGCGGCGACACAGGCCATTTCAAAAAGGTCGTCGTCGGTGTCTAGCGGGAACCAGATCGCCGCGCCGAGAATCTGACCTCTTGCGTGCTCGTGGCCGACGTTGGGTAACGGAAGAAAGCGGGCGTGTTGCAAGCCGCGCTCTACTCCGTGGCCATGCAACACGGGTGGTGGTTCGCCAAACCCCGCTGCTTCGAATGCACTCAACAATGCGCCCCGCAGCGCTTCGCCAACCTGCAGGACTCGTCGGTAGCCAAAGGACCGATCGAAGCTCAACCACACGACCTTCGATGGGGTCGACTTCGGCATCGTGCCGCTCGGGTCGTCGTAGGACACGCGAACCCGGCGGATCGCAACACCGCGAGGCGAGGCATGAGAGCGGAATGCTGCAAACGCTCGGTCGAGCGCGCCGAGATAGCCGGGATACGGAACCGACACCGAGGCGGTCCCGTCGTCGTCAGGCCGCCACATCGATCGATCATCACGGGGGGTTGCGGCATTGATGCGGAGACGAACTGGCGAGTCCGCGCTTCCGAGGTAACCGACCCGTGCCGCGCGGCGACGTAGCGCCGACACCTCGGCGTTGGTCAACTCGAGTTCGGGCCAGCAGTACGTGATGTAGGGCGACCGTGGCGCCGAGCGGCTGCCCGGCCGTAGCGCCTTCGCAGTGCGGGCCGGATATTCCTGCACCCGGTTCTTCTCGATCGCATCGACGACGACAAACCGCTCCCGTATCGCCGATACCGGTACGTCCTCAGAATGGCTGGCTGCGATGAGTGGCGGTGTCGCTCGCTCAATCTTGTGCAGCTCTTCGTCGTTCGTGCCGATCCGGTTATGCTCGCCAGTTCCGCCCCCATTTACGAGCGCAGCGAAGAGTCGTGCTGGCGACGGTGGCCACTCTGGAAACAAGCGGTCAGAGGCCCCGGATACGGCGTCTGCACGGTTGGCTCGGATCGTGCCGTGGAGAAGCTCGGCCGTGATCGTGATCACAGGTCGTACTGCGGAAACGTCTGCTCGAGTGCTTTCAGCAGACTGGCGTTTGGCGTGAGCACGATATCGGTTTCGGTCCACGCGCTTACAGGAAGTCCGGCTGCGTTGGCGGCGGCGACGCAGTCGGCAAACAACGTGCGAGCTTCGTCCATCAAGATCGGCTCGACTGCTTCCCGGCCGTTCTCGCCCAGCCAGGTCCACTCCGTCGATGACACAACCAGATCGGCCCCCGACCGAAGGTTGAAGCCACGGCCAAACGCAGCGACGTGCCCCACAATCCCAATCGCGCACAACAGCGCCCGAAGCGGGCCATCAACATCACTGTCACCGGTGCCGATATTGCGTAGCGCGGCGATGCTCAGCGAAGACCGCTGCTGGATCGAACGAAACGAGACGGCGCCGAGGGGCGCATCGCTGCCCGAGACCGGGACTTGGCCATGGCCGACTTCGGCCAAACTGTCCCTACTCTTTGAGCCGGTCTTTGCCTTGCCGGTCACAAACTCCCACTCCCGCGTATCGTCATCGTCGAACGTCACCGCATCGTCAGCGGTCAAGTTCAGCGGGTCGCCCTTGAGGCCAAGGCGGCGAATGTCGACCGCTGCAGGTTCGTAACCGATGATCTCGCTTGTCCACGATCGTGCGAGTTTGGTTTGGGGGCCCTTTTTCCCCAAGTGGCTTTGCCAAAAGCCGAACAGCAGCGCGTGGGGCATGAATTCGATAAGGGCCGCTGGATTCTGCGCCGTCGCGGTGAAAAGGCGGCTCCCGAAGGGCGTCTTGTTCACCTTGATGCCATCTAGTTGCGCGTCACGAAGGTAGGCGTCGGCGTTGCGGTGGGGGAAACGGAAGGCCGACAGTTTCGGCGGAATGTGTGGTGGCAGATGGGGGTGCACCGCCAGGTCTAGCGTGATTCTTGGAAGTCCAAGTGAGGGCGCCATGCGCTCGAGGGCTGCTTCGAGCCGGTTGGCCTGCGATGGCGTGTTGTCGATGCTGATTGCGTCGACGATCTGCCGGGTGTCATCCTCCCCCCACCACCGTTTCTCGACCTGGTATAGACCGCCGGCGTAGACCGCTGGTTTGACTGGTGCGCCTGCTCCAGCGAGCGGCTCCAGTCGAGTCGCGATCGTCAAGCCGTTTTCGAACGAGTCGTCCGAGCACGCCGCGATGAGGTATTCCGAAGTAAGAGTCATCAAGTCCTTGTCCTTCTCTGCTGTGACATGGTCTCAACGTTGCGCCTGGGCGGTCCGAACCGAGGCCGACCCGTGAACGCAATCGAAGTACCTCAGATTAGATCACGTGCTCACGTGCTCACCGTCCCTGATCGCTGCCGGGCCGTAGCGGTTCCTGATGCCGACGCGGTGGCCGAGTACGTCGGCGCCAATGCCGGAGCCATCACCATGGGGCCGACCGACACACCGTTCGGTCGAGCGTTGGCAATCACCGACCGCTGGGGCGCGGCGCTGTCGCTCATCGACAGATCGTCCGCCGAGATGGCATCGGCGTCGCGGCCCGACGGCCGACCAGTTCTCATTGGTAGGTTTGCCGCCATGGTCAACGACGCGTATCCGCCGAAGATCGATGTGCAACAGGCCGTAGCCCGAGCGTTAGCCGAAGACCTCACGCCGCTCGGCGATCTGACCTCGGCGATGTTGCCCGACGGCATAACGTCGACGTCGCAGATGGTGGTGCGCGGTGTCGGGGCGCTCGCCGGACGTTTGTGTGCCGCCGAGGCCTTCCATCAGGTCGATCCGTCGATCAAGATCGAATGGCACGCCGACGACGGCGACAGCGTTGGCCCGATGCAGAAGATCGCCGACATCACCGGTCCGCTCGCGACCGTGCTTGAAGCCGAGCGGACCGCGCTGAACTTCATGGGCCACCTGTCGGGCATTGCGACGCGAGTGCAAGAGTTTGTGCAGGCCGTCGACGGCCAAATCGGCGTGTGGGACACCCGCAAGACAACGCCGGGTCTGCGCAGCCTCGAGAAGGCCGCGGTCCGAGCCGGCGGCGGCCGCAACCATCGCGGCAACCTCAGCGACTGGCTGATGTTCAAGGACAACCACCTCACCGGCATGAGTATCGGCGAGGCAGTCGCGGCCGCCCGCGACCGTTGGCCGGCTCGCACGCTGCATGTTGAATGTGACCGACCTGATCAAGTCGTCGAAGCCGTTGCCGCCAACGCCGACGCGATCCTGCTCGACAACATGTCGCCTGATGAAGTGCGCGCCTGCATCGCCATCATTGGTGAACGGCGCCCCGACGGCCGCCCGCTCGTCGAAGCATCCGGCGGGATCACGATCGACACGATCGCGTCGTACGCCGACACCGGCGTCGACTACGTCTCGTCAGGGTCGCTCACCAACTCGGCTCCCGTCCTCGACATCGGCCTCGATATCGAAATCGACCGCTGACCTCGATCGCCACTCAGCGACATTTCATCCAGGAACAGTGAAACGACTGCCATGCTGCTCACTATCGATGTTGGGAACACGCAGATCGTCCTCGGCATGTACACCGCCGACGCCGGTCTTGAAACGGCCGAAGACGGACTAGCGGCAACGTGGCGCGTCTCGACGGTGAGCGAACGCACCGAAGACGAACTCGGCATCATGATTCAGGGTCTCTTGGCCGGCTACGGCTGGAGCTGGAACGAGGCGATCACCGGCGTGGCCGTGTCGTCAGGCGTGCCGCGAGTTACCACGACGATCCGCCGCATGGTCGAGCGGTACTTCGACTTCGAACCAATTGTGCTCGGCCCCGGAGTAAAGACCGGCCTGTCGATCCTCTACGACAACCCGCGTGAAGTCGGCGCCGACCGCATCGCGAATGGCGTCGGGGCGTTCGACCTCTTTGGCGGACCGTCGATTGTCGTCGACTTCGGAACCGGCACGACATTTGACGCGATCAGCGCGGCCGGCGAATACATGGGCGGCGCAATCGCCCCCGGGGTCGAGGTTTCGATGGACGCCCTCTCGGGCCGAGCGTCGGCCCTCGCCGCAATCGAGCTGGTCGAACCGCGCAGTGTGATCGGCAAGAGCACGGTCGAATCGTTGCAGTCCGGAGCGCTCTACGGCTTCGCTGGACAGGTCGACGGCATCGTCGAACGCATGGTCGAATCGATGGGACAGTCGACGGTTCTGGCAACCGGCGGCCTCGCTGGTCTTATCGCTCCTTATACAAAGTCGATAGAACACGTGGAGCCCTGGCTTACGCTGCATGGACTTCGATTGATATGGCAGAGGAACCAGTGAGCGAATCCCCTGAGGGAACCGAACCAGCAAGCCAAGACGACAACCAGGCCGCGGCCGCCCCCGCTCCCGATGTCGTCATTCCGTACCGCTTCGATCCGACGGCGACCGCCGCCGAACTCATTGCCGAATTCGGCAAGATCGAAGACGGAACCGAGACCGGCCACCAGGTGACCGTCGCGGGCCGACTGATGCTGCGACGGGTGCAAGGCAAGTTGGCCTTCGGCACGTTGCAGGACCAAACCGGGCGAGTGCAGCTGTTTGCGCCATCGAAGGTCACCGCCGACTACGAACAGTTCACGAACCTCGATCTCGGCGATTGGATCGGCGTAACCGGCGAGGTCATGAAGACCCGGCGCGGCGAGTTGTCGGTGAAGGTCGAATCATGGACATTGCTGGCCAAGGCCCGCCGCCCATTCCCCGACAAGTGGCACGGCATCACCGACCCCGACCTGCGTTACCGACAGCGCTACGTCGACCTGTGGGTCACCGACGAAGCGCGGGCCGCGTTCATGATGCGCAGCCGCATCGTCTCGTTGACGCGTCGCTGGCTCGAAGACCGCGGGTTCATGGAGGTCGAGACGCCGGTCTTCCACCCCATCCCCGGTGGTGCGACGGCTCGGCCGTTCACGACGCACCACAACGCGCTCGACATGGAGCTGTACCTTCGTGTCGCTCCCGAGCTGTACCTGAAGCGGCTGACCGTGGGCGGCTTCGAGCGAGTGTTCGAGATCGCTCGCGTGTTCCGCAACGAGGGCGTGTCGACCCGCCACAATCCCGAGTTCACGATGCTCGAGCTCTATCAGGCCTACGCGGACTACAACGACATCATGGAGCTGGTTGAACAGCTTGTGGCGTACCTCGCGATCGAGCTGTATGGCACCACGACGATCACGTACGACGAGCGCGAACTCGACCTCAGCGCACCATGGCGTCGAGCGACGATGCTCGAACTCATCACCGAGCACACCGGCCGCGAGCTGGCCCTCGACATGCCGATCGACGAGCTGCGCTCGACGGCCGAGGAGTACGGCGTGCCGATCGAGGACTACTACGGCCCGGGCAAGCTCATTCAGGAGATCTACGAGAAGACGGTCGAACCGAACGAATGGGGTCCGCTGTTCGTCACCGACTATCCGAAGGAAGTCTCTCCGTTGTCACGCGAGCACCGCGACAAGCCTGGCTTCGTCGAGCGGTTCGAAGCGATCGTCGCCGGCCGCGAGCTGTGCAACGCGTTCTCGGAGCTGCAGGACCCTGATGACCAGCGCGCCATGTTCGAAGCCCAAGAAGCCGACAAGGCGGCCGGCGATGACGAAGCGATGGTCGTCGACCATGATTATCTGCGGGCGCTCGAGTTCGGTTTGCCGCCGACGGGTGGGCTTGGCATCGGGATCGACCGGCTGGTCATGCTGCTCGCCGATGTGACGACGATCCGCGACGTTGTTCTGTTCCCGACCCTGCGCCCGGAGCAGTGAGGTTGTTGGCGGGACCGGCGTCGATGTCGACACGTTTGTCTGTGGTGACGCGAGGCGAGATCGGTGACACGGCTGCGTGCAACGCATGAGCCGGAGGCGAGATCGGTGACACGGCTGCGTGCAACGCATGAGCCGGAGGCGATATCGGTGACGTTGAGGCGAGATCAATGAAGCAGCGCGTGCTCATTCCGGGGATGGGTGGGCAGCTGGGGACGAATGTGGCGAGGTGGCTTGAGCAGCACTCTGACGTTGCAATTTGTGGGCTGGATCTGGAACCGCCGCGGCGTTGGATGCGTCGGGCCGAGTTTCATTTCGTGCGACCGACCGATGCTGAACGAATTGCGGAAGTCGTCGATGAGTTTCAGCCGACGGCACTTGCGTTCTTGTGGACATTTGAGCCGCATTCGCGGGCGACGCCGACGGCGGCTGAGGAGCAGACGGCGGTCGGGTGGCGCAATGTCGCTGATGCGCTCGCCGAGTCTGCCGACCTCGACACGATCGTTGTGCGGTCAGGGCTGGAGGTCTACGGCGGCCGTGGTGGTACGACCTACTCGACGACGAGCCCGATAACGCCGACGTGCCGGTTCGGACGCATGCTGGCGGCGGTCGAATCCGGTGCTGGTGAACTTGCCGAGGCAACCGGGGCGTCGGTCGCGGCGTTGCGTCTTGGCCCGATCAGTGGCGCAAACATGCCGAGCCCATTGGGTCGCTATCTGCGGCTGCCTGTCGTACCGATTCCGCTCCGGCAGAAACCGTTTACCGTCATCCACCAGTTCGATGCCGCGGCGGCAATCGCGCGCGCCGTCGAGGTGCGATACGACGGCGTTCTGAACGTCGTGGCCGATGGAACGATAACGCCAGGTCGGGCCGTGTTGACGGGAGGCCGGTTCCCGCTGCCGACCGTTGGCCCGTTCTTGAGTGTCACCCGATTGGTCACCGAACTGCTCGGCGGACCGTTGCCTGATCACACGCGCGAGCTGCTTCAGAACGGCCGCGTCGCGGAAGCGAGCGATCTGAGCGCGGAGCTCGGGCTCGACCTTGCCTACGATGCGGCCGCAGTGATTCGTGACCTGTATTCGTGGGGGTCGGTGCAGCCGGTTGCGGCCGCCGACACCGAGGAATCTTCGGCGGTTTGACAGTGGCGTGGGCAGTGGCGAAAGACGGCGCTCGTATCTCGTACGAGGTGATAGGTAAGAAGGGCGCCCCCGCGCTCGTGATGATTCAGGGACTCGGCGTCGATCGATGGGGCTGGGTGCGCCAGCACGCGGCGTTTTCGACGAAGTACCGCGTCGTGCTGATCGACAACCGTGGTGCGGGTCGGTCCGATAAGCCTCCGGGGCCGTATGAACTCGACGTCATGGCCGATGATGTCATCGCGGTGCTCGATCGCGAGGAGATCGCGTCGGCCCATGTGGTGGGCGCGTCGCTTGGGGGAGTGCTCGCGCAGATTCTCGCGGTCCGCAACGTTGGTCGTGTCGACTCGCTCGTGCTGGCGTGCACGGCGTGTCGGGTGAAGGACTGGCGGCGCGAGTTATTGGCCGAGTGGATCGAACTGGCCGAGACCGGTGGCACTTCGGCGTTTGCGCTCGAGAATCTTCGCTGGGTGATTTCGAATCGGCACCTGCGTTGGTTGTCGCCACTATCGCAAGTCGTGGCGCCGCTCGCCGTCCGGGCTCCGGCCTATGCGGTCGTCGCACAGATGTATGCGATTCTGTCGATCACCGAGCAGGTTCACGAGTTGCTGACGACGATCACGGTGCCAGCTCTCGTCATCGTTGGCAGCCAGGACATCCTCACGCCGGTTGCCGACTCCGAAGAGATCGCTGCGAAGATTCCGGGTGCTGAACTCTGCGTCGTCGCGGGCGCAGCGCACGGGATGATGGTGACCAACGCTCGCGTCTTCAACCGCGAGGTCCGGTCGTTCCTCGCGACCGCGTAAATCTGAGTCGGCTCAGTTGGCGCCATGACCGGTGGCGTCGCGAGCGTTTGCCGACGCACTCGGTCGGTAACTAGCCGAGCGGGTTGCTGACGCGCCGGATCAGGTGATCGGCGGCCGCGCGTAGAGCGTTTGTGCCCGCGCTGTCGGGTAGGGGGCTGAGCGACGCGCTCGCCTTATCGGCCCACCCGCGGGCAACGTCGAGCGATTCGGCGACGCCGGGGCTCGTGCGCACGAGCACGAGCGCTTCGTCGCGTTGTTCCGGAGTGATCTCGGGGCTGAGTAGTGATCGCAGCTGTTCGCCAACTTCGGACGATCGCAGTGCCCGTAGGACGGGCAGCGTGTAGTTGCCTTCGAGGATGTCGTTCCCGCTCGGCTTGCCGAGTTGCTCGCTCGTTGCGACGACATCGAGGATGTCGTCGACGACCTGAAAGGCCATGCCGTAGCTGTGCCCGAACTCGGTAAGCGAATCGACGATCGGACGATCGAGCCCGCCCGTGATGGCTCCGATGCGACAGGCCGTTGCGAGCAGCGAGGCGGTCTTGCCATTGATCGACGCGTCGTAGTCTTCGACCGTTCGATCGATCTGGTACGTGGCTTGCAGCTCGCGGATTTGGCCCTCACACAGCGTGCCGATCGTGGCGGCGAGGAGCCCGGCGACCTCGGTGCCGAGCGAGGCGGCGATCTCCGACGCCCGGCCGAGCAAGAAGTCGCCGGCGAGGATGGCCCGCAGGTTGCCCCACTTCGCGTTCACACTGTCGACGCTGCGGCGAGTCGTTGCCTCGTCCATGACGTCGTCGTGATAGAGCGAGCCGAGGTGAACCAGCTCGACTGACGCTGCGCCAAGGATGACGTCTTGGGGGGCAGGCTCACCGGCGGACATGCCGGTGGCTGCCGCAGCGATGGCGAAGCCGGGGCGAACTCGCTTGCCGCCCGCGCGGATGAGGTGCTGCGCGATGTCGGTCAGAAAGTCGAGGTCGGTCTTGACGTTGTCGACCAACGCGGTCTCGACCCGAGCGAGATCGGACTCGAGCGTTGGTAGCACCCCGAGCGGTCCTTGTTCCTCCACACCACGAGACTACGACGCTTCGCCGCCCAAGCCGAAGTCCATGTCGAAAATGATGCTTGTGACAGGCGACCATTCGAGATCGCGCCGTATTTGAGCTAAAAAGGAGCTGGCACGTTCGTCGTCGACCTTCGATGAGGACGTGCGGCGGGCACTCCATAGGCGGGGTCCCAAAGGACAATGGAGGAAAGAATGATCTGTGCACGACGCGCAGTGAGCATCTTGGCGTTTTTCGCCGTGTTCGCTGCGATCTTGATGACGAGCGCTCCACGAGCGAGCGCGGAACCCGAGGCGATCTTGAGTCTCGACGGCTGCGAGGCGAACAGCTTCGCGGACGACGACCTAGTTTTTGAAGACCGCATCATCGGTACGAGTCTTGGTTTCACCGTGAACCTCGGCGACGGCGAAACCGACGACGATGTGACCATCAGCGAGAACGGCGCAGTGTCGTTCCGCTTCGGCCTGACCTACGACCAGATATACGGCAGCCTCTCGGAACTTGCTGACGGCGACAACGAGGTCATCGCGCCGTTGTGGGCCGATTCTGACCTGACCGCGGGAGGGTCGATCACCTACGGCCAGACGATGTATCAAGGCCGCGATGCGTTCTGCGTGAACTGGACCGATGTCGTGCCGCGGATCGAGAAGGAGATTCCTCCGGGCTTTGATCCAGCGAATCCTCCGACGAACACCTTCCAACTCCTGATCATCGAGCGCTCCGATCGGGCGGCCGGTGATTTCGACATCATGTACAACTACGCCGACGTCGAGTGGGATGACTCCGATGAACCGTGCAACTTCTTCTTCGATGAAGTCGGCGTTCAGGCGGTCATCGCGGCTGAGGCTCCGAGCGCGGTCAATAACGATTGCTGTCTCGATTTTGAAGAAGTGTTCTGTTGCCCACCGGAGGACATCGAGTGCTGTATCGAGTTCGACTTTGAGGCTCCCGGTTGCGAGCTCATCCCGCAGGCGGCCGAGGCTCAGCCGGTGTTTCCCGATGGCATCGCCGGTTTGGCGGGTTACGCCTTCCCGACGCTGACTGATCCGGTGGTCTTGGCGCTTCCGGGTTCTGGCGTCGTCGACGGCATGGTCGGCCCGAACGGGCTTGCGCAGAAGAGTACGAACTCGACCGTCCCCGGTCGCCATATCTTCAGCATCGAAGCCGGCACGTTCCCGCAGGGTTCGCTGCTGAGCGGCGTCGTGACCGACTCGGACACCGACGCTCTGCTCGAAGGTGCTCGGGTCACGTTCTGCACGACCGACAACCGGTGTGTCGGCACCGTGTCCGGCGCCGGTGGCATCTACGAGATTCCCGGGGTCCCCGACGCGACCGATCACACGTTGTGGGCGAGCGGACCGTCGAGCGGCAACTATCGATCGCAGACCCTCGACATCTCAGTAGCAGGTGACACGGTGGTCGACGTTGCGCTGGTTGGCCCGCAGCCTCCGGTGCCCGGCATCGGGATCACCCCGAGCCGTAACGGCAACACGGGAACGCCGTCGGTCTACTACGGCGCCCCGTTCGAGATCACCGCCGAGGGCTGCGCCAACGGCACGGCGACCTACGAGATCAGTGGCCGAAACGTCAACCCGACCTTGTCCGGACCGATGACCTATGACACTGCGGCCGCGCTGTACCGAGCCACGGTGCCCGAACTTCGTCCGTCGCACGGCGACGCAGATGTCACGATCGAGATCACCTGCCCTGATGGCGCCGATCCGGAGCTGTATGCGTTCCCGATCTACATCGACCCCGCAGGCCAGGTTTTCGATGACTACAGCGGCGAACTCATCGAAGGCGCAACGGTCACGCTGTACACCGCCGAGCTCGAAGTCGGGCCGTACGTGATGGTGGAAGACGGCGACACGTCGATCATGGATCCTGCGATCAACGACAGCAATCCGACAGTCACGCTAGCCGACGGTCGCTTCCGCTGGGACACGACGACCGGTTGGTACTACGTCGAAGCCGAGAAGGACGGTTGTGAACAGGTTGTGGCCGCCGAAGACGGCAACCCAGCATCTCGCAGCAGGAACGTCTTCGTGCCACCCGAGGTCACCGACCTCGAGCTGTACCTCGACTGCAACAACCCGCCCGAGGTCGAAAGCGGCGCCGAGTACGTCATCGAAGCGAACACGCTTGGTGGATGGACCGGTGATCTGGCCGACTTCGAACCCGGCGTCTTTGACGACGACGACAATGTCGTCGAGGTCATGAGCGATGGCGTTCTGCCATTGCCCGTCGGATCGACAGTGCTCACGTGGACCGCAATCGATGACGACGGCGAAGTCGGCGAGGGAACGGTGACCGTGGCCGTCGTCGACGTCGTTGCGCCTGTCATCTCAGCCGACGATGTCGACGTGACCGTTGCCTCGGCACCCGTCGCGGTGACGTTCTCGCCGACGGCAACCGACGCGATCGACGGTGACGTCGCCGTCACTTGCGACCCGGCCAGCGGGTCGATGTTCGATGCGGGCGCAACGGTCGTGACGTGTACGGCAACCGACGCCAGCGGCAACGGGGCCGAAGCGACTCTCACCGTCGACGTCACCGTCGATGACACGCCACCTGATTGCGGCGGATTGATCCAAGAAGCCGAGACCGGTGACCTCAGCGGAACGATGGGTGCGGCCGCTGGTGGCAACGCCGTCGGCGCGGTCGGCGAGCCGAACAACTACACGTTCGATCCTGCGAACGCGGCCGAGTACTGCGTGAACATCGTCGACGGTGGGCTCTACAAAATCTCGGCCTTGGTGTCTGCACTGGCCGTCGACGCCGACTCGTTCTGGGTCTCGATCGACGATGGCGAAACGGCCCTTTGGCACATCGAGAACACCGTTGGTTTCCAGAGTCGCGAGGTGAACGCCGCCGGCGTACCGTCGGCGATGCCGAAACTGTGGGACCTCGCTCCTGGTGAACACACCGTCCGGTTCTTCGTTCGCGAAGGCGACACGCTGCTCGATGCATTCGAACTTGAGCGGGTTGGCAACAGCCCAAGCGGTCCGCCGCCTGAGTGCGGTGGTTTGGCCCAAGAGGCTGAGGACGGAGCCTTGGCCGGATCGATGGTTGTCGCGTCGAGCGACGAGGCGAGCGGTGGTTTCTATGTCGTAGCACCGGCGGGCTCTGGCCGCTTCTACACGATCCTCCCCGCCGACGACTATGTCGAGTTCTGCTTCACCGTCGACGCTCCCGGGGACTACTACCTCGAAGCGATCACACGCGCACCGGACTTCCGACGGGACTCGTTCTTCGTGCAGGTCGGCGATCAGCCGGAGTCGGCATTCGTGTGGCACGTCAACAAATCTGGCATCTTCAAGACCGGCACGGTCAATGACGAGTCAACTCCCGCAGCAAACCGTCCGACGACGTACAGCCTCGAGGCCGGCGAACACACGGTGCGGTTCTATCAGCGTGAGGAGCAGACCCGCCTCGACCGCATCGAACTTGTTGCGGTGCAACCTGGCTGACGCTCCACACTCAGGAGCTGCGCCGGTAGGGCGAGGAACGAGTCCTACTGGCAAGGCGACCAGACAACAGAGCGCGCTATTCGCCGAGGAACGAGGCGAAAAAGGAACTTGTCGTAAGTGAGCGCTTGCACCTACCGGCGCGGGTCCTGAGTGACCTAACCCACATTGATGCGCCGACGCCTGATCGGTGTACCGTCAAACCGACCTCAGCGGCGACTGCCGCCGAGGCCTCGACCCCGGCGCTTCCCCAACGGCGCTGGGGTCGGAGGCTTTTTAGAGCGACGACCGTGACATTGCTAACTCCTGCGTCGCAAGGCGTTTCCCCCGCACGCGGCTGGGCGGTGACATTGCTAACTCCTGCGTCGCAAGGCGTTTCCACGCAGGCGGCTGGGGCGGTGGCCGCCCAGCTTCGCTCCGCTCACCTACGGTCGGGGACATGGCACAGATCGCAGTCGTTGGACCAGGTTCGGTGGGGGTGTTCTTCGCGGGACATTTGGCGGCGGCCGGGCACGACGTCGTGTCGTGTGCTCGGCGGCCGTTCGATCGCTACGTCATCGAGTCCAATGAGTTCCAACTCGACATTCCGGCAACCGTGCTCATCGACCCGGCGGACGTTACGGGGCCCGTGGACTGGGTCCTGCTGGCGGTGAAAGCACACCAGACGCCCGGGGCGGCGCCGTGGTTAGCGGCGCTCTGCAACGCCGAAACCCGGGTGCTGATTCTGCAGAACGGAATCGAGCACGATCTCGCCGACGGCTACGTCAACGGTGCCGAAACGATTCCGACCGTCGTGTATTGCGGCGCGGGTCTTGTCGAGCCGGGGCGCATCCGACACACGAGCTCAGGTTTTCTTATCGTCCCGGCCGAGCCGCATGGTGATGACCTGTTGGAGCTGTTCGCAAACTCGCAGGCCGAGGTCCGCCCGTCGACGACCTACATCACCGAGGCGTGGCGGAAACTGAGCATGAACGTCGCGCTGAACGGCCTCACCGCGCTGCTTGGTCGCACCATGGGGGTGCTGGCCGAACCCGCGATTCGCACCATCGGCGTCGAGCTCATCCGCGAGTCGTGGTTGGTGGCACAGGCCGATGGCGCCGATCTCGACCCGGCCGATGCCGAGGAGGTCGTCGACGCCATCATCGCTCGGGGTGTCGATGAGGGCACGTCGATGTATTTCGACACCATGGCTGGTCGACCGACCGAACACGACGCAATCCACGGCGCCGCCCTGCGTCGAGCCGAACACCACGGCATCGACGTCCCCACGATCCGCATCGTCCATGCCCTCCTCGAACACCGGCAGTGATAGACGCAGGAGCAAACAATGTGATCCCGGGGGTTCGGATCGCTGCGTGGGATGCGGCCACTGCTGCGTGCAACGCTTTGCGACGCAGGAGCAAACAATAAGCAGGGAACAATGCCGGTCACATCTGGTTGAACAGTGCCGATAGCTGAGATGGTCCCCTCCTCGGCAATGGCTCCGTTCCGCACTGTGTAGCGTCGCCGGGCACCACTACACTCGGGGGCCACAACTCCCCTGTAGGAGGCAAGTTCGTGTTTGAGAGATTTACAGATCGTGCTCGTCGGGTCGTCGTCCTCGCTCAAGAGGAAGCCCGGCTGCTGAACCACAATTACATCGGCACCGAGCACATCCTTCTCGGGCTGATCCACGAAGGCGAAGGCGTCGCGGCCAAGGCGCTCGAATCGCTGGGCATTTCGCTCGAAGCGGTACGAAATCAGGTCGAGGAAATCATCGGTCAGGGTGGCTCCTCACCGAGCGGACACATCCCGTTCACGCCGCGCGCCAAGAAGGTGCTTGAACTCTCGCTGCGAGAAGCCCTGCAGCTGGGCCACAACTACATCGGCACCGAACACATCCTGCTGGGTCTCATTCGCGAGGGCGAAGGTGTCGCCGCGCAGGTGCTGGTGAAACTCGGCGCCGATCTGTCGCGTGTGCGACAGCAGGTCATCCAGCTGCTTTCGGGCTACAGCGGCCCCGGTGGCCAGTCCGGCAGCTCGGGCGAGCGCGGCGACAAAGCCGGCGCAACCTCGGGCGGCAGCGGCGGCGACAGCCAGTCCGGTTCGGTCGTGCTCGACCAATTCGGCCGAAACATGACGCAGCTCGCCCGCGACAACGAACTCGACCCGGTCATCGGTCGAGCCCGTGAGACCGAACGAGTCATGCAGGTGCTCAGCCGGCGCACGAAGAACAACCCGGTGCTCATCGGCGAACCCGGTGTCGGCAAGACCGCCATCGTCGAAGGTCTCGCTCAGAAGATCGCGAGCGGCGACGTTCCCGAGACGATCACCGACAAGCAGCTGTACACGCTCGACCTCGGTGCGCTGGTTGCCGGTAGTCGCTACCGCGGCGATTTCGAAGAGCGCCTCAAGAAGGTGCTGAAAGAAATCAAGACGCGCGGCGACATCATTCTTTTCATCGACGAGCTTCACACGCTCGTGGGTGCGGGTGCCGCCGAGGGAGCGATCGATGCGGCCTCGATTCTGAAGCCAATGCTCGCTCGTGGCGAACTGCAGACCATCGGCGCGACCACGCTCGACGAATACCGCAAGCACCTCGAGAAAGACGCGGCGCTCGAACGTCGCTTCCAGCCGATCAAGGTCGAAGAACCGACCGTCGCCCACACGATCGAGATCCTGAAAGGTCTGCGCGATCGCTACGAAACCCATCACCGCGTGACGATCACCGATCAGGCGTTGGTCGCCGCCGCGAACCTCGCTGATCGCTACATCTCCGACCGCCACCTGCCCGACAAGGCCATCGACCTCATCGACGAAGCCGGCTCGCGTTTGCGCATCAAGCGCATGGAGACGCCGCCCGACTACAAGAAGGTCGAAGACGAGATCGCCAAGGTCACCGAAGCCAAGAAGGCTGCGGTCGAGGCCCAAGACTTCGAAGAAGCCGGCCGCCTGCGCGACCGCGAGAAAGAACTACTCGCCGAGAAGGAAACCGTCGAAGCCGAAATCAAGGCATCGGGCGTCGACCTGTTCGACGAGGTCGACGAAGAAGCCGTCGCCGAGGTCCTCTCGGTCTGGACCGGCATTCCGGTCTACAAACTCACCGAAGAAGAAACCGCCAAGCTGCTGCGCATGGAGGACGAACTCCACAAGCGGGTCATCGGCCAGACCGATGCCGTCAAGGCCGTCAGCCAGGCCATGCGCCGTACCCGGGCCGGTCTCAAAGACCCGAAGCGTCCGAGCGGCTCGTTCATTTTCCTCGGCCCATCCGGTGTTGGTAAGACCGAGCTTGCAAAGACCTTGTCCGAGTTCTTGTTCGGCGACGAGCAATCGCTGATCAGCCTCGACATGTCCGAGTACATGGAGAAGCACACGGTCAGCCGTCTCGTCGGTTCACCTCCCGGCTACGTCGGCTACGACGAGGGCGGCCAGCTCACCGAAGCCGTGCGCCGCAAGCCGTTCTCGGTCGTTCTGTTCGACGAGATCGAAAAGGCACACCCCGACGTCTTCAACACGCTGTTGCAGATTCTCGAAGAAGGTCGTCTCACCGACAGCCAGGGCCGTTCGGTCGACTTCCGGAACACCGTGTTGATCATGACCTCGAACCTCGGCACGCGCGACCTCCGCAAGGCCAACCTGGGCTTCACCCGGGCCGACGCTGCGGTCAGCTACGAGAAGATGAAGGAAAAAGTCAACGACGCCCTGAAAGATCACTTCCGGCCCGAGTTCCTGAACCGCATCGACGATGTCATCGTGTTCCACGAACTCAGCCAGCCTGAGGTTCGCCAGATCGTTGACCTGATGATCAAGCGGCTCATCTCGCAGCTCGAAGCCCAAGGCATGGGGCTTGATATGACCGATGCCGCGAAGGATCATCTCGCGGTCAAGGGATACGACCCGACGCTTGGTGCTCGACCACTGCGTCGAGCTTTGCAGCGACTGGTCGAAGATCCGTTATCCGAACGTCTGCTTCACAAGGACTTCCGCGCCGGCGAAATCATCATCGTCGACACCGAGGATGATCCCGAGAAGCCTGGCGATTCACGCATCACGTTCCGAGCGATCGAGGGCTTCGAGCCTCCGGCCGTCGAGGAGCTCGCAGCCGCCGAGTAGGCCCAGTACTCGACCGAGTACCCAACAAAACCAGAGAGTGACTCCGGGTGAGGCGCGTGTGTCGCTACCTTGGGGCAGTGCCTCGCACCTCCCGCCCTCAAGCGCGCCGCATCCGGCTCTGGCTTTTCGCGCTCTTGGCCCTCGTCTTGTCGAGCTGCGAAGTCGCGCTCGACGTCGATATCAACGTCGAGTCCCGAGGGTCAGGCACCGTGCAGGTCACGGTCGTCCTCGACGAAGAAGCCGCTGAGCGGGTCCCGAACCTCGAAACTGAATTGCGCACGGCCGACCTCGCTCGGGCCGGCTGGACCATCGACGGACCCGAACGTGACGACGACGAAAACACCGTTGTCGTCTCCGCGCGGAAGCGATTCGATAACCCGGGGCAGCTCCAGGCAGTCCTCGCTGAGATCACGGGTACCGACGGGATGTTCCAGGACTTCAAACTTGAGCAAGAGTCGGCGTTCGCCGAACGGCGCTACGACCTCACCGGCATTGTCGATCTGAGCGAGGGCGAGACGTTGTTCGGTGACGATGAGCTGCTCGCGCTCCTCGACGGCAACGTGTTCGCCGAGCCGCTCGAAGACCTCCTCGACGGCGTCAGCCTCGATACTGCGGTGCCGATCCGCGTCAGCGCGAACCTGCCCGGCGAAGGTGAGGGAACGTCGGCATCTGAAGCGGTCTGGAGCCCGCGTTTCGACGACGAAGAACCGACCCGTGTTTCGCTCACCACGATTGAAGACCAGTTCGTTGCCCGCTTGCTTCGCTGGGTTGGCGTCGCCGCAGGTGCCCTCTTCGGTTTGTCGGTCGTACTCGGCTTGGCGGGCTGGTACCTCGAAAGCCGGGCCAAAGCGCGCGGCCCGAAGGTCCGAACGCCCGCATCGATGGCCACCCGCGTGCCCGGCGCCCCCGGCGCTGCAGCTGCGGCCGCGGCCGCCAACCCGATGCCCCGAGCGAACCCCGTCGTCGAACCTCGCGGCGAACGCCAAATGCGGCTCGTCGTGCTCGACCCGATCGGCGTGCTCTATCAAGTCGGCAACCGCCAGACCGACCTGCTGACCTCGTTTGTCATGAACAGCGGTAGCTCGCTCACGCCGGGCGAGATCGAAGAACTCCATAGCCAGGTCACCGTTGGCCGTATCACGACTGCCGAGTTCTGGGCGCAGTGCGGCGTCGATGGCGACCCGGAAGAACTCGACGCCGGTTACCTCAGCGCGATCGAACCCCGCCCCGGCTCGGGTGAGTTCCTACGCGAGATGTTGCGCCGCGAGATGCCGGTTGCCTGCCTCACCAACGACGCGTCGGGCTGGTCCCAGGCGCTGCGAGCTCGCGACAATCTGTCGATGATCCAACCCTGGATTATCAGTGCCGAAGCCGGTGTGCGGAAACCCGATCCGGCGATCTACGAGGCGATGCGGCGAGAGACGGGCGTGCCGTACGAGGGGTGGCTGCTGATCGATGCCGACCTCGACAACCTCGATACCGCCAAGACCCTGGGTATGGCGACGGCGCATTTCGCGAACCAGCGGGCGTCGCCGCACGATCGGCCGGCGCATCCCGTGGTGACAACGTTTAGCGATTTCTTCCGGCGATAGCCGCGTCGGGCACGGCCTCGCCATCGGTGCGGTCGTCTCGCTCGTGTCGCTTGTGAAGGCGAGAGAGTCATCGAACGTATGTTCTTGATTGTCGGTGGTGGGGCGTAGGCTTGATCTATGGCTAAGGCGAAGACGTTTTACGAGTGTTCGACGTGTGGGGATCAGACGCCGAAGTGGGCGGGGCGTTGTTCGGGGTGTGGGCATTGGAACACGTTGGTCGAGACGGTTGGCGGGGGCGATGCGCCGGGGGAGACGGGGCGGTCGGGCGATAGTCCGGTGCGCGGTGTTGCGGCGACGCCGGCGGCCGAGGTTGGCGATCAAGGGTTCGAGCCGGTCCCGACCGGTATCGGCGAGCTCGACCGAGTGCTTGGCGGTGGCATGGTGCCCGGATCGGTCACGTTGCTTGGCGGCGAGCCGGGCGTCGGCAAGTCGACGTTGTTGGTGCAGGTCGCCGCGGCCCGTGCGATCCAGGGTTCGAAAGTGTTGTACGTGTCGGCCGAAGAGTCGGCGAATCAGGTGTCCGCGCGACTTGAGCGCCTTGGCGGTGAACCCGAGAACCTCTGGTTGGGCTCCGAGCCGACGACCGGGCGCATACTGAGCGATATCCGCGAACTCGAGCCCGAGCTTGTCGTTATCGACTCGATCCAAACCGTGTACGACCCGTTGTTGGCGTCGGCGCCGGGTTCGGTCACGCAGGTTCGACATTGCGCCCATGAGCTGTCTCGGGCCGCCAAGGCGCTCGGTTTCGCACTGGTTCTGGTCGGCCAGGTCACGAAGGACGGCTCGTTGGCGGGCCCCCGGGTGCTTGAACATCTAGTCGATACCGTCATCTCGTTCGAGGGCGACCGCGAAATGGGTCTGCGAATGTTGAGGGCCGTCAAGCACCGCTATGGGGCAACGGGCGAACTCGGCGTGCTCGAAATGACCGGGCGAGGTCTCATCGAAGTCGGCGATCCGTCCAGTCTGTTGCTTGCCGATCGGCGCACGGAAGTCGCCGGGTCGGCTATCACCGTGTCGGTCGAAGGGCGGCGGGCCTTGGTGGTCGAACTGCAGGCCCTCGTGACGACTCAGACCGCACCGTCACCGCGCCGGTCGGCACAGGGCATGGACCAGAGCCGGCTGGCGATGCTGCTCGCCGTGCTCGATCGGCGAGCGGGGGTCAAAGCCTCGGGTCTCGACGTCTATGCATCGGTCATCGGCGGTATCCGCATTTCTGAAACCGGCGTCGATCTGGCGTTGTGCTGCGCGGTGGCATCGTCGGTGTCCGACAATCCGATCGCTTCGAACGTGGTCATCGTCGGCGAAGTCGGGCTTGCCGGCGAGGTGCGTGGTGTTCCATGGGTCGACCGTCGACTCAGCGAAGCAGCCCGATTGGGGTTCACGACCGCGATCGTTCCGGCCGGTTCGCTCACGACCGACCCGCCCCTGAAGGTCGTGCCCGTTGCGACCTTGGCCGGGGCCGTGGAAGCGCTCGGCTTGAGCGAGAGTGCGTCACCGCAACCATTGCTCAGCGCCGCGGTATAAGGGCAGCGGGTCGGCGTTCACGGCAAAAGGCCGGCGAGCGTGCGGCCGACGAGTTCGCCGAGCACGACATAAGCATCGCCGCTCAGGTCGGTTCCCGTGAAGTGCACTCCGTCGGTTCGCCAGTGCCGGTCGTGCACCGAGAACGTGTCGCCGATACCGGCGATCGAGCGAAGATCAACGATCGCGTCAGCCCCCATCACATTTGCCGCGATGAGGTCGTTGAGTTCTCGACGACGTTGCTCGATGACTTCGATCGGAAGACCCGACCGGGCCGCCACCGGGTTCTCGAAACGAGTAACCGTCAGCACCATGATCTTCTCCCACCCATCGGCGCGACGATTCGTTGCCCACATGGCCATGTCGGCGTAGATCCCGTCTGGCTGGCGGTTGGCCGACAGGTCGTTGATGCCGATCCAGAGCATCGCGATGTCAGGCCGTCCCGCGATGTTCGCAGGTTGGACCGCAGGTTCAGAGTTGACGAGCGTGATCTGATCACCGCCGTGGCCATCGTTCACCAGGTCAGTGCGCTCGACGTACCTGGCCACCTCGGCGGTGAATGCAAGCCGGGCCACCGTCGATTCGCCCTCGAGCAGGATTCGCCCGGCGCCAGCGGAACCCGCGCGGCAGGTCTCGCGGGGAATGCCGGCGTAGTGGACCTGGTAGCGGGCCAACGGGGCGGGGTTGGGGTCGACGAAAGTTGTGGTGCCGAGGGTTCGATCGAGCCAACTCCACGTTGCGCCGTCATCGACCGAGCGGTAGATCCAGTACTTCGGCTGCTGGGCATCGGACCACGACACATTGCCGTCGACGACCGTGCAGGAGAACGCCGCGTCGTCGCTCGGTACACGTCGCAACGAGTTGCGACACGTCTGGCGGGCGAGGCCGGCGTAGTGGGCTTGGTAGATCGCGCCGGGAACGGGGCTTGGGTCGACGAACGTCGTGGCGCCCAGTGTGCGGCCCAGCCAGTTCCACGTGGCGCCGTCGTCGACAGAACGGTAGACCCAATACTTCGATCGGCCGGTGTCGGACCACGCAACCCGACCGCCGAAGGATGCACAGTCGAAGACGACCGGGGCAAGGACCTCGCAGTCGGTTCGGGCTTGGCCCGGGAAGTGAACCTGGTAACGAACGTCGACGTCGGGACTCGGGTCGACGAACGTTGTGGCGCCGAGGGCGCGGCCGAGCCAGGTCCAGGTGACGCCGTCGTCGACCGATCGATAGACCCAGTACTTCGCTTCGCGGAAGTCTCGCCATCGCACGCGCTCTTCGTAGCTCGAACAGGTGAAGTCGAGCGGGGCGATGACCTCGCAGGTGGTTCGGGGCACGCCGACAGAGTCAACCTGGTACCGAGCGTCGCGAACCGGGTTGGGGTCGACAAAGCTGGTCTCACCGTTGGTTCGAGCCAACCACGGCCAGCTGAGTCCCCCATCGGTCGACCGGTACACCCGGTACTTCGAGGCACCGGCGTCGGTCCAGGTGACGCTCGCGCCATTTGCGGCACACGTCAGATCGTCGGGCGGCGCGGCGCTCGCCGGGGAAGCGGAGGTCACGAAGGCAACGAAGGAGCCGACGCCAATTGCGAGCGCGACGATCAGGCCGCAGAACAAGCGGTAAGCGCAATGGGAACAAACGAAAGTGGGCAGGAAACGCATTGCTGAGCGGTCGCTACATCGACCGGATTTCCATCTGTTCTCGGTTGGTGATGCGGTACCCGCGAGGGCGTTGTTCGAGCCAGCCGAGCTTGACGAACTGCGCGATCGACTTGTTGACGCGTTCGCGTGACGCGCCGACCATGCCGGCGAGCTCTTCCTGGGTCACCGGTAATTCAAAGTCGTCGTTCTCGCCGGCGATCTCGAGCAACCGTTTCGCGGTTCGGCCGGTGACGTCGAGGAAGACCGAGTCGGCGAGCGCCATGTCCATCGAGCGGAGGCGTCGCACCAACATTTCGACCACCCCTCGCAGCAGCTGCGGGTGGGTGTCGTACAGATTCACGATCGGCTCGTACGGGATCTGCACGACTTCGGCTCGTTCGAGTGTGCGGGCCTCGGCCGACCGGCCCCGCTCATCGAACAGGCCCATCTCTCCGAACAGGTCGCCCGTTTCCATCAGCGCCACCATCGACTCGCGGCCATCGAAGGACTTGTTCGAGATGGCGATCCGCCCGCTTTCGACGATGAACAATGCCGAAGCTTCGTCTTCCTCGTGAAAGAGAACGTCGCCACGATGAAGCGACCGCGTGGCTGCGTGGGTCGCGAGTTGTTCGAGGGCATCGTCGTCGAAGCTGGCAAACATCTCAGCTCCGGAAAGCAAACGTACGTCGATCACTCTGGTCCTTCCGCTCGTCTAGTCAGCGCTGGTGGGCACGGCGCCCACAGGCACTGCGCCGCACATCATTCCACCGCTTCACTCGCACGGTGTAGCAGCTTTCGGTTTCCGCGGCGATGCTAGTGCCCCGGACGAAACCGAACAGTCCCATCAGCGGAGCCAGACGAAGGAACGGAGCACTGAGCATGCAGCGAGATGGGGTGTGGACGATCGTCGTGGCTGCGGGCAGCGGCACACGCTTCGGTGGCCCCAAACAGTTGGCTCCTCTCGCCGGCGAGCGAGTTCTTGACCACTCGATTCGGAGCGCCGCAGCCGTTTCTGAGGGCGTCACTTTGGTGTTGGCCCCGGCGCTGGTCGGCGAGTTCGAGCTTGAGGTCGGTGTGAATGCCGGTAGCGCGAGCGGCCAGTCTTCGGCGACCCTCGAAATCGTCGCGGGCGGCGACACGCGCTCGGCTTCGGTTCGAGCCGGGCTAGCCGTCGTTCCCGATTCGGCGAGCGTGATCGTGGTCCACGACGGTGCTCGCCCCCTGGCGACAGTCGAACTCTTTGAACGGACGATCACCGCGGTCCGCGCGGGCGCAGATGCGGCAATCCCGACGGTCCCGGTCACCGACACGATTCGCCACATCGCGTCCGGCGTCGTCGACCGATCGCAACTGGTTTCGGTCCAAACACCGCAGACCTTCAACGCCGCGAAGCTGCGGGCCGCCCACGAGGCAGGCGGTGATGCCACCGACGATGCCGGTCTGGTCGAGGCCGATGGTGGCACAGTGGTGCTCGTGGCCGGACTCGACGCCAACCTCAAGATTACAAACCCCGATGACCTCGCGGTCGCCGAGGCGTTGCTCGCGAGCCGAACTGGGATCGATCCGAACGATGAGGCGTCGTCATGAGCGCATCGATTCGTGTCGGTCAAGGCTTCGATATCCATGCGTTCTCTGATGATCCCGCCCGCCGTCTCATGCTCGGTGGGGTCGAGTTTTCCGGCGAACGGGGGCTCGTCGGGCACAGCGACGCCGATGTCATTACCCATGCGGTCATCGATGCGATTCTCGGCGCGGCTGGCCTTGGCGATATCGGCCAGCTGTTCCCCGACACCGATGCCGCCTATGCCGGAGCCGACAGCATGGTGCTTCTCGCTGAAGCGATGCGACAGGTCACCGAAGCGGGCTGGTCGGTCGGCAACGTCGACTGCGTGGTCGTCGCTGAACGGCCGAAGCTGGCGCCGAAGCGTGCCGAAATGCAGACGTTGCTCAGCGCCGCAGTTGGCGCGCCCGTCGCGGTGAAAGGCAAACGAGCTGAGGGGCTCGGGTCGATTGGCCGAGTCGAGGGCATTGCCTGCTTCACCGTCGCGCTCGTAGAACGCTCCACGAACAACAAGAACGGACAGGAATCCGACGATGAATAAGCGCCAAGGCGGCAAGGGCAACCATCGGCGTCCGGCCCAAGGTCGACGCGGCGGTGGCGGTCCGCGGTCCGGTTCGAATCGGGGCGGCGACATGCGAGATGGGGGATCGCTCGGCGGTTCAGGCGGCGGCCGACGCAAGCCCCTTGGCGGCGATCAAGTCGAGGGCCGCCAGGCGGTGCGTGAACTGCTGCTCGCCGGTACTCGTCGTACTCGCGAAGTTGTGCTGGCCGGCGACCTCGATCAAGCCGACATCCTCGATGAGATCGTGCAGTTGGCGAACGAAGACAAGGTGCCGATTCGCGAGATCGCCCGCGGCAAGTTCGAAGCGATGGCGCGCACCGAGGCGCCACAGGGCGTGTTGGCGCTTGCCCAACCGTTGTTCGAACGGGAACTCGACGACCTGCTGATCGCTCGTGACGGC